>Ga0181535_10004846_pt1 | contig 14703 bp, 6 predicted proteins | sample PEATcosm2014_Bin_44_FD_119774 | JGI IMG/M metagenome (GOLD analysis project Ga0181535, IMG submission 119774) | Peatland microbial communities from MTU Mesocosm Facility, Houghton, MI, USA - PEATcosm2014_Bin17_30_metaG | ecosystem: Environmental > Terrestrial > Soil > Wetlands > Peat | place... | reverse complement strand
GCGAAGCAGGCCAACGTCAAAAAGCACGTCACCTGCCATCTGTGGCGGCATACCGTGGCCACGCACCTGGTGCAGAACAAGGCCAATCTCCGGCATGTGCAGGAAATCCTCGGCCACCGGCTGTTGACGACCACCGAGCGTTATCTGCACCTGACCATCGCCGACTTGAAGGCGGCGCACCACAAATATCACCCCCGCGAGGCCGACGCCAAATAGCGTTGTCGGCAACGCCTTTACTGCCACCTTTGCCCAGGGCGCTTCGACCGTCCTCTACTACACCTTGAAAGCTCTCGGTCCGGGGACCGTCTCCTTCTCAGGTGGTGCTCCTGGCCTCGCCTCGGGCAGCTTGTCCGACATGGTTTCTGTCACCGTGGTCGAGCCGGCGTTGATCGGAGAATGGTGCAACGGAGGTCAAACCCTTGCCGATCAATCGGGCTACAATCCCGGCAACCAGGATGGCGTCGCCTCTGCCGGCACCGGCATCGGCACCGCCACGGCCGTTTACAATACGGATGTCCCTCCGCTCTACGCCGCTGTCAATAATGTCACCCCCGGCTCGTATTATTGTTTGACGAACAACGGCACTTATGCCGTCACCATCAATGGCTCCAGCGCGCGGGGATCGAGCGCTTACTATCCGACCTTTGATGACGACATCAACAACGGTTTCAGTTGCGCCTTTTGGGCCAAGGGAGTGCCTGGCACTTATAATGCCTGGGTGTCGAAGAACGGCCAGAACAACAACATCCCCGGATGGATGTTCCGCCAGAGCACCAGCGATAATATTCCGTCCTTCACCGTGCGCTATGCCGCCGGCGGCCAAAATAACAGCGATAATCCGGATATGTACAACAGCGTTACCGTCATGAACGCCCCCGGTTACGCAACGAATTGGCACCATTACGTCGGCACTTATGACGGTATTGCCGGTCTCTGCAAAATCTACGTTGACGGACGGCTTAGCGCGACGCTGCCCAACGATTATGGTCCGATTGCCTCGCCCATTGACTCTTATTTGGTCATAGGCGGCCAGGACAACGCTGATGTTGACAATGCGACCGCTCCTACCGTTGCAAATTATTTCACCGGTGAGATTTTTGATGTGCGCATGTATAACTATCCGCTTGCCGTCAGTGAGGTTCAGAGCATCTACTCGAACAACCCCGTCGCCGGCAATAACACCAACCTTGTTGTTGCGGCCGATACGCCGGTCATTGATCTGACTAATATGGGAGTGGTCAGCATCTCGCTGCCGCTGGGCGCCAACGCCAGCAACGCTGTTACGATCAGCGTGTCCAACTCCAATCCCAACGCCGTCAGCATTGCAGGCGCCCCAGGCAATCCCTTCTCCTACACCTTTGCGGTGGGCGCTTATCCCACGCTGCGGTTGGCCCTCAACGGCCTCGCCAACGGCCCGGCCACCATCAGCGCCAGTGGCGCCGGTTTAGGCTCCGCCCAAGCCGCCGTTGACTGCTATGGCCCGCAATTGGTTGCCCGCTGGTTTGTTGGCCTTTCAAATCAGTTTGATTACTCCGGCTTCATGCCCGCGCACACCCATGATGCCGCCGCCGTGATGGGGGCGGCTTCTGGGGACACCCTTGTCGCAGGCGGCGCCCTCTTCACCGGTGCCGGCGCCACGCCGGCTGGTTTCCCCGGCGCGTCGTTGTCTCTGAATGCTGCCTATTCCGTTGTCATCAGCAATTCTGACGCTGCGTCCGACATGCTGGCTGGCGGCTCCGGCGGCGTTCCCACCTTGGACCCCGGCTACCAATCGACCTTCGATGACGTCATTGCCAATCGCTTCACCATCGCCTTCTGGGAAAATTGCCCGGCTGCGCCAAGCCAGGGAAATTGGGCGACTTTTGTTAGCAAAGGCGGGGACGATAACATGGGCTTCCAAGTCCGCAAAAATGGTTCAGGCAACAATAATACGGACGACTACAACATGCATTATAGCGGCTCGCATGTGAATGATATTACCACAACTCCAAGCCAGCTATTTGCCAACACTTGGACTCATGTCGCCATTGTCCATGACGGTTTTGCCGGCTACCGCGCCATCTACATCAACGGCGTCCTCGAAATGGAACAGACCGCCGATTTTGGACCTTGGTCGCAGGCCAAAAACCATCATCTGATCATCGGTAGTGAAGAACAACCGAGTGGCGCGAGCTACGTCCTCTATCCGGACGATGAGGATAACTCCTACCTCAAGGGCAGCATCTACGATTTTCGCGTCTATAACTACGCGCTCGCCTCGTCGCAGATTTCGCAGTTGATGACCTATGCGTCGCCGACTCTCAGTGCCAAGCCTGTGTCCGGCGGCAAGGTTCAGCTCTCTTGGTCCTCCCTCTACCCCGGCTACGCCGTCGAAACCAATTCCGTTTTGACCAGTAATGGCAGCGGCTGGGCCATCAACCCCAACCTCACACCGCCCCTCACCGGCGCGCTCGAAAACGGGCAATTCGTCGTCACTGATACCCTCGGCGCCGGGCCGGCGTATTACCGCCTCGTTTTCGTTCCGCAATGAGTTGAACTGAGTCGGGTTTCAAGCGCATGCCGCCCTCCGCCAGCCGGGTGGCGGCATGAATTTTTTGACCCTGCGGAAAACTATGACACGGCACCATGCATGGCTGGATTGAGCGGGGCCGGGCAATTGTGCCGCCGCCGTATTTCCCGGCTCCATCAAAGAGAGAATCGACAAAAGCTGTCCATCAAATCAAGATCGCTATGTGAGACCCCCAACAAATGAGAGTCGGCAACTTCCAAAAGTTGCGCTTCTGATTGAAAGCTCGAGGAATTACGGGCGCGGCATCTTGCGCGGCATCGCCAGGTATTCTCATCTGCACGGGCCTTGGTCCTGTTTTACGGCGGAGCGCGAGTTGCAGAGCGGCATTCCCGACTGGCTGAAACATTGGAAAGGCCACGGGATTATCGCTCGCATCGAAGATAGGCGTGCCGCCAATGCTCTGCTGCGATTGGGGTATCCGGTGATTGATGTGTTGGGAAACGCCCGTTTCAAGGGAATCCCCGCCTTTGATACCGACGCGCGCGAGGTCGCCCGGTTGGTGGCAGACTTTTTCCTGCAGGCGGGCTTTCGTCATTTCGCCTTCTGCGGTTACCAGAACATTCCTTTCTCGGACCGCCGCGCGGCGGCATTTGCAGATTACCTGGCGGCATACGGTTATAAAGTCCGCATATTTTCGACTCCTCCTCCTGTCTTCCGCCAACCCTCCCACATTCAAGCGATTGAGCAGCGCGGGATGGACCGCGAACAAGCGATAGCGGCGTGGCTCCGAAAACAACCGCATCCCATGGCTCTGTTTGCCTGCAACGACGTTTGCGGCCAGCAGGTGCTGAATGCCTGTCGCGAACAGGCCATCAAAGTGCCCGACGAAGTTGCCGTCATGGGGGTGGACAATGACGACGTGCTGTGCGGTCTGTGCGAGCCGTCGTTGAGCAGCGTGGAGCCGGACACGGAGCGTCTTGGCGCCGAAGCCGCAGCCCTCCTGGATGCGTTGATGGCGGGAAAACGCGCCAGCAGCGATTTGGTGCAAATTCCACCCTTGCGGGTCGTGGAGCGCGCCTCGACCGATATGGTGGCAATCGAGGATCCCATCACCGTTCAAGCGGTGCGGTTTATTCGCGACCATGTGGACGATGGAATCAGCGTCAAAGATGTATTGGCCGACGCCAACCGTTCCCGCACCGACTTGGAACAACGCTTCCGCCGCTGGCTCAAAACCAGTGTCCGGGTTGAAATCATCCGCCGTCGGCTCGACCGGGTTTGCTCTCTGTTGCGTCATACCAATTTGAGTCTCGAAGAGATTAGCCGGCGCGCCGGCTTTAGCACCGCGGCCCACTTGTGCCGGCTCTTCCAGAAACACCTCGGCCAAACCCCCACCCAATACCGGCATCTTCATAAAACGGGACGCTAAACTCCGTCCAAAAGCGTTCACTGCTGACCGGGATGAATTTTGTTAAATTTGGTAATAGTTTTGTCAGAAATGGCAATAGACCGGCTTGCTGATTGTCTCCATAATAACGATTAATCGAAATGTGAACCCTGATCTGTAAATAGCCCGGAGGGCTTATCGCCGGACATAATAAAAACAAAACTATGAATACAGCCAGAAACGTCCTTTCTTCCCTGCGCCTGCTGATTGCAGGCGTCCTGCTTGGCGCCGCCACCTTGACCCAGGCCCAGATCAACCAGACGCTCTATGCCGCTCCGGCCAGCCCGTCCTACCGGGACAACTACACCGGAGGCACCGGATGCAAGTTCACAGTAGGTTCCTCAAATGTCATCGTCTCTCACTTGGGATACTTCAGCACGAACACCGTCACCGGGCTGAACTCGAACCATTTCGTGGGCGTTTATAGCACCGCCAGCGGCCTGCCGTTGTTGGGACAGGTTACCGTGCCGGCCGGAACAGGCGCCTACTATTCGAACAGTTTCTACTGGGTGCAATTGAACCCGCCGTTGCTCTTGGCGTCCAATACCGCTTACTACGCGGCCGCCTTGCCGTACAGCGGCGATGGAGACTATTGGGGTGATTCCGGCAGTGTGACTTTTAATCCGTGGTTTGTCGGCACCCAGGCGGCTTCGACTCAAAACACGGCCTATGGCCCGGGCGGCAACACCACTTGGCCCATACCCAGCCTCAGCACCTTTGGCAGCGGCACGACTTATTGTATCGAGGGCATGGCCTATATTGAGGCGGGGCCGGCGCTGGCGGGCGTGCAGGTGACCAATGCGACCCTGAGCGCCGGTCAAACGCTTAAGGTGAACGGATTTGCCAGCGGCCAGGGTCCCGTGACCAACCAATGGTGGATGGTGGCATCGCCAAACAACCTGCTTATCAGCACGACGACGAATCACTATGCCACTCTGGTGATTTCCAATGCCACCACCAGTGCCAGCGGCACTTATTATCTCACGGCCAGCAACGCGTTGGGCGGATCGCAGAGTTCCAATGTGACGGTACTGATAACCAGCTTCCCGGTCAGCATCACGCTGCAACCCACAAATGTCACCGCGTTTGCGAATTATCCGGCCAGCTTTTCCACCTCAGCCACAGGGTCGCCGCCGGTGACTTATCAGTGGTACCGTGACGGTGTGATGATTCCAGGCGCCACAAGCACCAACTATTCGCTGGCATACGTCAGCCTGACCAACAACGGCGACATCTACACCTGCGTGGCGTCCAACTTCACCAGCGGCACTCCCTACACGCAGACCACCAGCAATGCCGTCTTGACAGTCACTTACAATCTGGCTTGGCCACAGAGATTTTTGCACGGGTTCAATAACAAACTGGGTAATAATACCTACGGCGGACAGCAAGGCGGCCAATTCATGACCGGAAACAACCCGGTCTTGGTGACGCATTTGGGATTTTACGCCTGGCCGGCCAATACAACCACAAATGGCGGCAACATCACTTGCGTCTTGACCAATACCGACCATTATGTGGGTCTTTACAATGCAAATGGCACCACTCTCTTAGGCTCGGTACTCGTTCCCCAAGGCTCGAATCCCGTCACCAACGGCTATATGTGGGAGCCGCTGGACCCGCCGCTCATGCTGTCCACCAACACGCAGTACCTGTTGGATGCTCAAACGACCACCTCCGGGGATCCGTGGGGCGACACTTATGCAATTCCAGACTTGAATTCCTACATTGCCACTTCCTGTGACGCAATTTATGGTGGCGCTGGTTGGGGGTCAGCACCCTACTTGGGCGGCGCCTACGCCGGGCAGATGTACAGCGCGCCCAATTTGGCGACTCTGGCATTGCCGACGCCGTCAGCCTACGCTTTCCCAGCGGAGGGTATCACATTGTATGCCGGCTTCAGCACCAACCTGACCGCCCTCGTGGAAGGCCATGCGCCGATGACGGCTCAGTGGTATGAGGAACCTAATGTGCTATTGCCCAACCAAACCAATCTGACCCTGTCCCTGTCCAACATCACTGTTTCGGAGTCGGGTGGTTACTACGTCATTGCGACTAATCCTATCACCGGCGCCTACGGGCAAAGCCCGGACGTGGTTGTAACGGTTAACCCCGACGTTTCTCCTTATGTTGTGCAGGATATTGCCCCGTCAGCCCCGGTTATCGTAGTCGGGTCTTCGGTCGCATTTTCGGCTATCTTCAATGGCTCTCCAACCTATACATATGGATGGCAATTGAGCGGCAACGCTGTGACTAACAGCAGCCGTATCAGTGGCGCTAACGGAAACGTATTGGTGATCAACAATGTCCAGGCCAGTGATGCCGGCACCTATCAACTCTTCGCCACTAACGCTGAGGGCTACGGCCAAAGCAGCCCGGCCACGCTGGAGGTGGTGCCGATCATGCCCTTCGATGGGGGCATTGGTTGGTCGTCCCAAGGGGATACCGTCTCCTGGGCCAACACCAACATCCTGCAAATCACGTCAGGCTACACTGGCGAATCCAACAGCGCCTTCTGCAGTTCGCCGCTCTATGTTGGAGCTTTCGAGGCCACCTTCAGTTACCAGCTCGTCAACCCGTACGGCACCCCGGCCGACGGCGTCACCTTCTGTATCCAGAACGACTCGCGTGGTGCGGCCGCTCTTGGCGCCGACGGAGGTGCGCTGGGGGTCAGCGGCGTTGGTAGCACACCGGGGCCGGCAAGCAGTCTGGCGATCTACCCCAGCGTGGAATTCGAGATGGACATCTACACGGATGGAAGAATAGGCGTGGTTGCGTTTGCGACCAATGGCGCGATTGGAACTTATGGACCGACAACAAATGGAACCACTCCGCCTTTGGTTTTAACCAACGGGGACGTCATCAGCAACTTCGTCAGCTATAATGGGACAACCATGACCGTCACAATGACGGATGTTTCAGTTGGTTCCACGAATTACGGGGCCACGTTTGTCACCAACCAGACGATCAACATCCCTTCCGTCCTGGGAACCAATGTCGCCTACGTTGGGTTTACGGGCGGGGACGGCGCCAGCGTATCGACCCAGCAGATCAGCGATTTCAGCTTCGTAAGCCTGCTTCCGCTTTCGGCCCAGGCTTCGAGCGGAAACCTGTTGCTGTCCTGGCCTGACGCCGCCGGCAGCTACATGCTGATGCACAGCCCCGTCCTTGGGCCATCCGCCAATTGGACGCCGGTTTCGGTCACGCCCACGTTTGCCAACGGTACGAACCAGGCCGCCATCCCGATTTCGGGGACAACCTCGTTCTACCAATTGGTCCTGACAAATGTGCCAAACTTTTAGGTTTTTGGCGCACTTTTACAATAAGGAAAAATGAGTGGAACTTGGATGAGTCGGCTAAGGCGGCGCGCGGCGTCGGAGAGAGACGACGCGCCCGCCTTTACCCTGATTGAATTGCTGGTGGTGATCGCGATCATTGCGATCCTGGCGTCACTGCTCCTCCCGGCTTTGGCCCGCTCCAAGGCTGAATCGATAAGGATCAAATGCGTCAACAATGAACGGCAATTGGGAATCGGGTTGACCATGTATGCCGATGACAGCAAAGGCCAATACCCGGTTTATCAGGATTGGGGGTGCTGGGGCGGGGCCGGGCGGTCTCCGGCAGGGGCGACCCAGCAAGGCACGTATGCGACGGGGATTCCTGCGCAGGTGTATGGCTGGCAAGTCTATGCTACCGACCGTCCGCTGTATCCATACCTGAAAAACCCCAAGACGTTTGACTGTCCGGCGGATACAGGAGACAGTTTTGACTTTAGCCCATGGCCGGCGGGCAGCTCTTGTTTCAGTGACTGGGGTAATAGTTATCTAATGCCGTGGAGAGAATATGGTTTGATAGATTCCACCACGGGAGCCAATGGACCCTACGGTTGGTCCTACTACGGAATTGAGGCCATAGGGGGGGATTGGCAACAATTTGCTCCTGCGGGGCAAACCACGCTGCCAATGAAGCAGGCTGATTTTTTGTCTTTTGTCGGCAGTAAGATTGTGCTGATGGATTGGGCGGGCGGGCCGGACCGCCCGCTGGATCAGGTGGATGCCTGGCACGCAGCCAAGGGGCGTCCCTATTTCAATCTTCTTTACGGCGATAATCATGTTCAAGCCTATTTGTTCACAGCGGCCCAACGCGACTCATCCACAAACAACATTTGGGGCGTGCAGGTCGATCCGGCGATAGGCTATTGGTAAGAAATTCGCGGAAACCTTGTTTGATGAAAAGTAGCGGACCGATTGTCTCTTCGGGCAACGGCGATGGCGCCATAGGACTTTCCCGGCCCGCCGCCATTGTTCAGGCGTGTGTTGAAACGCGGACGCTTCCCGCTCTCGTGTCGGTCCGCCGGGAGGAATTGGTCATCCCCGCTTATTTGCCCGCCGCGCCGTCCCGTCATCCGATGTTTCTCGAAAAACGGGTCTATCAAGGCAGCAGCGGCAAAGTCTATCCGTTGCCCTTTACTGATCGCATTGCGGAAAAGCCGGTGGATCGCAAGTGGAAGGCGGTCTGGATCGAAAACGAATTTCTCCGTGTCCTGATTCTGCCCGAATTGGGCGGGCGCATCCATGCCATCCAGGATAAAACCAACGGCTGCGACATTATCTATAATCAACAGGTGATCAAGCCCGCACTGGTCGGGTTGGCCGGGCCGTGGGCCAGCGGCGGCATCGAATTCAACTGGCCGCAGCATCACCGTCCCGCGACGTTCATGCCCGCTGATTGCGAAGTGGAGAAAAAGGCGGATGGCTCCATGATTGTCTGGTGCGGCGATCATGATCCGATGGCGCGGATGAAGGGCATGCACGGCGTCTGCCTGCATCCTGGCAAGGCGTTCCTGGAATTGAAGGTGCGGGTTTACAACCGGACGCCGTTCGTCCAGTCATTTCTTTGGTGGGCGAATGTCGGCACGCGTGTTCACGAAGGTTACCAGAGTTTCTTTCCTCCGGATGTGTCTTATGTGGCCGACCATGCGCGGCGTTCGATGAGCGGGTATCCGCTGGCCCGGGGCTTTTACTATGGAGTCAATTACAGGGAGCGCGGTCGCTCCGGCGTGCCCCGTTCCGAAATGCCGCGCCAATTTATTCCGCCGCATTGCCGCAGGCGTCCGGGAATCCCGGACGGGTCGTCCGGGATTCCGTCCTACGCGCCCAACGACCTTTCTTTCTATGCCAATATTTCCACCCCGTGCAGCTATATGTGCGTGGGCAGCAAGGAGGATTTTTTCGGCGGCTACGATTACAAGACCCAGTCTGGCATTGTCCATGTCGCCAATCATCACATTTCACCCGGAAAGAAACAGTGGACCTGGGGCAATCACGATTTCGGTTACGCCTGGGATCGGAATCTTACGGATAAGAATTCGGACGGGGAATACGCCCCTTATATCGAGCTTATGGCCGGCGTTTACACGGACAACCAGCCGGACTTCAGTTTTTTGCAACCGGGCGAAACCAAAACGTGGAGTCAGTTTTGGTATCCGATTCAAAAAATCGGCCCGGCGCAAAAAGCAAACCTTGAGGCGGCCATCAGTCTCAAGCTTTCAGGACAACGGGTGCGCTTCGGCGTCTGCGTCACCGCTCCCATCAGCACCGCGCAAGTCGAACTGCTGGTTCGGGAACGCCCTGTTTTCACACACAACGGCGATCTCCTGCCCGGCCAGCCACTGATGGAGGAGGTTGACATTCCGTCTGGCGTCCAGGAAACGGACCTGCGACTGCGCGTCCTCGGCGCCGACGGGCGCGAAGTGATCGGTTATCAGCCTGTGTTGCGCGTGCCGGGCAAGACCCCGTTGCCGGCGACGGAACCGCCATTGCCAAAAGCCATCGCCAGCGCCGATGAGCTTTTTGTCACCGGCCTGCACCTTGAGCAATATCGTCATGCCACGCGCTCCCCGGCGGACTACTGGCGGGAAGCGCTCCGGCGCGATCCTTTGGATGCGCGGAGCAACAATGCCATGGGACTGTGGCATCTTCGGCGCGGGGAATTCGCGCTGGCGGAAGAGCGCTTTCAGGCGGCGATCAAGCGTCTGACCGCGCGCAATGCTAATCCGTACGACGGTGAAGCTTATTACAATTTGGGTTGCTGTTTGCGCTTCCAGGCCGATTTGGCGGAACAGGCGGAGTTGCGGAGAGCAAAATTACGCGAGGCCTACGCGGCATTTTATAAGGCGACTTGGAACCAGGCCTGGGTGGCTGCGGCGTGCCATGCGTTGGCGGAATTGGATTGTGTCAATCAGGATTGGCGCAGCGCGCTTGATCATCTGGACAATGCGCTGCGTTTCAACACGGACAACATGCGCGCCCGGAATCTGAAAGCTATGGTTTTGCGAAAGCTTGGCGCAAAAACCGAAGCCGCCATGCTGCTTCGCCAGACGCTGGCGCTGGATTCGCTGGATTGGTGGGCGCGGCATTTGGAGGGGCAGCCTTTGTTGTGTGATTTACAGGTGGGCCTTGATCTCGCCCATGACCACGCGCGCGCCGGACTTTATAAAGAGGCGATTGTCTTGTTGAAAAGCCTCGCGCCGCAGGATCGGGACCTGCCCGACCAATCCCTTGGCGCGGCGCCATTGGTTCATTACACCCTGGCCTGGCTTTGCGGGCGCGCCAATGACCCCGCGTCCGCCTCGGCCCATCTGGCCGCCGCCGCCGCCTGTCCGCCTGATTATTGTTTTCCGGCGCGTTTGGAGGAAATCATCGTTTTGGAATCCGCCCTTCGCGCCCAGCCGGACGATTGCCGGGCGCCGTTCTATCTGGGCAATTTGCTTTACGACCGCCAGCGTCATCGCGAGGCAATCAAGTTTTGGGAACGGAGCGCCCGTCTGGGTTTCGACTTTCCTGTCGTCTGGCGCAATCTTGGCATCGGGTATTTCAATATTCTGGGCAAGCCGGGCCGCGCGCGGACGTATTACAATCTGGCGTTTTCGCGCGACCCGCACGATGCGCGCCTCTTGTTTGAGCGCGATCAGTTGTGGAAGCGCCTGGGTGAAAAGCCGGCGAAAAGGTTGCGCGAATTGGAAAAGCACGCCGCCCTGGTTCGGGAACGTGATGACTTGAGCGTCGAACTTTGCGCGTTGTTCAATCAAATCGGCCAGAATGCGAAGGCGCTGGAACTTTTGCTGTCCCGTAATTTTCAACCGTGGGAAGGCGGCGAGGGCGGCGCTTTGTTGCAATATACGCGGGCGCATCTGGCGCTCGGCCGTGCGGCATTCGTCGAAGGCAACGCGGAAGAAGCCCGCGAACACTTTCAAGCCGCCCTGACTCCCCCCTCCAACCTTGGCGAAGCCAAGCACCTACTGGCCAATGACAGCGACATTCAACTCTGGCTGGGCCGCGCATTGGCGTCTCTGGGCCGGCGCAAACTGGCGCGGCAGCATTGGCTCGCGGCCGCGACATCGAAGTGCGATTTTCAACAGATGAGTGTCCGGGCTTTTTCGGAAATGACGTATTACTCCGCGCTGGCCTGGAAAGAGATCGGGCAAAAAGCGAAGGCCAAAAAGCTTTTCCGCGACCTGCTGGCTTATGCGCGGCAACTCCGGAAGGCGGAAGCAAAAATTGATTACTTCGCCACGTCGTTGCCCACGATGCTGCTGTTCAAGGATGATCTACAGTTCCGGCAGGAAACGACCGCCTTGTTTTTGCAGGCACAGGCGCATCTGGGGCTTGGCCGGCAAAAGAAGGCGGAACAACTTTTGCAAACAGTGTTGCGCCGCGATCCCAACCACGCCCACGCGGCGGATTTACAAAAGGCCGCCTCATAACTTCCTTGTTTGAATCAGTTCACGCTATGATGCAGTATGAATAAAGGCAACCGGGCTTTTTTAAATGTGCTTCTCGCGGCATTCTGTTGTGCCGCGCCAATCTTGTCCGCTGGCAAGTCCGCCGATTATCCGGCGCCAGACAATTCCGTGTCGTACATTGCTGACAGCCAGACTTATCTGGCGCCGATTTCGGCGGATTTGGAAAAATCATGGCCGAAGAACCACACAATCACCCTGGTTTGCCACGGCCATAGCGTACCTGCGGGATATTTCCAGACGCCGGCGGTGCGGACATTCGATGCGTATCCCCATTTGCTGCATCGCGGCTTGAACACGCGTTTCCCTCACGCTGTCATCAACGTCATTGTCACCGCGATCGGCGGCGAGGATTCCGAGCAGGGCGCGGTGCGGTTCAAACGGGACGTGTTGAGTTTGCGGCCCGGCGTGGTGACAATTGATTACGCTTTGAACGACCGGAAAATCGGGTTGGCCCGTTCCGAAAATGCGTGGCGCGCAATGATCAAGGCCGCCTTGAAAAAAAACATCAAGGTGATTCTGATGACGCCTACCGGCGATTTATCGGCGAAGTTGGACGATCCCAAAGACCCGCTGAACTTGCACGCGGAACTCATCCGCCGGCTGGCGCGTGAATACCACGTCGGCTTGGTGGACAGCCTCGCTCTGTTTCAAGATTACATTCATCGCGGCGGGAAGCTTGCGGATTTGATGTCACAGGTGAACCATCCAAATCGCATAGGTCACGAACTTGTCGCGGACGAACTTCTGAAATGGTTCCCCCTATGAAACAAAAATTCATCTTTGTCGTGGCAATTTTATTTTCTTTCGCGGCCATGCCGTTGCGCGCGGCGGACACGCTTTCGCTGGCGGGCAAATGGCGGTTTGAACTGGACGCGGCTGACGCGGGCACCAATGCCCAGTGGCAGAATCGCGCACTGGCGGACACCATCGTGTTGCCCAATTCGACCACGACCGCCGGCAAGGGCGAGCCGTTGAAGCTCAAACCCAAGCTCGATAAGCCCACGCTCCAGCATTTGCACCAACGGTTCGCCTACATCGGCCCCGCTTGGTATCAGCGCGATTTTGAGTTGCCTGCGGCCTGGGCGGGCAAGGATGTGCAACTGACGCTCGAACGGGTGCTCTGGGATTCCACAGTCTGGCTTAACGGCCGGCGTGTCGGCGGCGCGGACAGTCTCTGCACGCCGCATCGTTTTGACCTTACCCCGTTTCTCAAGCCCGGCCGGAATGTCCTCACCCTCCGCGTGGACAACCGCAAGAAGTTGGACATCGGAATTGGACACGCCTACACGGAGGAAACGCAGACCATCTGGAATGGCGTCATTGGCCGGATTGAACTGGAGGCGTACGATCCGGTCCGAATCGGACACTTGCGCCTGACGCCGGATCTGGGACTAAAGGCGGTTGTGGTCACGGCGGATTTCCATAACGGCACCGGGCGGGAACAATCGGCCGGACTATCCTTGATTGCGAGCGTGGCCGGCTCCGAATTGCCGGTCGGACCTGCCTGGCAAACCAACATCACGGTCAAACCTGGAAATGAATCCCGGTCATTTGTTCTCCCCATGGACGGAAACATCGAGCGCTGGTCGGAATTCAATCCAAAACTATATTTGCTACACGCCATCCTTGGCGGCAACGGCTTTCATTCTGAAGTCTCTGATATGTTCGGAATGCGGGAGTTTAAAGCGCAAGGCCGGCATCTGACCATCAACGGGCAGCCGGTATTTTTGCGCGGCACGTTGGAATGTTGCATTTTCCCAAAGACCGGCCACCCGGCGATGGACGAGGCATATTGGGAAAAGATATTCACCACCGCGCGGGCCTACGGCTTGAATTTTATGCGGTTTCACTCGTGGTGCCCGCCGGACGCGGCTTTCCGTGTTGCCGACCGCCACGGTTTTTACCTGCACATCGAACTGCCAAACTGGAGCTTCAAGATGGGCCAGAACCCGCCGGTGGATGAATTCTTTTGCAACGAAGGCGAAAGAATTCTGCGCGAATACGGCAACCATCCCTCGTTCGTCATGCTCTGTCTCGGCAACGAACTGTCCGGTGACACCGCGAAAATGGACGAGTTGGTCGCCCATTTCCGCCAGCTTGATCCGACGAGGCTTTATACCAGCACGGCGTTTTCATTTTCGCCGCGCGGCAAACTGCCCGGCCCGCAGGACGACTATTTTATTTCGCAGGAAACCGCGTGCGGCTGGGTCCGCGGCCAGGGTTTTCTCAACACCACCAAGCCGAACACCGACAGCGATTACAGCGCGGGGTTGGCGTGCGTTCCCATCCCGCTGGTGGCGCATGAGGTCGGGCAATATAACGTCTTCCCCAACCTTGCCGAAATCCCAAAATACGACGGCGCGCTGCGCAATCTGGGCTTTGAAGCCATCCGCGACGATCTGCTCGGCAAAGGCCGTCTGGCCGATGCTGCGCGTTACACCCGCGATTCGGGCAAACTGGCGGCCATCCTTTACAAGGAGGACATCGAGCGGGCGTTGCGCACCAAAGATCAGGCGGGACTGGCTTTGCTCGACCTGCATGATTTTCCCGGCCAAAGCACCGCGACCGTTGGCCTGCTCGACGCGTTCTGGGACAGCAAAGGAATCATCACGCCGGCGGCGTTCCGTGAATTCTGCGCTCCCACCGTGCCGCTCGCTCGCATGGACAGACGCATCTGGCAAAACGACGAAGTATTCGAAGCGGGCGTGGAACTGGCGCACTTTGGCGCAACGCCGCTGACAAATCTTGTCGTCACTTGGAAACTTTTGAATGGAAGTCAGATTGTGGGGCAGGGCGAATTCCAACCGCCTGTCATCCCGCTCGGAAACGGCAACCCGCTTGGCCGCATTCGTCAGTCGTTGGCTGCCGTGACGCAACCCGCCGGGTTGAAGCTGGTGGTCGAGTTGGCGGATATGGCCATTTCCAACGATTGGTCGGTCTGGG
>Ga0181535_10004842_pt1 | contig 14711 bp, 14 predicted proteins | sample PEATcosm2014_Bin_44_FD_119774 | JGI IMG/M metagenome (GOLD analysis project Ga0181535, IMG submission 119774) | Peatland microbial communities from MTU Mesocosm Facility, Houghton, MI, USA - PEATcosm2014_Bin17_30_metaG | ecosystem: Environmental > Terrestrial > Soil > Wetlands > Peat | place... | reverse complement strand
GTCGCCGCCAGCATTGCCGCCGGATGAGGCGGAAGCGTGCCATGCACGATGGAAAGCCCTGCCAACAGCGGCATTCCCACCAAAATCGGCGGTCGTCCGCTGCGCCGCGCGGCCTCGGCCACAATGGGCATCAGCAGCACCAGCCCCACCTCAAAAAACACCGGCATCCCGACAAGAATCCCCATCGCCATCAGCGCCCATGGAAGGCCACGAGGCCCGCAGCCATCCACCAGCGCCCGCCCGAGCGCCGCTGCGCCGCCCGAGGAGGCCAGCAACCGCCCCAAAACCGCGCCCAGCCCCAGCACAATGGCGATGTGCCCCATCAGGTTGCCCACGCCGCCGGTGAACGACAGCGGAACCTGCTTAAGAGGCATCCCCGAGGCCACGCCCAAAGCGAAAGCCGCGACAGCCAGCGCTAGAGCCGGATGCAACCGGACCTTTGCGATGAGCATCAGAAGCAGCACGACCGTCCCAGCAGCGCAGGCCACGAAGTACCACTCGTGATGGGAGGCAATGCTCATCGGCAGATTATTCCACACGGGACTCTATATGGGACCATACTCAGGGGATTGGTCTGCATCGATTCCCCAAAAAAACCGTTCATCCCGTATCCATCTGGCACGATAGCGTTTTGCCTGTGTGTCCAGCCAAGCGCCTGAACAGAGAGGAAGCCGACTAGATTCGGGACCTACGTTGATACCGGTGAGGATGGCAGCAACCGTTCTGCTGTTTCCAGAAGGGATCATGGCTCCGGGCCCTTGCAATGGCATTTTCCAGAATGGGAAACCGCTGATCTCCCGACCCGGAACAGGAATCCTTACTTAACATATTGAAACTAAAAATATTATCTTCGTCGCCCCCGCCCCGTGAGTTCTATTTTGGGAAAAGTTGCCCATTCTGAATCGGACCGGAGTGTCCGGGAATTGAACACTAAACCCTTCCCTTATCAGGAACTTATTAAAGCTGATCTGGATTGGCACGCTACGTGTAATAGAAGAGGACAAAACCCAGCAGCAGTACCAGAAACGGGAAGAGACAAACCAGGGACAGGGAACAGGCCGGTGCCGACTGACTCGGAGACTGGCTCCAGATCTCTGACGCCTAATCCCTGTCCAAAAGAAAGGAAATGGGCTATGCAGCAGCACACACGGCAATTGGAGGATTCTAATGCAAACCGGTTGGCGGCAACAGGGCTGGCCGAGGTAGAGGTCGTGGCAGATGGTGTGACCGGAGTCCGGGTGGCCGGGATCGAGCGCCAGCGCGTCGAGGCGGTGGTCGAGACTCTGGCTGGTCTTCGTAGTGGGGGCGAGAACCTGGCGCAGGTGGCGCATGATGCCCGCAATATGGTCACCGCACTGGGGCTCTACTGCGATCTGCTGGAGGAGCCGGGAGTGCTCAACGCTCCCTTCCTTCACTATGCCAGCGAACTGCGTCTGGTGGCCACGGCCAGCCGCCGTCTGGTGGAGAAGCTGCTGGCCCTCGATCTTCGCCTGGGGACGGCTGCCGACCGCTGCACCGCGGCCCGGATCTCAGTCGATAAGACCGCAGGCGACCGTGTTGAGCTGGCCCGCCGTTGGGATCTGGTACCCGCCAAGCCAATCGACAACCTGGCCGGAGAGGTGCTCGCCACACGTAACTTGCTCGCTGCACTGGCCGGACCCTCCATCTCGGTCACCGCCGATGTCGAGGGAGGCGCTCTGCCGGTGCGGATGAGCAGCGAGGATTTGACTCGGATTCTGGTGAATCTGGTCAAGAACGCCGCCGAAGCGATGCCGGGGGGAGGCCGCATTCAGGTGGGTCTCCACGAGCTTCCGGCGAACTCAGGAAGGGCGACCCAGACCTTGTCGCTCACGGTTGAGGACAACGGCCCCGGCATCCCCAGTAAGTTCCTCGAGAAGATCTTTGAATCAGGCTACACCACCCACTCTAATGGGACCGCGAAATCTGGCGGATGGCCGGCCTCGCATCGCGGGCTTGGCCTCTCGATCACACGTTCCATCGTCGAGGCCGCCGGTGGCCAGATCCACGCCGCCAACCGCGCCATCACCGGGGCCCGCTTTGAGATAGAGCTGCCCGTGCGCAGCCGCTGAGGCTTAGGCGATTGGTGGACGGAAGGTCGACCGAAAGAATGCCCGGAACACAAGCAAAACACAGTTCTGCTTACCTATTAACGCATGAGGCGAATACAATGCTCGAAACAGTTCTGAACGCAAAAAGTATGGAATTTATGCCCAAACTCGCGGAGCCGCCGGTGCGTCTGCACCTGCTGGTGGTCGATGCCGACGCGGCAATGCGCTCGGCCTGTGCTGAGATCGCCGCCAGTCTTGGCTACGCTGTCGAGAGCACATCCGACCTGGGTCAGGCACGCAGCATGTTGCGCGGCAGCACGGCTGATATTCTGCTGGTGAACCTGCCCGCGGGGAACAATCAAGGGCTGGAACTGATCTCCGAGGTCAAGCTCCTCTACCCGCAGACCGCAGTTATCGCCATGACCGCCTCAGGATCGGTGAATGCCGCCGTAGAGGCCATGCGCTGCGGGGCAAGCGACTACCTGGCCAAGCCCTTTGCCATGGACGAGCTCTCGACGGTCCTCGACCGCGCTGCCGCCAGCCTGGTCACCGACATCGCCACCCGCCAGTTGCGGGACCGCCTCAGGCTCTCGCAGGGGCTGGGGGCCATGATCGGCCGCTCGGGCGAGATGGAGAAGCTCTATCGCATCCTCTCCAAGGTCGCCCAAAGCTCGCATCCCGTACTCATTCTTGGCGAGAGCGGCACCGGCAAAGAGCTTGTGGCGCGGACCATCCACGCCTACGGGCCCAATTCGCAGAAACCGTTTTTGCCCGTCGACTGTGGTTCGCTGGTGCCGACGCTGATCGAGAGCGAACTCTTCGGCTACGTCAAGGGCGCCTTCACTGGAGCCAATCGGGCCAAGGATGGTTTATTAGTCTCCGCCGAGGGCGGTACGGTCTTTCTCGACGAAATTGGCGAGCTGACGCTCGACCTGCAAGCCAAGCTGCTGCGCGCCCTGCAAGAGAAAGAGGTCCGTCCGGTCGGAGCCACGCACCGTGTCCCCATCAAGGCGCGCATCGTGGCCGCCACCAACCGCGACCTGGCGGAGATGGTCGAGAAGGGCGCATTCCGCAAGGACCTCTTCTACCGGCTCAATGTGGTCAACCTGCGGCTGCCCGCGCTGCGCGACCGCCGCGAGGACATACCGCTTCTCGCGGCGCACTTTCTTGACCGCATCAGCCGCGAGCACGGGACCAAATTCACCCTGAGCGACGAAGTGCTGCGCACCATGATGCGCCACGACTGGCCAGGCAACGTGCGCGAGCTCGAAAATTCAATCGAACGTGCGTGCGCGCTCTCCAGCGGTCCGGTTCTCCACCTGGGCGACCTGCCTACGCAGCTACAACAGCAGGGTCTGGAGGCGCGCCGCACGGCCACATCCGGCGAGCCCGCCGCCGAGAGCGGCCAACCGCAGTTGACCACTCTGGCCGATCTCGAGCGCCAGGCCATTCTGGGAGCCATCCGCACCCTGAACGGCGATAAGCTGCAGGCGGCGAAGCTGCTGGGCATCGGCAAGACCACCCTCTATCGCAAGCTGAAGGAATACGGCATCGCCGACCCGCTTCGGGAAGAGTGACCTGCCTCGACTCAAGCCGGAACGAACCGCGCCGATAGAACAATTACGGGAAAAATCAAGAGCCCATGCGGGAAGATGAATCGCGAGGGCCCAACAAATCTCCGGCCACAGGCTGGCTAAGAGAGTTGACGAGGAGCTGGCAATGAGCATTCTGATCGTGACCGGAATCGAAGGCGCGCGCAACTGTGCCGCCGTGGTGGCAGCGCAACTAGGCATGGATGTCGACGTGGCCGAGGGACGCAAGGCCGCATTGGCCGCGCTGCGCCGCCGGGAATTTCTTGCAGTTGTGGTCGACGAGACCGTCGCAGAGTGCGACCCGGCCGCCGCTGAGGCTATCTGGGAGCATGCCGGACTGGCCATCCCGCTGCAGATCAACTTTGCCCTCTCTGGCGCAGGCCGGCTGGTGCGCGAGATTCGCGCCGCCCTGCACCGCCGCGAACGTGAACAGACGCTGGCCCGCCGCGCCGCCACTGCGGCCATCGAGAGCGAACTCAAGTCCACCGTCGCCGGACTGCTGCTCCACTCGCAACTGGCCCTCAGCGGCAGCGAGATGACCCCTCCCGTGGCAGAAAAGATGCGTGTGGTGGCCGATCTGGCCGGCAGCCTCCGCCAACAGTTGAGCGCGCCATTCGCTGTCCGCCGCGAGACCGCCGCCTAGCCAACTGCGTTGGGGCCAGCCGCCTTCGGCTCGTTCCGCGCCAATAAAAAAGGCGCGGACCAAGAAAGACTCATAGCGTTGCACGTGCATCGTCGGGACGGCACTCGCCCCGGCGTATTTTTGGTTCTACCAGAAATACTGCGCTCCCCAAGATTGGGAATTGGTTTGTTCGAGCCTTCTCGGTCACAACCCCGCATGAAGAAGATGTTTTGTGAAGAAGAGATCTTGGACGGTCGCTTTCAATCCACCTTGCGCCTTATTTTTGGCGCAAGGATGGGAAACCACGAACCCCATGGCGCGCAAGCGCCGCCCGCCCGGACGGCTAGTCCTGGGTTAAGCTGGAAGGAGCATGAAAGAATCCGCCGTTCTGCTTATCGACTGCCCGGACCGGAGAGGCCTTATTTCGCGCGTCTCCACAATGCTCTACGAGCATGGCGCCAACATCCTCCACGCCGATCAGCACCAGGACCACGAGTTGGGTCTCTTCTTCATGCGAGTTGAGTGGGCGCTCAACGGAGCGAGCGGCGACTCAACCACTTTGGGAGCCAACCCGAAACCATTTGACCTCGAAGCCTTCAAAGCGGCCTTTGCGCCGATGGCCACCGAGCTCGGAATGCGCTGGCAATTGACCTCGACCGCCCGCCTGCCGCGCGTGGCTCTCTTCTGTTCGCAATATCTGCACTGCATGGCCGACCTGCTCCATCGCTGGCGTACGCGTGAGTTGGAGTGCGAGATTCCGTTGATCGTCTCGAACCACCGCGATGTCGAAAATCTTGCCGCCTTTTACGGCATCCCCTTTGAATACATCCCGGTAACGGCTGCGACGCGCTCCGAGACTGAGCCGCGGCAGCTTGAACTGCTCTCGCTGCACAAGGTTGAACTGGTCGTTCTCGCGCGCTACATGCAGATCCTTTCGCCTACCTTCATCGCTCATTTCCCGGATGCGATCATTAACGTGCATCACTCGTTTTTGCCCGCTTTTACCGGGGCCAAGCCCTACCACGCCGCCCACGCCCGCGGCGTGAAGCTGATCGGGGCCACCAGCCACTACGTCACCGAAGTGCTGGACGACGGCCCCATCATCGAACAGGACGTGGCCCGCATCTCGCACCGCGACCAGGTGGAAGATCTCGTAGCGCGCGGCCGGGATCTGGAGCGCATCGTCCTCTCCCGCGCCGTCCGCTGGCATCTCGACCGCCGCATTCTCTGCTACGAAAACAAGACGGTGGTGTTCGACTGAAAGCAGGGACTAGGTATCAAGGACCACGGAATAGCCGCCAGCCCCCCGGTTTGTCCTAAGACGGTGGTGCTCCCAGGCGTCGATGAATTTATGCGCCCAAAGACAGGATCGATTTATTACTCGGCAGGTAGTGTTAACTCCGAACTCGGCGCGATCGTCTGCGGTTGCGGGTTTGGTCGATAGCGGCCTGAGTGGCGCATATCGGGAACAATATGACGGAAGATATAGACGAGCTTCATCCAGCCGCTGGTTTCGATGAGAATGAGCGCGCCCCACAGATCGCTATGATTGCCGCGATAGCGATTCTTCCAATGCCAGATTATGATGACGTAAATGTAGATAAAGACAGGAAGAATTAACAGAAACATCGCAGCGATGCAGAACTTCTGAGCAAGTTCTGAGGTGAATATGCGCCTGCTGCAAGGGGCAGTCCCGCGAGTGCGAGCCAGCCAAGGAGCCGGACTCTTCCAAATCTCTTTTCCCACCGGTCGATCATGCGTGAAAGAATACCATGCGATAGAACGACGAAGTAAGGGTGTTTTCCCAAAAACTTCGGCAGCGCGGCAAGGGCATCCAAAGGCGGTTTTCTAGTCCCTATTCCCTAGCCCCTAGTCCCTCAACCCATGATCTCTGGGTTAGAATCGGCCTTGTATGAAGTGTCCTTATTGTGGCTTTGGGCAGGACCGGGTAGTCGACTCTCGCGAGAGCAAAGAGGCCGACTCGATCCGGCGGCGGCGGGAGTGCGAGCGATGCAATCGCCGCTTCACTACCTATGAGCGAATCGACGAGATCCCCTACATGGTCGTCAAGAAAGACGGCCGCCGCGAGCGCTTCGACCGCCAAAAGGTCTTGAGCGGCCTCCTTCGCGCCTGCGAAAAGCGGCCTGTGCCACTGAAGAACCTGGAAGGAATCGTCGACTCCGCCGAGTCCTTTCTGGTGGACGCGCCGGAACGCGAGAGGACGACGTCGGAGATCGGCGAACTGATCATGAAACATCTTAAGGGGCTGGATACGGTGGCCTATATCCGATTCGCATCGGTTTATCGGGACTTCAAGGACGTGCGCGAGTTCAAGGAAGAGCTTGAGGGGTTGCTCGGCGGGCGAGTGGCTGGTAAGGGGAAGAAGTAGGCCACTGTCCACTGAAAAGGAGACCAATGCCCGACACGAAGACCCACAAGGTAACTCTGATTCCGGGCGATGGCATAGGCCCTGAAGTTACGCAGGCCGTGGTTCGCATCCTTGAGGCGACCGGCGTCAAGTTTGAGTGGGAGCGCTTCGCTGCCGGGGCTGAGGCCTTCGAGATCTTCGGCGAGTACATTCCAACTGCGCTCTATCAATCCATCGAACGTAATGGCGTGGCCTTGAAGGGCCCGGTCACTACGCCTATCGGCGGCGGCTTCAAGAGCATCAACGTGACGCTGAGAAAGCGCTTCGACCTCTTCGCCAACTTCCGTCCTGTCCGGAATCTCCCCGGCCTCGAAACGAAATGGCCGGGCGTCGATTTGATCATTGTCCGCGAAAACACCGAGGGCGAGTACGTCGGCCTGGAGCACGAGGTGGTTCCGGGTGTGGTCGAGAGCATCAAGGTCATCACGGAAAAAGGCTCGACGCGCATCGCCAAATTCGCATTTGAATACGCGCGCAAGCATGGCCGCAAGAAGATTCATGCCGTTCACAAGGCCAACATCATGAAGCTCTCCGACGGCTTGTTTCTGCGTTGCGCGCGCAAGGTCGCCGAGAGCTTTCCCGACGTGGCCTATGCCGAACATCTGATCGACAACACCTGCATGCAGTTGGTGATGAATCCTTGGCAGTACGACACGCTGCTGCTCGAAAATCTCTACGGCGATATCGTCAGCGATCTCTGCGCAGGCTTGGTCGGCGGTCTCGGCCTCGTCCCCGGCGCAAACCTCGGCCTCGACTGTGCCATCTTTGAGGCGGTGCATGGCTCGGCCCCAGACATTGCAGGCAAAGACGTCGCCAACCCGACGGCGCTGTTGCAATCGGCTATTCTGATGCTGCGCCATCTCGATGAAGCCGCTGCTGCTGACAGGCTGCAGAAGGCGCTCGAAAAAGTCTATGCCGAGCGCAAGTCTCTTACGCGCGACGTAGGAGGCACAGCAGGAACCAGCCAGTTTGCCGACGCCGTGCTTGCTGCGATGGAATAGAGCGGACTGCATTTGAACGACGAGGACTTGCGCCGCCTCGCACAGAACAACTCAGGAGACGACCTTGATCAACGGAGTTCCCCAGATCACCGTGAAAGAGCTGAAGCGCCGTATCGATGCCGGTGAGGATGTCTACATTCTCGACGTGCGGGAGCCGTGGGAGAACAAGATCGCTCAGATTGGCGGCAAGCTGATTCCGTTGAATGAGGTTCCGCAGCGGCTGGCCGAGATCGACCGCGAACGCGAGGTGATTGTGCATTGTCATGCGGGCGTTCGCAGCCAGCGCGTTGCGGAGTTCCTCAAGCAAGCAGGCTATCCGCGCGTCGTTAACTTATCCGGCGGCATCCACGCCTGGAGCGAAGAGATCGACCCCAAGGTGCCGAAGTATTGACGCGTTCATACCGCCGAAATCTGGCAGCCCCACCGCAGACGGTTATCGCACAATCTCTACCGGTCCCGGCCTAGCTGGGTCGCCGTTCTTGCCGTTCTCGTCGAGTTTGCCAAAGATCATTTTGCCGCTGGCGGTTTGCAGCACGCTGGTTACGCTAATCTCCGCGGCCCGGCCAATCAGCTTGCGCGCATGATCGACGACCACCATCGTGCCGTCGTCGAGATAGCCGACGCCCTGGTTGAACTCCTTGCCCTCTTTCAAAATCAGCACCGTCATCTTTTCGCCGGGCAGCACAACGGGCTTGAGGGCGTTGGCGAGGTCGTTGATGTTGAGCACGTCGACGTGATGCAGATGGGCCACCTTGTTCAGGTTGAAGTCGTTGGTTACGACCTTGGCCTCCCACTTCTTGGCCAGCTCAAGCAGCTTCAGGTCGACTTCGCGGATGGAAGGGAAGTCGTCGGGCACGATCTGAACCTGGATCTCGGCATTCGATTGCATGCGCTGCAACATATCGAGGCCGCGGCGGCCCCGCTGGCGCTTGGAGTTGTCGGTGGAGTCGGCCACCGTCTGCAACTCGCGCAGCACAAACTCCGGCACCACCATCGTGCCATCAATAAAACCGGCCTCGGCGATATCGGCGATGCGGCCGTCGATGATCACGCTGGTATCGAGCACTTTGGCGCTGCGCCGTGTAGGCCGGTCGGCGGCAAATAGGGTGCCCAGCGCCGCCGGGTTCAGCAGGTCGCCTTTGTTTGCGCCCACCAACAGCCCCACATAGGTCATCAGTAGCAGCACGAAGATCTGCAGCACGGCCGAGGTGGCGCCGGGCTGCAGCGCCCCGCGCAGCACCAGGCAAAACAGCGCCGCACCAAGGATGCCCAGCACACTGCCCGCAACCGCACCTACCAGCCGCCGCAGTGTGAGGGCCCGCACCCGGAACTCAAAGACGATGACCGCGCAGGCCGATCCGGCTCCCAAGGCCGCACTCATCCACCCTGCCATGCCGAATGGATGAAGGAAGAAACAGACCCCGGCAAGTAGGGCCACAAAAAGAAGACGAACCACAATCAAGTCCATATGAAGCCAACCCCCCCGGTTGACTGGAGAGAATCCCACCGGACCGGTATAGTTGGCGAGTATTCCACCCGGCAGCGAAGTCGTCAAGTGTTTGGAGCAAAGAGCGGAAAAGCAGGGAACGGAGAACAGGGAATAGGCAATAAGCAGGGAACTGCGGATAGGGACCAGGAAACAGGCGCTTGTCACTGATCCCTGTTCCCTAGTCCCTAGTCCCTGCTTTTACGACGCTACTGCCAACTCCACAATCATCGGAGTCAGCCGCTGCGAACCCTTGCGGGGGCCGCGCTTGCGGGCGCTCATTACCTTGATGCGCTCCAGCAACTCCTGGGGCGTGCAGTTCTTCTTGGCCAGCAGGGCATCGGCGGAGTGCATCTCACCTGCCATCTTCTGCGGGTCGCCCAACAGGATCATGGGCACATGAGACGCGATCTGCTTCAGCCGCTCCACCAACTGGCAGCCGTTCATCTGGGGCATGGCATAGTCGGCCAGCACCAGGTCCACTTGAGTTTCAGAGAAGAGGCCGATAGCATCCTGGCCGTTGGCGGCGGAGACTACACGGTATCCATTAGTGGCCAGCATGAACTTGAGTACGGAAAGCTCTTGTTCGTTGTCGTCTACGCAGAGAATTACTTTCTTGGGTCGCATAATCTTGGAACTCGCTCCTTGATGCAGTTTTCATTGCCGCCAACGTTGAACTACTTCGCCCTCACCCGCTCTTGGGCGGGCAGGCGTGATGAATCTCCAAGGCACATGGGCCGAGCACATGGCTGCCGTATCCCGGTCGACCTTGCTGTCCGGGTCGCAGAGCATGATTCGCCGCGTAAGGGGGCGGCGCTCACGCAAAGCAGCATCCAGTGTTAGATACGCAGGAGGTTGGCTTTGGTCAGGGTTAGATTTCGATTGCTGCCTGGGTTAAGACCGGCTAAGACGCCGGATGAATTCCTTCAATGAAAGCCAAGAGTACGAGCAATCGGGAGCGTTGAATAGTGGGGAAAATGAGGCGAAACTCTCTTTGAAAATCCTAAGGAAACAGATGAAAATTCGCTACATCTAATCGTTGCTATTACTTGCATTTATGAATTCCTGTTGAAAGGATGTGCAAACCGGCAGGAAAAGCCGCCCTTTTGACCCAAGAACAGTGCTGCCCGCAACCCGCACATCGGTCACCCTCGCCGAATCGAGCGTTGCAGAGAGGTATAAGTCGCTGGTCCGGCCGATCTCCACACCTTGACGCACATGAATCCGCTGGCCCGAAGTTACCGCGCCGCGCTGGACCAGATAGCTGATCGCGCAGCCGGCGGCAGAGCCGGTGGCTGGATCTTCGCCGCCGTTGAATTGCATTCGGGCGCGCCACGCAGGCTCCAGACTTCCTGTCTGCTCGCCTGTCGGCCCCAGCACATAGAACCATCGCGCGCCGCGTTCGCGCAGCCAGGCGGCGGTCTCCTGCTGGTTCACCCTGAGGCGGGCCAGCGCTTCAGCGGTTCGCAAGGCCACAATCGCGAAGGCTGTGCCAGTGGAGACAATCTGTGGCGGCAAAGCTGGGTCAAGATCGTCGAGAGTCAGTCCGGTTAGCCTGGCAACTTCCTTCGGGTCCAACTCAGCGCCAAACTCCGGCTCCGGCTGCGTCATCTCGCCAAAGAGAGGCCTGGAACCTCCATGCTGCCCGATGAACCGCACCGGCACCGCGCCCACATTCAGGGCAAGCGTTACCGTGTCGCCATCGACTGTCTCCGGCGCTTCGAGCTTCAGCACGATTGCTGTGCCCAGCGTTGGGTGGCCGGCGAAGTTCAACTCTTCCTGCGTGGTGAAGATGCGCACACGAACGCCCTCGGCCCGCTCGATCTCAGCCGCCCGGCGCTCGATGAATGTCGTTTCAGAGAGATTGAACTCGCGCGCGATCTCCTGCATCCGCTCGGTCGTCAGGCCGCAGGTGTTCATCACCACGGCCAGCGCGTTGCCCGCCAGCACTCGGTCGGTAAAGACATCGACGACGAAGTAATTCAACTCCATTGCAGGCTCCCAGAGAGCACTCAAATGGAAAAGGGACCAGAGGATGCCACCCCCAGTCCCTAATCCCTATAATTTCCAGTCTCTAATCTCTTATATTTGTTCCCGGTCTCTTAGAGCGCGATCATCGGGCGCGGCAGCCGAGTCTTGGCGCGGTCCAGGAAGAGCCTCATGCGCAGAGCCTCGGCGCGCTGCAAGGCCACCAACCGCATCTGCCGGCGAATGTGGTCGCTGTCGATCAAATAGGCCACCTGCGACTCATCAAACTCTGCGTCCCTCTCCAGGCGCACGATGCGCTCTTCGATAGTGCGGCGAAAACGTGGGCTGATCTCAAAATCTTCGCTGGTCGCGCAGTTGGTGTACATGGCAGGCTCCTCGGAAACTTCTCATGCCCTTAAAAAATTCTTTCTGCAAGGGCTAAAGTATTTCTGACTTGTGCCGATATTAATAAAGAAATTTATGGAACGCCAGATTACCATGTAGTGATCCGAAGGTAATTTAATGTAACGAAATAAGACACTTCGGGTAGTTTCTGCTGAATTTTGCACAGGTCGAAGACACAGCTAAGAGGCTCTGCCCTGCTTTGTTACTCTTTGCAGCGGATCGTTTGCTCTCAATAAGATGCGAAGATGAGGAGCTGGCGATTTGCCTCGGCTGCCCTTGTTTCATGAAGCGATTAACGAAAACTGCGACACGTTGATTCCGCATGGGAAGGGCGGTTAACGTCCTTGGTACACGCTCCAAGAGATTGCGCTGCTCGCTGCCCTGCGTACGCAAAACCTCATTAGCTTGCTCTGATCTCTAGTCTCTGATCTGATCCTTAGTTTTCCGGCGCCAGTGCGAAGTAGCCCTTGCGGACCTGCACTTTTAGGCCGTCGCCCTTGCACTCGACCGAGAGCTTGCGGAAGCTGCCGTCCAGCTTGGTGTTGCTGGGTGTGTAACTGGCCACGTACTGAGTGCGCAGCTCGTCCTCGATCTGCTGAAAAGCGGCCTCGAGTTTTTTGCCATTATTGCCCACGTCGATCAGCCGCCCGCCGGTCTCCTCGGTCATCTTTTTCATGGCGGAGTAGCCGGTGTAGCCCATGCCAAAACCTCCATAGAAGCCCCGGTCGGCGATCAGAATTGTGTAGATGATAATGTTGTGTCTTTGTGCCGCGGCGATTGCCTCGTTAATCTTGGTGCGGCTGCCCTCGTCCTCGCCGTCGGTCAGCAGGATCATTGCCTTGCGGCCTGTCTCCTGGTTCATCTTCTTGTCGGCTGCCATGGCTACCGCGTCGTAGAGCAGGGTACCCTTGGGAGCGCCGATGGTCGGAACCGGTCCCCCGCCCATGCCGGGAATGCCGGAGCCATTGCCCCCGGCGGTATTGATCTCGGCCTTGCTCATGGCCCGCGCCAGCAGCCGTGGGCTATTTGTGTAGTCTTGCAGCAGGTCCACATCCACGTCGAACGAGACCAGGAAAGCCTCATCCTTCGACTTGAGCACGCGTTCGAGGAACTGGCTGCCAGCATCCTGTTCCAGGGGCAGTACACGCTGCTGGCTTCCTGAGGTATCCAGCAGAATACCCAGAGTCAGCGGCAGATGCGATTCGGCGACAAAGCTCTTGAGTGTCTGAGGAGTCTTGTCTTCAGAGATCGTGCAGTCGTCTTTGGTGAGGTGAGGAACCAGGCTGCCCGACTTGTCTTTGACCGTGAAGAGAACGTCAACGAGGTTGACATTCATCTTGAGCGTCGTAACAGGCACATCCTCGGCCACTGTCTCCGGCGCGTTGGAGACCGGGGGGGCATCGGGCGAGGGGGCAAGCTGGCACCATCCCGCAGGAACCAGCGCCGGCAGGCTCAACAGAAAGACTCGAATTCCCCAACGCATTCTCATATGGCCTCTTAGACGGAATTGGCGCTCCGAAGAAAGCATACGCGAGCTCCGTGTACTGAAGTAACCTGCACTGTGCTGGCGCGTCTGATACTCTGACGAATGGAGCATCGATTTCAGCGGCCAGATTTCAGTGGACAGTGATCAGTTGCGGGCTGCCGGTCAGCGGTTTGTTCGCGCAACTGGCGGCGGAAGTATGAACCTCCGGAGCACTGTTTTTCACTGACCACCGATCACTGACAACTGACCACTGGAGAGACCACTGACTACTGGAGAAGATCTGTGAAGCTAGGTTTTACGGCAATCGCACTGGCGGCGCTCCTGAGTTCGAGCCCGAGTTTGAGCCTGGCCGCGCTGGCCCAGGATCAGCAACCTGCCCAGCAACCCGCCGTCCCCGACGCCCCGACACCTCAGGCGCCTAGACCTCTGGCGTCGGATGCAACCGGACCGATCACTCCCGGTAAAGGTGTGGGAGAGCAGCCCACCGGGCCCTCCTCGTCCTCGACTGCCCCGGCCGAACAGCCGCCCGTTTCAGGCAGTCTGCCGCCTTCAAGTCAAGTCAAGGACACGGTTCAGACCGCGCCGCCCGAGATCCCGCCCCTTGGCGAGGGCGTTGAAAAATCTGCGACATTGATCCGCATGCACACCACCTTCGTCGAGGTTCCGGTCACTGTCAAGGACTCGAAGGGAAAGCTGGTCGCCGGCCTCACTTACCGCGACTTCAAGGTTTTTGAGAACGACACTCGTGAACCTCTCGCCTTTTTCACGACAGATTCATTTCCTCTTTCTATCGCCTTCGTCATCGACCAGAGCCTGACCTCCGATGTGATGGCCAAGGTGAATACTTCGCTGGGAGCCATCCAGGGCGCGCTTACGCCTTATGACGAAGCCGCTGTCTTCACTTACGGCCATATGACCCAGGAGCGGACCGGCTTTACCGGCGCGCAGAGCGCGCGCCTGCCTGCCGTGCTGGCCCTGGCCAAGGAGACCGGCGCCGAGATGCTGGTGCCAATCAACAGCGGTGCATTCGGGCCCTGCAGTGTTACCCAGAATGGCAATTGCGTCGATCCCAATGTGCAGAGGGGAGGATCGGCAGGCGGCGACGGTACATGGTCCATGATTCCCAAGGAAATCCACACTCTCAACGATGCTATTCTGGCTGCGGCCAAGGAATTATCAACGCGCCCCCAGGGTCGCCGCCGCATCATCTACGTCATCTCCGACGGCAAGGAATACGGCAGCAAGGCCAAATTCCCCGAAGTGCGGCGCTATTTGGAGACCAACAAGATCGCTGTTTACGGTACGCTAGTGGGCGACTCGGCCCGCTGGGGCGAGGGATACATCAGCCGCTATCACCTGCCCTATACCATGTACGACAACCTGCTGGCCAAGTACATCCTGGCCACGGGCGGCGCGCCGGACTTTGAGAAGGGAACTGACGGAATCGAAAAGAGCTATGCCAAGATCGCCGAGGAGGCTCGCAACCAGTACACTCTCGGCTACTATAGCCACCAGCCGCTCATCGACGGCAAGTTCCGCAAGATCGAGGTTCGCATTGAACGCCCCGGATTTGAAATCAGCAATAAGGAAGGCTACTACCCCTCGGCCCAGGACTCTCACTAAGGGGAATTGGCAGACACAAGAAAGGCCTGTG
>Ga0181535_10004840_pt1 | contig 14714 bp, 13 predicted proteins | sample PEATcosm2014_Bin_44_FD_119774 | JGI IMG/M metagenome (GOLD analysis project Ga0181535, IMG submission 119774) | Peatland microbial communities from MTU Mesocosm Facility, Houghton, MI, USA - PEATcosm2014_Bin17_30_metaG | ecosystem: Environmental > Terrestrial > Soil > Wetlands > Peat | place... | reverse complement strand
TATTTGCATTGGCCGGCCTCGGCGACCTGGACCGGGCGATTGACGCAGCGGGCAAGCGCGGAGCGTTCCACGCTACTGAACTTCCGGTTCGGCTACGCGCCCATATTGAGAGCCGCGTTCGCCGCTACTCAAGCGCAAACGTCGTCGCCCGTGTGCCTGGGGCGAGTTCGAGCAGCCAGGCCGTTCTCTATACGGCGCACTACGACCATCTCGGCATCGATCCCGATGCCAAGGGAGACAACATCTACAACGGCGCCGCCGACAACGGAACCGGCTGCGGCATCCTGCTTGAATTGGCGCGCGCCTTTGCGCAGGCCAGTGTACGGCCGCCCCACGCGGTCTACTTTTCCGCCGTCACGGCTGAAGAGCAGGGCTTGCTCGGCTCAGAATATCTCGGCCTGCACCCGCCCGTTCCGGCGGGCGAAATCGCGCTCGACCTCAACTACGACATGTTGCTGCCCATCGGGATTCCGCTCTCGGTCGACCTGGGCGGCGCCGAACGCCTCGACTTCTGGCCTACGGTTCAGATGGCAGCCAAGGCCTTCAATCTGGCCCTGGAGCCCGAAGCCAACCCCATGGCTGGCTTCTACTATCGCTCCGATCATTTCTCGCTGGCGCGCGTCGGCATCCCCGCATTTTCAATCGACCAGGGCGAACTGTTTGAAGGCCACACGCCGGAATGGGGCCGTGCGCAAGCCGAGGACTACACCGAGCACCACTACCACCAGCCTTCCGACGAGTACCAGGCTGGCTGGGATTTCCGTGGCGACGCCAAGCTGGCGCGCCTCGGCTTTGAGCTTGGTTGGCTGGCAAGCGAACAGGCCAAGACAGTCGAGTGGCTTCCCGGCGACGAATTTGAGGCTCCACGGCTGGCAAGCCATGTGCAGTAAAGAAGGGTCAGTAGTAGTCCGCGCAGCTCAGGTAATAGCCGCACTGCGTGCAGACCAGCTTGCAGTGGTGCCCGGTGAGCTGATGGCTGCAGGTGGGGCACACCTGGCAGTGGTGCTCGACCGCGCGGGCGCCGCCCGGCTCACCATGTGAGAAACCAGAGGTGAATTCCGGGTCAAAATCGGGGACAAAATCAGGATCGAGGGCTGAAGGCCGCTGCGGCAACATGCACGACAGATTACCATGGAAGAGCAGGCGCGACTGCGGCTAAGACTTCCGGCAGGCGCCTCCCACATCAACGCTCCGGCTGCGCCCCCACTCCCCTGGGCGGTGCACCTGGAAACAACCACCGGATTTCACATCCCCCAAGGAGGGACTATGGCGAGCAAGGCAAGTGCGGTTTGGACAGGTTCACTGAAAGAAGGCAAAGGCACCATCTCCACGGCAACCGGCGTTCTGAAGGATGCCAACTACTCTTTTGCTACACGTTTTGAAGGCGCCGACTCCGGCACCACCCCCGAAGAGCTGATCGCCGCGGCCCACGCAAGCTGCTTCTCCATGGCTCTGGGCGCGCAGTTGGGCGGCGCGGGCCTGACCCCCACCAAGATTGAAACCAACGCGGCCGTCACCCTGGCCAAAACCGATGGCGGCTTCGCTGTTACGAAGATTGCCTTGACCACCACGGCCAGCGTTCCCGGCGCCACCAAGGAAGCCTTCGACAAGGCCGCCGCCGACGCCAAGGCCGGCTGCCCCATCTCCAAGCTCTTCGCCAATAATACTGAGATTACGCTCGACGCCAAGTTGGTGTAAGACAACAGCCTTTCAGGGGCCTACAAACAACAAAGATTTATTGACCAACACCGGCCGCGCTTCTGCAACCTGGAAGCGCGGCAGGTTGTTTACCGACGTTAGCTTTCGATTGCGCGCCGCTGCCGGCCGATTTTCAGCAAATCAGGTGAGCCCCAGTCGCCGGCCCTCCTCGCAAAGGTGCAGCGATGAAGAAATATAGATTCAGAGCGACCATTCAGCCCGGCATCGGCGGCGGCGCCGGCATCATCTTTCCCTACGATGTCGAGCGGGAGTTCGGCACCAAAGGAAGGGTGCCCGTACAATCGACCCTCGACCGCGTTCCCTACACAGGTTCTCTCGTCAAGTGCGGCGCCACGGGACATATGTTGGGCGTGCTCAAGGCTATTCGCGAACGAATCGGCAAAGGCCCCGGAGACACAATCGAAGTGGTTGTCTGGAAGGATGAAGAGGAACGGACCGTTGAAATTCCGGCTGAATTCAAGCGCCTGCTGAAGAAGGAGGGCCTGCTCGCCGGATTTGAGAAACTCAGCTACACGCACCGCAAAGAATATTGCCGCTGGATTACCGGGGCCAAGAAGGAAGAAACCAATTTGGCCCGGATGGCTAAGGCGGTTGAGATGCTTCGCGGAGGAGTGAAGACTCCCGGCTAAGCCCAATGGCGCCAAGTGCCTCGGCTATTTGACACAGGTTGCCGCATTTGCGAGACTCAAGGTTGCTGCCTTGTTCAGCGAACCCTGCTGAGCACGTAACCGTGCCGAAGTGGCGGAATTGGCAGACGCGCGTGGTTCAGGTCCACGTACTCGCAAGGGTGTGGGGGTTCGAGTCCCTTCTTCGGCACCAACGCAACAAAATCAACAAGTTGCGGTTCCTTCCTAAGAAAAGCCAGCGGTAGACCTCAGTTTTCCTCATTCGTCGGTAATCACCGGGAGGAGAACTTGAATGCCCGTGGCAAAGGACTTCCTCCAAGCCCAGAACCGAATGGGGGATAGATTCACAGCCTGTCTCCATTGTTTATCTCTTTTTCAACCAACCGTCATGGGGTTTTCATCCTCGGGGCAGCCTAATTGGACCGCACGTCAATTCCCCACGAGGATCCAAACCATGAGATTAATTGCGCGCTGCTTCCCTTTGCTTCTGATCGTTCTCTCCGTCTCCGCGACTTTGCAGGCACAGGACAACGATTCCAGGCACAGGGCCAAGCACGTTTTGCTTATCAGCGTCGACGGCATGCACGCTCTCGACCTTACCAACTATGTCAGCAGCCACCCGCAATCGACTCTTGCGCAACTGAGTTCCCACGGCGTTACCTTCGACAACGCTGCAACCTCGCAGCCGTCCGACTCCTTTCCTGGACTCTCCGCTTTGGTTACCGGCGGATCGCCGACGACGGCCGGGTTCTGGTACGACGTCACCTATAACCGCAAGCTCTCTCCGCCGGCTCTCACCACGCCGTACCTCGCGTATGTGGGCGCCCCCGGCGGTCCGTGCCCAGGGCAAATCGGCACCATCACGGAGTTCGACGAATCGATCGACACGGATCTGACCAAGCTGTATGGATCGATCAATCCGAACTTTCTGCCCCGCGATCCCAGTCGTGGCTGTGCGCCCGTCTATCCGCACCAATATCTCCGCGTGAACACCATCTTTGAGGTGGTGAAGGCTCACGGAGGTTACACGGCCTGGACCGACAAGCATCCGGCATATGAATGGACCAACGGTCCGAGCGGCCAGGGTGTTGACGACTTCTTTGGTCCGGAGATCAACTCGATCCCTGTCGCCCTGCCGTTTCCCGGTTGCACCCCGGTGCCCGCGCCCGACACGACTCCCGACGATGGCTGGACAAACGATCTGAAAGTTATCCAGTGCTACGATCAGACCCACGTCCAGGCAGTGCTCAATCAGATCAACGGTTATACGCACGATGGATCGCAGCGCGCGCCCATTCCAACCTTGTTCGGCACTAACTTTCAGTCGGTCAGCGTAGGCGAGAAACTGGCGGGCAATGGCTATGAGGATGTCCTTGGAACCCCTTCGGCTGGACTGCTCAGCGAACTGGATTTCGTGGATAACTCACTTGGGCAGATGGTCAGTGCGCTGAAAAGTGCCGGCATCTACGACGAGACGCTCATCATCATCAGCGCGAAGCACGGCCAGTCGCCCATCGATCAGAGCAAGAAGGTTGCCATCGGCGGCGGCCAGCCCGCAACGTTAATCAATACGATTGCCTCCGGCGAAGCCTTTGACATCTCCGACGACGGCTCGCTCATCTGGCTGAACGACTCTTCGCAAGCCGCAGAGATCGCTCAACAGCTCAGCTCAACGGCCAACCAGGCCACTCTCGGCATCCAGGAGATTTTCGCAGGCCCGGCACTCAAGGAGAAATTCAATAGCCCGTTGAATGATCCGCGCACGCCCGACATCATCCTCAAGGTCAACACCGGCGTCATCTTCACAGGCGGCTCAAAGATCGCCGAGCACGGCGGCCTCAACGAGGACGATACGCACGTGGCGCTGCTCTTCTCCATGCCGGAGTTCGCCCCCAGGCATGTGAAGACCTACGTCCTTAACCAACAGGTCGCGCCTACTGTTCTTAAAGCTCTGGGCCTCGAACCCAGGGAACTGAAGGCAGTCGAGATCGAAGGGATCACGCCGCTTCCGTTCCTTTTCTAACGGCCGCCGCACTCTTGTCTTCCTCGGGACGGCTCCCAAAACCGGGGGCCGTCTCTGTTAAACAAGAGCTCAGATTGATTCACGCTGCACCGATACCTTCTCCATTCCAACCTCTCTGATTGCAATGGGTACAGGTGGGGTACGGACGCGCACCCGTTCACCGAATCTCGCCTTTGAAATGGCAAACGAGATGCCGCTCATCGCCAATGCCACAAAGGCGCTATTCCACTCATCGGCGTTATAGGGATCGCGAGCAACTCTTGGTCCGTGCAGTGTCACTACCCAGAGCAGGAACATGATCCCCAGCAGTGAAGCAGCGGGCCGGACCATTCGATTCTGACCCAGCGCAACGGCGGCAGCGAGGAACCCTATTGCCGAAACATAGGTCCAGAAGAGAGGGAAGGGGATCCAGGACGGAACCAGAGTGGCAATAAAGTCAGGAATCAACAAGTGAGTCCAGCCGAAGATCGCCATGGAGAGAGCAAATAACAATCGCCCGGCCTTGGCCGCGGCATTGCTGGCCGACATCGCCTTTGCAGGCGCGCTTTCAAGGTCGTGCAACATTGAAGCAAGCATCATGCAGCCCGCGCCTAAGGAGAGCGTCTCGAAGAACACGGTGCGTTCGCCAAGATCGCCGATGACGGCAGAAACTCCCGGCAATCGCCGCACCAGGAGGGAGAAGATGAAAACCTGGGTCAGCAGCAGAGCGGCGGTCTGAGTTTTCCCGGGGACCAGGATCAGGGCTCCTCCAGCAATCAACAGTGCGCCCACCACGTAAGCGCAGAGCCCGTGGAATGGAATGTGCTTCGGAACCAGTTCCAATCCTTTCAAGTAGCCCTCGAACATCCACTGCTGAATGCCCATTCCGACGAATGCGACCGCAATGCATATGCGCCCGAAGACATTCAAGAGCCCATGTCTCGCCAAATCCTTTCCAATATTCACCACGCGCATGAGATCAGCCTCCGCGTTCAGGCTATCTTCTAAAGTGGTTAGTTCCAATAGCCACTTGCCGCCCGTCTGACCAGTCCACTAGACTCCCCTTATGAAGCTGCGAAGGGACTTCCACGGCGCTCTTCCGGTCTTGACGATTGACCGCAAAGACCGAATCCCGCTTCACAAGCAGATTTACGATGGATACCGCGCTGCGATCCTTCGCGGCGATTTGCGAGCCGGCGAACAAATCTCTTCCAGCCGGGATTTTGCTGCGGCGTTGAAAATCTCGAGGTTTCCGGTACTGAACGCCTACGCCCAGTTGCTGGCGGAGGGTTATCTTGAATCCAGAACAGGGTCAGGAACCTTTGTTTCCGCGACATTGCCAGAACGCTTGATGTCGCCGGCGCCGGCAGCCGGCGCCCGCAGACCGCCGCTCTCCGGTAAGCGCTCCGTGTCCATGCGGTCCGGGCTCTATCCATTATTCCCCGATTCAAGAAAGGTCAGTGCCTGGGGAGCGTTTGGGGTCCATCAGCCCGCGCTCGATCAATTCCCGTTTGCCCTTTGGTCAAACCTTGTGGCGCGTCACAGCCGCAACCCGCACGTCAACGTCGTCCATCGCATTGATCCATGCGGTTCGCAGCGATTCCGAGAAGTAGTCAGCGACTATTTGCGGACTGCCAGGGGCGTCAAGTGTTCTCCCGATCACATTCTGATCGTGTCCGGATCGCAGCAGGCACTCGACCTGACGACTCGCGTTCTGCTCGACCCTGGAAACTCCGTTTGGGTTGAAGAGCCGGGTTACACGCTTCAGAAAATCACCTTGAAGGCTGCCGAATGCAAGCTGATTCCCGTCCCAGTTGATAGCGAGGGTATGAATGTAGCCGCAGGCATCAAACGCGCGCCCAAGGCTCGAGCAGCCTTTGTGACTCCCTCTCATCAGTATCCTCTCGGTTCAACCATGAGCGCCTCACGCCGCATTCAACTCTTGAACTGGGCGCAAGACTCCGGCGCCTGGATTGTCGAGGACGACTATGACAGCGAGTTCCGCTTTGACAGCCCCCCCATTGCTTCCTTGCACGGACTGGATGTGAATGCTCGAGTGATTTATATAGGGACATTCAGCAAAGTTCTGTTTCCGGCGCTCCGCCTGGGATATCTTGTCGTCCCCGAAGATCTGATTGACCGCTTCAAGGCAGTCCGTCATGCAATGGATATTTTTCCGTCGTACCTTCTCCAGGAAGCGCTGGCCGACTTCATCCTCGAGGGCCACTTCACGCGTCACATTCGAAAAATGCGCCAGCTGTATAAGGCGAAGAGAACGATATTGGCAGAGACCATCGCTCTGGAACTGCCCGCGGAGCGCGGCTTTCAAGTCCACGGCGTTGAGGCCGGAATGCATCTGGCCCTCACGATTCCACCCGGGAGCAGCGATCTCGAGATCGCGGAGCGGGCAAGAGCGGCACGACTTTGGCTGTGGCCTCTTTCGCCAAGCTATCTCGGCCGCAATCCCCGGCAAGGATTCGTTCTCGGTTTTGGAAGCGCGGCAATCACAGACATTCCCCGTTCCGTTCAATTGCTTAAATCCTTCCTGTTATGAGGAATTCCGGCGAACCTGCCATTCAAGCCCCAACGCAAAAAAGAACGCTGGACTGCAAAGCAGCCCAGCGAAAACCTGCAATGACGTATCGGAAATCGGAGAAATCTTTTCCTACTGTGCTCTCTGAGTCTGAGATTCCATCAACTGCTCAAACTCGGGGAGGCCACGAATACTGGCGAAATCGCTGTCGGCGGCGATCTTCCGGGGATTCGTGTATCCCTCATTGAGAGCCATCCGCAGGTAATCGACCGCACACGATGTCATTCCGGCACGCGCGCAACCGATCGCCATGTAATAGTTCACCGCGCCCACTTCCTGTTCGGAAGACGGGTTGGAAATGGTCGGGGTCTCACTGGGCTTGAAGATGTTCGGATCAATCTTCAAGGCAGCCGCGTAGTATTTGCCTCCCTCCTCGAATTTCCTGCGTGCGAGCATGACGCTGCCAATATTCTTGAGGAGAACGGCAGATTTCGGGTCGATCTTCAGTGCCTTTCGATAATAACGCTCTGCCGATTTCAGGTCCTTAAGCGACACATACACGGTCCCAATGTTGTTCAAGGCATTTGAATTCGAGGGTTCGAGTTTTGCCGCTTCCAGATAGCATCTGAGAGCGTCGTCGTTGTCGAACATCATTTGGTAGGCAATCCCGGTCTTGTTCAAAACATCAGCCGATTTGGGCGTCACCCTCTTGTAGGCGTGGATCGCAGCCTCGTACTGCTTGTGGGCCATGAGCCCATCTCCAAGCTCCTCGGAACTTATGCCGGGTTGCTGCTGGCCCGTCGAAAGCTGAGCGCTCGCCATGGGGGACGGAGCGCCCGCCACTGACTCCACCTGAGGTACCGGCAGGCTACCCAACGCGGGTTCACCAAATGAGAATTGGGATAAGGCCACGAGGATCGCGACCGGGGCTAAAATCTGAACAGAGCGGGCACTTCTCTTCAAGTTCATAGAACCTCCTTTTTCTAGACTTCTACGAAGCTTCATCTGCATTGCAGTTATGGCAAATCCATCCGGGGACTGGGGAATCATGGACTGCCCGTTCGTGCAATTACATCTGGCTCGGCGCGTAAGAGCCATAGCCGCTTTGCCTTAAAAAAGCATGGCCAGTGTGCAAGCCCCTGCTCCAGGCAGCCGTCTGCGCGACATTACGATCCGAGTCATTGTCGATTCTCCTTAATCGCGGCAGTTATTTGGCAGCATTGGGAAGCCATTCCGCTTCTGTTTTGTTTCTTGTCCGACCCTGTCTTTCCCGCAGTCGCGCAGTGAGTCTGCTGCCGGCGCCGGCAGTTAGAGAGCAACACAGGCAAATCAGTGCTGATGCATAGGGGAATCAGCGGACATTGCCGAAGTTCCGTCTGACCAATGATCGACAGGAACCATAAAGATGGACTCCGGCTCCGGCCCCTCGTGATGATCCGTGTCGAACACAACCGGGGACTCGGGCAGGTTCGCGCCCCAGCTCGCGGCGCCCATGCGCGGAAGATGAAACATGAGATGTGGATGCCAGTGCCCGCCGCTGTCGCCGAGATATTGGTTCTTCGACATCATGTACGACATGGATCCCTGCTCGGGCATGGGTAGCAGGCTTGCGGCCAGGGACGATTGGATGTTCTCCACCATCTGGTCTTTGGTGAGCCCGCTCAGAATCAGTCTTGTTCTCAGAAGGGTGTAGGGCAGAATGCTGCGCACCGCCGGCGGGTTGTAACAGACGGGCCCACGCAACTTGGGATTCCAGAAATCCGTGCTGTCCAAGGGAGACATCCAGGACCGTTCGACGAGGCAGGTGAAGCCGTTCTTGCCTTCAATGGCCGTATGGTAGCCGTCCTTTGCGAGCACCAGGACACTGGCGTCGTCGGAAAGCGCCGGAGGAGCTGCGCTTTTTGCCAGCGCAATCTCGGCGTCACGATCGGCGATGAGGTATTGGTCGAGTGGAGCCATGGCCGGATAAGGAGCCGTGGTCTCCTGTGCCTGCGCAAGCCCGGGGCTGCATGACACAACGATGAGCATTGAAGTTGCAAAAGCCAATGCGTTGAAAATCTTTGTATTCATGTTTCGCTCCTGAGTGTGAGTTATTTTCAAGGGGAAGTTGCCTCACGGGGCCAAATGGCCCTGCGAACGGGGTTGATTGAATAGCAATTCCAGGTAACGCCGCAGATGCTCAATGCACGTCACTGCTACCTCGCGGCTATTTTGCGCCTTGGCCAGGATGAACGCGCCCTGGATGGTGGCCTGCATGTAGAGTGCCAGGCTCTCCGCTGTCCACTCCGCTTCGATTCCACGCTGCCGTTTAGCTTCCTCAATGTCCGGCACCAGAGATGCGGCGTGCTCGCCGATGCTCCGGTTGCAGGCCACGCGCAGGGCCGGATGCGTGTCGTAGACCTCCTGCACCATGGTTCCTGCCAGGCAGGTGAAGTCGGGCAGTTCGCCTCTTAGCAGAGCCTTGCGAAAATCGACATACGCCAGCAGGCGGTCGAGCGGGTCGGCGTGGTCGCGGTAGGACGCGGATGCGAAATGAGCGTTGGAGCGTTCAGTCCAATAGTCGGCGGCGGCCAGAGCGAGCCCTTCCTTGCTGTCGAAGTGGTAGAAGAAGCTGCCCTTGGTGAGCTCAGCGGCCTCGCAGATGTCCTCAATGCGCGTGGCGGAGTAGCCCTTGATGCGGATGACGTGCAAGGCCGCATCGAGGAATCGGGTCTTCGATTCGTGCCTTGATTCGAGCTTTGTCTCAGTTGTGATTGTGTTTATACCTACCAGTTGGTATTTAGAAATACCTACTAGTTGGTATATTGTCAAGATTTTTTTGATGTTTTTTGTAACGCTTCTGGAATAAATTACTTACGTATAAGCCCCTCTGCTGTGGAACGCACTAGAGGGCGACGGTGGGACTGTAAATAGGCTTATTGAGAGCCCTGATTGGCAGACGAGAGTGATTCCGTCTCACTCCGCCGCTGCTTCCGGCTCCAGCAACTCAGCATCGTTATTCCGCACATTGCCCACGCGCGCGCTCACCGGCCAGCTGCGCATGCGCTCGGCGGGGTAGGGCCGCAACAGATCCACGGGTGGGCGATCCTTGGTCTCCGGATCGAGCCAGCGCTCGTAGTCTTTTTGTTCCAGGATGACCGGCATGCGGTTGTGCACTGGCTCCATCAGTTCGTTGGGATCGGTGGTGAGGATGGTGAAGGTCTCGAGCGCTTCGTTGTCTTTGCCCTGCCAGCTGTCCCACAGCCCGGCGAAGGCGTAGGGCTCGCCGCTCTTCATGGCAAAGGCAAAGGGCCGCTTGGTCTTGGGATCGAGCCGCTGCCACTCGTAGAAAGCATCGGCGGGCACCAGGCAGCGGCGCTTCTTCAGGGCATCGCGAAAGGCGGGTTTCTGAGCGGCTTCTTCGGCCCGCGCATTGATGGTGGAGTAGCCGAATTTGGGATCCTTGGCCCAGAAAGGCACCAGCCCCCAGCGTAAAAGGGCGAACTCGCGGCTGCCCGTGTCGCGGTTTGGCCGCACAATCGGTTGCACACTTTGTGGTGCAACATTGTAGCTCGGCGCAAACCAGGGCATGTCCTCAAGCTCAATGCCAAACCATTCAGTCAACAGGTCTTGCGTCGATTTGCGAGCGAAGCGGCCACACATGGTGCCTTCAGCATACCGTAGCCGGCGGAGGAAATTTCCAGGAAAGACAGTTGACAAGAGGGCCATCGCGGATGGAAGCTATAGCGAACAAAAGACGAATATGTCTGCCCGCTCTGCCAATGCCCTCCGTCTCGAAATTGAGCACGCCCTGGAACGAAGTTTTCCGGCGGCGCTGACCCCTGCGCAGCGCACCATTCGCGAAACTGCCTCTACCGGCATTGCCAAGGTGGACGCACTGCTCGAAGGCGGGCTGCCCGTCGGCGCCATCAGCGAGATCAACGGGCCGGCGTCCTCCGGGCGGACGACACTGGTGCTTTCGTTTCTTGCTCAGAGAACCGCCTCGGGCCAGGTCTGCGCCTGGGTGGACGCAGACGACGCGTTCGATCCTGAATCGGCCGCGGCCAACGGCGTCAATCTGCGCCAGCTTTTGTGGGTGCGCTGCCGCAAGGCCGGCGGTCCAACGCAAAGCAAGCAAGCGGCGAAGCCATGGACGCGCCTCGACCAGGCGTTGCGCGCGACCGATCTGCTGCTGCAGGCCGGCGGGTTTGCCGCCATCGTGCTCGACCTGGGCGACACGGCCGCCGAGTACACGCGCCGCATTCCGCTCGCGACGTGGTTCCGTTTTCGCCAGGCGGCAGACAGGGCGCGCACCTCTCTCGTGGTTGTGGCGCAAGCCGGCGCCGCCCAGGCAAGCCCCGTCCAGTCCAGTAACGCCCAGTCCAGCGCAGCCCTGGCTCTTCACTGCGCGGTCGTCAGTCCTGTGATTGCAGGCGGAACGGTACTGCGCGGTTTCCACTATGAAGTGCGCAACCAGCGGCAGCGCTTTACGCCTTTTGCCGTGGGGCGCAACAAACCACCGGTTTCTGTATGGCCTGCAGCGAGCGCCTGGGACACTACCGGAAATTTCGCCAACGCAGAAACTTCTGCAACCGGCGAAGTTTTGGTAATGGAGCAGAGCGCATGAGCCAGGGACTCTATGCCTGCGTCCATGCGGCGGAGTTTCCATCGCAGGCTTTACTGCGCCTGCGGCCCGATCTGCAATCGCTGCCTGTTGCGGTGCTTGAGGGCCGCGCGCCGCTGGAGCAGGTTTGCTCCATGAATCGAAACGCGCGGCAACTCGGCGCGGCGACCGGCATGACACGGCTTGAGGCTGAAGCGCTTGCCGGCCAAAGTGGAGGCTTGCGCCTGCTGCCGCGCTCGCTTGAAGGCGAGGCCGCGGCGCGCGCGGTGCTGCTGGAGTGCGCTGCCAGTTTTTCGCCGCGCATTGAAGACGGGAGCAAGGATGCAGCCGGAGATGCGCGCAAGGCGGCAGGCACAGGAACCGCGTGGGCCTTGGTGCTGGATATCGCCGGCACCGAGCGATTGTTTGGACCGCCGCGCGCGCTGGCCGAGCGGTTGCGCAACGCGCTCAAGGCCGCCGGCTTTCGTGCTTCCATCGCGGTCAGCGCCAACTTCCATACGGCCCGCATGCTGGCGGCATCATCGCGCGGCATCACCGTGATCCCCTCAGGCGAGCAAGCACTGGCCCTCGCCAGCCTTCCTGTCGCGCTGCTCGCAATACCGGACAGTCATGCTGAAACCCTTGCGCTCTGGGGCATTCGCACACTGGGCGAGCTTGCCGCGTTACCTGAGGTGGATCTGATCGCGCGTCTAGGCCAGGAAGCATCCACCTGGCGCAAACTGGCCATGGGTGCGCATACGCATGCCTTTCAGCCAATCGAGGCGGCATTCTCGCTGCGCGAGTTTTGCGAGTTTGAAACGCCTGTCGAGCAGATGGACTCGCTCTTGTTTGTCGGCGCGCGCATGATCGACAGTCTCGCGCTACGCGCTGCCACGCACGCTATGTCGCTGGCCTCGGTCACGGTCGATCTGGAACTCGAAGGCAAGCGCGCGCACCGGCTCGTGCTCCGTCCGGCGCTGCCTTCCGTCGATCGCAAATTTTTGCTCAAGCTGCTGCAACTGGAGATCGCCGCCAAGCCTCCGCCGGCAGCCGTTTTGGCGCTCGCGCTCAGCGCGGAGGCAGGCCAATCCAGCAAAGTGCAACTAGGACTGTTCGCGCCGCAAACGCCGGAGCCCTCACGGCTGGATGTCACCATCGCGCGCCTGAAAGCAATTGCCGGCGAAGACCGCGTCGGCTCGCCGCTGCTTGAAGACACGCATCGTGCAGGCAGCTTCCGCATGGCAAACTTCGCCGCGGAAAATCCGCCGGATGAAGAACAGGAAGGCCCGCCGCGCATGGCTCTGCGCCGCCTGCGTCCTCCGCTTGCGGTGCGTGTCGCACTCAACGCCGGTCAGCCCGCGCTGTTTTACGATGGCCGCCAAAGTTACAAGGTCTCCACATCCTTCGGTCCATGGCGCAGCAGCGGATGCTGGTGGTCGATAGATGGCTGGGACAGCGACGAATGGGATGTGCTGGCCGAGTCCGAAGGCGCGCCGGTGGCCTGCGTGCTGGTGATGGATCGTGGCAAACACCAGTGGCGGCTCGAGGCCTTCTATGACTGACCTCGGCCACAAAATCTCCAACGCACGTTCGCCTGGAACGCCCGTATGCCATCCGGACGATGCTTACCACTCACCCGTTGTTCAAGAGCGCTCGAACGTCATCGTAGGCAGCCGGGGGCCGGCCTTTGCGGATGAAAGTGAATACGTCGAGCTGCATGCGGCAAGCGCCTTCAGCTTTCTCGAAGGCGGCTCGCAGCCGGAGACGCTTATCGAGCGCGCCGCGCAACTCGGCATGCCTGCCCTCGCTCTCGCCGACCGCAACGGCCTTTACGGCGCTGCGCGTTTTCACACTGCGGGCGTGCGCTACGGCGTGCGTGCGCACATCGGCGCGGAGATTGCCGTGCGCTCCTTCGGAAACAGGCTCACGCCGCCTGCCTGGCTGCCGCATCAACATCCGGCACAGCCACCGCGCCTGCTGTTGTTGTGCGAATCGCAAACCGGCTATCAGAATCTGTGCCAGCTCATCACGCGCTTCAAGATGCGCGAAACCACCAAGGCCGAAGGCGCAGCCACGCTCGAAGATCTAGAAGAATTTTCCGCGGGCCTCATCTGCCTCACCGGTGGTGACGAAGGCCCGCTCGCCGCAGCTCTTGCGCAGAACGGCCGCGCAGCCGCGCGCAAAATTATTGACAGGCTCAAAGCCATCTTTGGACCCGCGCATCTCTATCTCGAACTCCAGCGTCACGGCCGCCGCGATCAGGAGTGCCGCAACCAGGAGCTGCTTGCGCTCGCATCCTCACTGCGTCTGCCGGTGATTGCCACCAACGGCGTTCGCCATGCGTCAGAGGCCGATCGCGAGCTCTTCGATGTGCTTACCGTCATTCGTAATCACACCACGCTCGACAAGGCCGGCCGCCTGCTGGCTGCCAATTCTCAGCGTCTGTTGCGCTCAGGCCGCGAGATGGCGGCTCTCTTCCGCGACATTCCTGAAGCCGTTGCCAACACGCGCATCGTGAGCCAGCGGCTCCATTTCACGCTCAACAATCTTGGATACGAGTTTCCGCATTATCCGGTGCCCGCGGGCGAGACGATGGACAGCTTTCTGGCCAAGCGCGTGGACGAAGGCGTGCGCAAACGCTACGGCAATGCGGCCAAGCAGCATCTACTCGAAAAGGCAAAGGTGCAAGTGCAGCATGAACTCAAGCTCATTGCCAAACTCGGCTTCGCCGGCTACTTCCTCATCGTGTGGGATCTGATCCGCTACTGCCAGCAACATGGAATCCTGGTGCAGGGGCGCGGCTCCGCGGCCAACTCCGCTGTCTGTTATGCGCTTGAAATCACGGCCGTCGATCCAGTCGGCATGGAACTGCTCTTCGAGCGATTCTTGAGCGAGAGCCGCGGCGAATGGCCCGACATCGATCTCGATCTTCCCTCGGGCGATGAGCGCGAAAAGGTGATTCAGTATTGCTACGAGCACTACGGAGCGCTGGGCGCGGCCATGACCGCCAACGTCATCACGTATCGCGGCCGCTCTGCCGCGCGCGAGGTAGGCAAGGCGCTCGGCTTTGAGGAGGAGACAGTCACGCGCCTCTCCAGCCTGGTGAGCCGCTGGGAGTGGAACGGTGACAACGACACCTTGGCGCGCAACTTCGATCAGGCCGGCTTTGACATCCGCCACCCGCGCATCGCCCGTTATCTCGACCTGTGCCTGCGCATGCGCGATATGCCGCGCCATCTCGGGCAGCACTCC
>Ga0181535_10004837_pt1 | contig 14724 bp, 14 predicted proteins | sample PEATcosm2014_Bin_44_FD_119774 | JGI IMG/M metagenome (GOLD analysis project Ga0181535, IMG submission 119774) | Peatland microbial communities from MTU Mesocosm Facility, Houghton, MI, USA - PEATcosm2014_Bin17_30_metaG | ecosystem: Environmental > Terrestrial > Soil > Wetlands > Peat | place... | reverse complement strand
TTCACTACATCAGCGTCCCGCTGGTCAAAACAAATCCGGCAAAGGCCGACACGCAGCAGATAGCGCCCAACCTCCCCGCTTGCACACCTCTCTCCGCTGGTGGCATCGATCCTGGTTGCACACTGACGACGCCGACCACGAATCCTGTGCCGGCAACAGTCATTACTGTGACTCCGCGCTCTACCACGTAGTCTTGAGCGCCGCAAAATCGCAACACAGATGGGCCGGCTGATCGCCGGCCTTTTCTGTGTGCGTATCCATTACGGTAGAGCAACGGGGAGCGCCGCTTCAGCACGATAGAATCAAACCATGATCAAGGGGATCTCCATTCTTCGTCCTGCCGGCGCGGCAGTCGCGTATGACCGGCTGGAGAGTTTCTTTTCTGCGCTCGGATTTGAGCGGGGAAAGGGATGGAGCGAAGACACGAGCAGGGGAGCATCGTTTCTCGCACCTTCGGGTAACTTTGAGGTTGTGAACGGTCAGTTTCCTTCTACCGCGGACGTACTTGTGGAGGTTACCTCGCTGGATGCCGTGTACCAGGCCGCGGAATGCTGGCTGAAGGCGAATGGCGGCGATGGAATTGTTGCGCAGCTCACCCCGATCACAGAAACACATTGGAAGTCGCGCATTTTTACCGTCGAGCCGGAGGCAGGGTTCCCACTGAGTTTCTGGGCGTGGCTAGATCCGCTGAAGGGCAAGCCAGTGGCCGTGGACGGCGACTTGTCTGCAATCGGGATGAAGTTCTCCATTGTGGTGGCCCGCTGGAATGCAGTAATCACGGAGCGCCTGTTGGATGGCGCGCTCGATGCGTTGCTCCGCAGTGGAGCGAGGCGGAGCGAGATTGAGGTGGTCCGCGTTCCCGGCGCATGGGAGATTCCGGCGGCCGCCAGAACCGTTGCAAACCTTGGCAAGGTTGACGCCATCATTCCGCTTGGTTGTTTGCTACGCGGTGAGACCGCTCATTATGAAGCCATCTACAACGAAGTCGCGCGCGGCATTGGCCAGTCGCAGCAGGAGACGGGCATTCCCCACAGCTTCGGTGTTCTTACTTGCGAATCGCTTGAACAGGCACTCAACAGGGCCGGCGTGAAAGCAGGCAACAAGGGTTTTGAAGCGGCTGTCGCGGCCATTGAGATGGTGAGCCTGCGTCGCAAGCTTCAGGGTGAAAGTTCGCAAGGCGGCCAGGCTTGAGCGGCGGATCGCGGCGCAAGTCGCGCGAACTGGCGATGCAGATGTTGTTTCAGGCGGACATCGGCAAACAAACGGCCGACCAGGTCCGCGCCACTTTCTGGAAGGCCGGCGACGAAGTTGAGCCGGATGTCCGAGGCTTCGCGGAGGATTTGTTTCGCGTGGCCATCGCCCACCAGGCAGAAATCGATGACCTGATCGTTGCCAACTCCAAGCACTGGCGGCTGGAGCGCATGCCCGCTGTGGATCGCAACTTGTTGCGGATGGCTGTGGGAGAGATGCTGGGTTTCAAGGGGACGCCTTTTCCCATTGTGATTAACGAGGCGCTTGAAATCGGCCGCCGCTTCTCCGCCCCGGAGTCGATCAATTTCCTGAACGGTATGCTGGACGCTATTGCACGGAGTTTGATCGGCAAGTGAGGGACGCTCGCTGAGCGGTCCAGGCAATCAATCGCAGTTCGATGATTTGGCCGGATGCCAGGCCTAAAGCTGATCAAAGATTTCGCGGAAGTCCCAAGCGCCGGATTTGTATTGCAGCCACTCGGCGGCGCGCACTGCGCCCATCGCCAGACAGCGGCGGCTGCGGACATCGTGCTTCAATTCAATAAAATCGTCCGGTCCAGTCGCGGTAACCACATGCTCGCCCATGGCGTCGCTGATGCGGTGGGAAGTAATCTCCACCTTCGCTCCGGGCTGTGCTGTCTGAATAATCTGTTGCAGCGTAATGGCGGTGCCCGACGGAGCGTCAAGCTTGGTCACATGATGGGTCTCGCTGACATGGAATGTATACCCATCCAGTCTTGCCAGGTCGGCGGTAAGGCGGAAGAGTTTTTGCACGCCGATGGAAAAATTGGTTCCATAGAGCAATGCGCCGTGGCGTCGAATGGCGAGAGCCTTCATCTCGTCGAGCTGCGCATACCAGCCGGTGGTACCGACGACAATCCGCGCTCCCAGAGCGAGTACGGCACGCATGTTTTCCACCGCGGCCTCGGGTGCGGTGAAGTCGATGACCACGTCGACGCCGGCAAGGCTGGGCGCGGTGAGAGCAGAGGCATGCTCATTCTCAAGTATGTCGAGCGCACGCACCCCGTGTCCGCGCTCATGAGCGATCTGAGCGACCAGGCTGCCGGTTTTTCCTTTGCCGAGGACGAGAATGAGCATGGGTCCCTTAGGAGCAGTGAACAGTGATTAGTGGGCAGTGAACAGTGGACAGTGATCAGTACGGACCCACTGTTCACCGTCCACTGGTTATTGAAACCTGTTTTCTCGCCTCCACATCGAAAATGTTCGGATCGGGATCTTTGAAGAATGCGGCGTGCAGTGAGCGTACCGCCTCATCGGCATCATCTTCGTCGATCATGAAACTCATATTAATCTCGCTTGCGCCTTGCGAGATCATACGCACGTTGATGTGGCGGATGGCGGAGAAAACCTGGGCGGCCATGCCGCTTTGCCCGCGGATATCTTCCCCTACCATGCAAACGAGCGCTTTGCGGCCCTCGTACTTGACGTCTGCCAGTTTGCTCAAGTCGGCGGCGATAGCGGGAAGGCTTTCATTCGAGTCTACGGTCAGAGACACGCTGACCTCTGAGGTGGAAACCATATCAACGGCGCACTGATGCTTGTCGAAGATGGCGAAAATCTCACTAAGGTAGCCGTGAGTCATCAACATGCGGCTGGCCACAACGTCGATAATGCTGAGTCTTTTCTTGACCGCAATTGACTTGAACGGGCTCTTGCAGTGTGGCGCCAGCGAGGTGATGCGCGTACCCTCAGAACTTGCGTTGCGGCTGTTCAGTACGTGCACTGGGATGTTCTTCCTGACGGCCGGCAGAATGGTCGCCGGGTGCAGCACCTTGGCGCCAAAGTAGGCAAGTTCGGCAGCCTCCTCAAAGCTGATGACCTTGACGCGGAGGGCGTCGGGACAGACGCGGGGATCGGTGGTCATGATGCCGTCCACGTCGGTCCAGATCTCGATTGCGTCCGCCGTGAGCGCGCCGCCGACGAGTGCCCCGGTGAAATCTGACCCGCCGCGACCAAGGGTCGTGGTGACCCCAGCTTCGTTCGAGGCAATGAAGCCGCCCATTACAGGAACCTTGCCCAGGCTGGTTAGGGGAAGCAGTTTCTCCTGGGTTCGCTTGTCGAGGATGTCGACTTGCGGAGCAGCTTTTTGAAATTGTGAATCGGTGACGATGATGTCTCGCGCGTCTACATGCGTCGCATCGATGCCGCTCTCAATGAAAGCAGCCGCAACAATGAGGCTGGAGATGCGTTCGCCGTAGCTGACAATCCGGTCGGAGATGCGGGGGGTGAGTTCAAGCACCGCGGCAAGGCCGCGCAAAATCTCATCGAGCTTGTCGAATTTCTGATCGATCACGTTTTGCAGTGCCGCAGCATTCCGAGCATTTTTGACCAAGGCGGCTGCAGTATCGCGATGGCGTGAGCGGAGGCGCGAACTGATAGCCAGTGCGCCGGTTTTGTCGCCTTGTCCTGCTGCTGCCGCGGCGCGAAGCAACTGGTCAGTTACCTTGGCCATGGCGCTGACAACCACCACGGGCTGCTTGCCCAGGGCCACACGTCCGGCTACGATCGCTGCGGTTCGCCCTATGGCGGCCGGGTCCTCGACCGACGTTCCGCCAAACTTCATGACTACGAGACTCATGCAAATCTTTCCATTGCCTTCATGCATGGGCGGCAGCTTCGGCGACTGGCTCAAGTTTGCCGAGACTCGCCAGCAGTTCAGCGTTGAGGATGGTTGCCCCCGCGGCTCCGCGGATGGTGTTGTGCGAGAGCACGGTAAACTTCCAGTCGAGCACGCCGCAGGGCCGCAGGCGGCCAACGGTAGCGGCCATGCCCTTGCCCCGGTTACGGTCAAGTCGGGGCTGCGGGCGGTCGGGCTGTGGCGCCCATTCGACGGGCTGATCGGGAGCACTGGGTAAATTCTGTCCGGCAAGCGGACGGAACTCGGACCAGGCAGCAAGAATCTCTTCGCATGTGGCGGGCTTGCCCAGTTTGATTGACACGCTGACCGTGTGGCCGTCAACAACCGGGACGCGATTGCAGCTGGCGCTCATGCGCGCTGAAAGCGGCTTGACGACCTGGCCTTCAAGTTTGCCAAGCAGTTTGAGCAACTCCTCTTCCATCTTTTCTTCTTCGTTTCCGATGTAAGGCACAACGTTGTCGAGGATGTCCATGGAGGAGACGCCAGGGTAGCCCGCACCGCTGACCGCCTGCATTGAGGTGGCGAAGATCTGCTCGATTCCAAAGCGGTCGGCGATCGGTTTGAGTGCCAGCACCGGGCCCATCACCGTGCAGTTGGAGTTGGTGACGATGTAGCCGCCCGACTCCTTGCGCCATGATTGCTCCTAGATCAGGTGCAAGTGATCGGCGTTGACCTCGGGTAGCACAAGGGGCACGTTGGATGCCATACGGAAGGCGCTGGAATTTGAGACCACGGCGCAGCCTGCAGCAGCAAACCGGGGCTCCAATTCGCGGGCATAGGCGGCGTCGACGGAGGCAAAAATCACCTTGGGCGCGCCCTCTGGATCGGCAGCGGAGACGGTCATGTTGGCGATGCGCTCAGGCAGCGGTGTGTCGAGACGCCATTTGGCCGCCTCACCATACGATTTGCCGCTGGAGCGGTCGCTGGCGGCGATCCATGCAACTTCAAACCAGGGATGGTTTTCCAGGAGTTGGATGTAGCGTTGGCCGACCATTCCGGTCGCGCCCAGGATTCCAATTTGATGTTTTGTTTGCATGGCTGTAGACCCTCTAGTGTACAGGAGAATGGGTGCAGCGATGCAACAACCATGATCGGAGTGAGGTGCGGAACAATGCTTCGGACTAGCTTTGCGGCAGCACTGCGACCGGCTTGACGGGAGTTGCAGCCGATTCTCCCGCAACCGTCGTCCATTCGCGCACGTACCAGCGTTTCACGATACCGCTGGTCACGTAGGGGTCGGTCCGGGCAAACTTCTCTGCCACTTCAGGTGAGTCGCCCTTGAAAAGCAGCACGGCGCCGTCGAATGGATTCGACAGCGCACCGGCCAGCACCAGCTCACCCCGTTCGCTTGCCTGCCACGCCAAGCCAAGATGCGCGCTTCGGAACTCTCCGCGCCTGGGCAGGTAGTCGTCGCCTACTTCGTAGAACAAAAGATAGTGCATTTGATTCGCTCGATTCCGGCCCTATTCCATTGCGGCAAGCACTGCGTCGGCAAACTGGGTGGTACCGGCGGCGCCGCCTACGTCACGAGTGAGGGCCTTGCGTTCAGCGTAGACGGTTTCCAATGCCTTCTGCACTTTGTCAGCAGCGGCGGATTCGTCGAGATGGCGGAGCATGAGCACGGCCGATTGCAGAAGTGCGGTGGGGTTGGCTACATCCTTCCCGGCAATATCCGGAGCCGATCCGTGAACCGCCTCGAAAATTGCGCACTCCAGGCCAAGGTTGGCGCCGGGCACAAGTCCGAGGCCGCCGACCAGGCCGGCGCACAGATCGCTGACAATGTCTCCGTAGAGGTTTTCAAGCAAGAGCGTGTCGTATTGGAATGGATTCATGACCAACTGCATACAAGTGTTGTCAATCAAATGTTCGCCATAGACGATGTCAGGGAATCCCTCGGCCACCTTGCGGGCGCACCGGAGAAACAGGCCGTCGGAGAGCTTCATGATGTTGGCCTTATGAACGGAATGGATCTTCTTGCGCCCGTGTTTGCGCGCGTATTCAAAAGCGAATCTGGCAATGCGCGTGGAGCCTTTTTCGGTGATGACCTTGATGCTCTCCACCACACCTGGCACAACTTCATGCTCCAGGCCCACGTACTCGCCCTCTGTGTTTTCACGGACGATGATCAGGTCGACGCCAGGCCAATGCGTTGCCAGGCCAGGCAGGTTCTTGACCGGGCGGAAGTTGGCAAAGAGATCGAACTTTTTGCGCAGGGTGACGTTGATGCTTTTGAAGCCGCCTCCGATCGGCGTGGTGACCGGCCCCTTGAGCGCGACTTTGGTGCGTTCAATGGATTCTGAGAGCGCGGCTGGGATGTACTCGCCGTAGATTTCAAAAGCTTCGGCGCCCGCCGCAAACCGCTCCCACTCCCACTGGACCCCGGTGGCTTCAAGAATGCGAACAACGGCTTGCGTTACCTCGGGCCCGATGCCGTCACCGGGGATGAGCGTAACTTTGTGGGTCATGATTCAGCTCCTGGTTACCAGCTATTTCTTCTTCGCCGCATTGCGTCCGCCAAGCAGGCCTTCGAGTTCTTCCTTGAATTCGCGGACATCCTTGAAGTCCCGATAAACCGAGGCAAAGCGGATGTAAGCCACCGTGTCGAGGACCTTTAGATTCTGCATGATCAACTCGCCGACCTCGCTGGTGGTGCGCTCGCGCTCCGGTGCATCCACCAGATAAGCCTCAGCCGCGTCGACGATGGCTTCGAGTTTGCTTGAAGGAACGGGACGCTTTTCACAGGCGCGAAGCAGGCCACTGAGCACTTTCTGACGATCGAATCGCTCGCGGCGGCCGTCCTTCTTGACCACCATGTAAGGAATTTCGTCGATGCGCTCGTAGGTCGTAAAGCGGCGATTGCAACTCTCACACTCGCGGCGGCGGCGGATTGAGTCGGCCTCCTTGCTCTCACGCGAGTCGACGACCCGATCATGCCCGAAACCACAATATGGACATTTCATGCTTGGGTCGATTCTAAATCAGTGAGGGAGTGAAAGAGTGAAACAGTAAATGAGTGAACAAGAGATCTATTTGGATCTTCAGAACAGGAATTGGATGGTGCGGCGACCGCCGCCCTGAGACCGCTTCTAGCGCACGCGTAAGGCCAGCAGTTACACTTTCTGGGCTGAAAGGAAGTGGGGATTATCGATGTTCAATCGCCGCACGTTTTTGAAGACCGGATTGACGACCGGCGCCGCTGCGCTGCCGCTGGCTTCTGCACTTGATGCAATGACTCTCGATGTGAAGGAGGCTGCGCCCAGTTCTGCGACGGGCAATGCGCCCACCCTGGTTACGCTTCCCACGCGTCTCGGTCCGATTGATGCGGCGGGAGAGCCATGGCAGCAGAGAGTCAGGCGCGTGGGCCAGAGCAACATGACGGAACACGACCCCGCGGTGATGGACATTGAACAATGGGCTGATTATTGGCACTCCTGCGGGACTGACGTGGTGTACATCAGCGTTACCGGAATACTTGCGTTTTACCCATCGAAAGTCAAGTTTCATCGCCACGGGAAATTTCTGAAGGATCGGGACTTTTTTGGAGAGTGTTTGACCGCGGCCAGAAAGCGGGGCATGCACGTAGTGGCGCGCATGAGCCCCGATCTCAGCTGGCAGGACGCGCTGGAGGCGCATCCAGAGTGGGCAATGCGCAACAAGGACGGGTCAGTTCAGTTCAGCACTGAAGATCCGCGCCTGTTCAAGACCTGCATGTTCTCCAACTACATGGACGACTACATTCCCGCGGTGATGCGAGAGGTCAACTCGCTCTACGACGTGGACTGCTTCTACACCAATGGCTGGCCTCCTATCGGAAACCTGCCGGATTGCCATTGCGCCATATGCGGCAAGCTACCGCCAGCAAATACCGCGGAATACTGGCGGATATTCAATGACCGGCTCTTTGAGCTCTGGGCGAAATACGACACCATTGCCAAAGAGAAAAAGCCCGACAGCTTCTTTTTTGCCAACCTGGGGGGCAATGTTCACGCGGGGCCGAATCTCGATCGCCTGGGCAAGACAATTGTCTGGTTCCAGGGCGATAACCAGGGCCGCACCAATCAGGATCCGGCGGTGTGGGGGGCAGCGCTTCAAGGGCGCGTCTGCACCTCGGTGATGGATGGCAAGTTTGCCGCCAACATCACCGCTGCGTATTCCACCTGCGAAGTGCCGTGGCGGAACCTTGCCAAGAACGCTGACGAGGCACGGATGTGGCTGAATGAGACGTTGGCCAGCGGGCTGGTTCCGTACTACCACTTTGTGGGCTCGGAGAATGGCTTTGGAGAGGATCGTCGCTGGCAGAAAGTGGGTGCGGAATACTTTCGCTGGACAGAGAAGCACGATGCCCATCTCAAGGTACGACGCTCCGTAGCGAACATTGGCGTGGTCATGGGACAGAGCACGCAGCTCCTTTACCCCGGCCCTGCAACCATGCAGTCACGCACTTACATGCGCGAGACCACGCATGGTCTTTATGAGACGCTGCTGGCGGGCCGATTCACATTTGATTATGTACATGAAGATCGCCTGGAGCCGGAACGCCTGAGCAGGTACCGAGCGCTGTTGCTACCGAACGTCGCCATGCTCAGCGACCGGCAATGCGAACAGATTCGAGCGTATGTGCACCGTGGCGGATCGATCATGGCCAGCTTCGAAACTGGACTCTATGACGAGAACCTGAAGCCGCGTGAAGAATTCGGGCTGGCTGATCTGCTCGGCATCAGCAGGGCAGGAGACGCCATCGGTACAAATGGAAACGCCTATTACGGCCGCATCGAGCGGACGCACCCCATTCTTGAAGGATTCACGGACACAAACTGGCTGCCGGGCGCGCAGAACCGCATTCCGCTGAAGCCGGTCCGCGATCCCGTGCTGACTGTTGTTCCTGGATTTGTGCGGTATCCGCCGGAGTTAGCCTACCCTCCTGTTTCCCATACAGACGAGCCAGCCGTGGTGCTGCGCGAAGTCGGCGCGAGCCGTATCGCCTATTTTCCCGGTGACATTGAGCGTACCTACTGGCTCACCGGCCACGGAGACCTGCTGCGCCTGATGCAGAATACGATCCGCTGGATTACAGGGGACGAGCGTATGGTCGGCGTGGATGGCGACGGCTTTGTAGAGCTGTTTGCGTGGGAGACGAATCCCGGATATGCCGTACACCTGCTCAATTACACCAGCCCCAACGCACATCACGGATGGATGTCGGATGTGCATTCGATCGGACCGCAAACTGTGAGCATCAAGCTTCCGGCAGGGATGAGGGCGAAGTCAGTTGAACTGCTATGCGCCGAGCGAACCTTGCCTTTCCGGCTCGACGGCCAGACGTTGCGGTTCACGATTCCGCGCCTGGATGATTATGAGGTAGCTGCGGTAACCGTGGGATAGAACAGGCCTGCTAGCTCAAAAACTCCGCAATCGCATCGACGACGGTCTGCTGTTCATCTTCATGGAGTTCAGGGAAGATGGGCAGTGCCAGAACTTCGCGTGCGGCACGCTCCGCTTCAGGGAAGCTGCCTTCGGCGTATCCCAGGCTCTTGAGCGGTTCCTGCATGTGGAGAGGGAGAGGGTAGTAAATCTCCGAACCAATGCACCGAATGGACAGAAAATCGCGCAGAGCGTCGCGGCGCGGCGTGCGAATCACGTATTGGTGCCAGACGTGCCGACTGCCGGGAACTTCATGCGGCAGAACGACGCCGTGGCTCGGATAGAGGCCGGATTCGGCCAGCCCCGCTGCACGAAACATGGCGTGATAGCGCTTGGCGACGGTGCGGCGAGCATGATTCCAGCCGTCGATGTATTTGAGTTTTACCGAGAGGATGGCGCCCTGGAAGCCGTCCATGCGAGCGTTCCAGCCGACTTCGTCGTGGAAGTAGCGGCGGCGCATTCCGTGCTGGCGCAGCATTCTGACGCGTTCGGCGAGCTCTGCTGAATTTGTAGTCACCATTCCGGCATCGCCGGCGGCGCTAAGATTCTTGGTTGGGTAAAAGCTGAATGCTGCAATGTCACCGAGCGCCCCAGCCTTTACGCCGTTCCATTCAGCGCCCCAGGCCTGTGCGGCGTCTTCGACCAGTTTGAGCCCGTGTTCCTGGCCGAGGCGGGAAACGGCTGTCCAGTCGGCACATTGGCCATAGAGGTGGACCGGCAGAATGGCGCTAAGCCCTTTAACTGGAGTGCTCTTCACGATCCGGTCTACTGCCGCCAGGTCGAGATTGAAGGTTGTGGGGTCGATGTCCGCAAGAATCGGAGTCGCACCCGCACGAAGAATGCAGCTGACCGAGGCAAAAAAGCTGAAAGGGGTGGTGATGACGGCCTGGCCGGTGCCAATTCCCGCTCCGGCAAGTGCCAGCCACAGGGCGTCCGTGCCCGAGGAGCATCCCAAACAGTGAGCCACACCCAACTGGGCCGCCGCGCCGCGCTCAAAGGCTACAACCGGCTCGCCAAGAATGAATTGCTGCGTCTCAAGGACGTGGCTGACTGCATCTAACAGTTCCTGATGGAGAGGGAAGTATTGCCGCTTGAGGTCAAGCATTGGAACGGGTTGAAAGGATTTGGCGGGAGCTGCAGTTGGTGAGCCGGCACTTTGCACGTAGTTATTTTAGCGCGGGCTCGCAGTTTTGCGTCCCAGGAGAGCCATTTCGCAAGCATTGCAGGTCAGAGCGGAGGCTCCATCACACCTGTAAAGGCATGAAAGCGCATATAATGTGTTCACATTCCGGGATAAGGCGGTTCTGGGACTTCCAGGGGCGCCCCCGGGGATTTGCTTTTTAACGGACATGCAGTCGAGTTGCATCTAACCCCATCAAGAGGAAAGTAGGAGATCGGCACATGGAAAACAAGCCGGCACAAAATATTCAGGACACATTCCTGAACACTGTTCGCAAGGACAAGACACCGATCACAATTTATCTAGTGAGCGGAGTCAAATTAACGGGAAAGATCCGGTCCTTCGACAAGTATTCCGTGCTTCTTGAAAACAACAGCCAGGAGCAGTTGATTTTCAAGCACGCGATTTCGACAGTCGTCAGCAACCGGAGCGTGATGCATACTGAGCATCGCCCGATTGCCGCCGTGCAGACGGGAATTGGCCCTTCGCCAGTGGCTGTTCCGTCAACATCTCCCGTTGCTGCGGAGCAGCGATAGCGGTTGCGATTGACGTTGAAAGAAACCAGAGCCGACGCAACGCGTCCAGTGCTGGGGTTCCCGACCGCAAGTGCAGTCGGCGGCAGCGGAGCGCGTGAGCGTGCAGTGCTGGTTAGCGTGGATCTGACGCGGGCTGAGCCCGTGGTTCGCCCACCGGGACGTCGCCCAGGCGCTGCGGGAGCGCGCTTAGCGGCCGATTCGGTCACTGGATCCCACGCGGTGGTCTTGCTAGACGCTGCATCGGTCCAGGGTAGGTCCCCAAAGGTCCCTGAATCTGAAGAACTTCCTTCGCCGGGCGACGGCCTGTCTCGTGGCCGGAAGCTGCGATCTGCCGTTCCCGGATCGACGGGCCTGGATGCCGAAGAGTCGCTGGCCGAGTTTCGAGAACTGGTTGCCAGCGCCGGCGCCCAGGTCGTGGGCGAGGTCATGCAGCGGCGTTCCCGGCCAGACCCAGCAACGTTGATCGGCGCAGGCAAGGTTGAGGAGATCGCCGGAATCGCGGCTTCCACCGAGGCGGACCTTGTGCTCTTCGACCGCGACCTTTCCCCCACGCAATTACGCAATCTTGAGGCGGCACTGCCTTGCCGGGTACTGGACCGCACGCAACTGATCCTGGATATTTTTGCCCGCCACGCACGGACCCGCGAAGGCCAGCTGCAGGTGGAGTTGGCACAGCTTGAGTACATGCTGCCGCGTCTGACGGGTCGAGGCAAAAGCATGTCCCAACTGGGCGGCGGCATTGGCACTCGAGGCCCCGGCGAAACCAAGCTCGAGACAGACAGAAGGCGAATTCAAGCACGCGTCGATCGCTTGAAGCAGGACCTTGAATCTGTCCGCAGTGTTCGAAGACAGCAGCGTCAACGCAGAGAATCGGTTCCCGTGCCGACCGTAGCGCTGGTCGGCTATACCAATGCAGGGAAGAGCACGCTGTTCAACTGCCTGACCGGCGCCGGGGTGCTGGCATCCTCGCGGATGTTTGCGACCCTGGATCCAAAGCTCAGGGCTATTGAGCTCCCCAGCCGGCGAAAGGTGCTTTTGTCTGACACGGTGGGCTTCATCCGCAACCTTCCGCACACTTTAGTAACTAGCTTCAGAGCCACCCTGGAAGAGGTGGCTCAGGCTGAGGTGCTGCTGCATGTCAGGGACGCGGCATCGACCTATGGCGAGGAACAAAAGTCCCAGGTCGAAAAGGTACTTGGCGAGCTCGATGCGCTAGACAAGCCGCGCATTGAGGTGATGAACAAGATTGACCTGCTGGGAGAACACGAACGACAGGGTGTTCTGTCTCGTTCGCAACCTCGCGGCGGAGTGGGCGCGGAAGTGGCAGTTTCTGCACAGACCGGCGAAGGGATGGATGCACTGCTCCTGTCCATCGACCGTGCCTTGCACTCAGACCCATTGATCGATGCCGAGCTTCGAGTTCCGCAACATGAGGGCGCCGTGCTGGCGGCCGTTGAGGCGGGGATGGTAGTGCGGCGGCGAGCGTATGAAGGCAACCTTGTGCGGTTGGAGGTGAGCGGCCCGGCGTCGTTGCTGGGCCGGCTGCGCAGGTTCAGGGTGCGCGATGAATTGGATGTGAAGGAGACCTCATGAATCCAACTGATGGTGATAACGGCCATACCATCACAACGCTGGCGAGCCGCGAAATCTATCGCAACCCATGGCTGCGGCTGCGCGAGGACCAGATTGTGCGCACGAACGGGAAGAAGGGCATTTACGGCGTGGTGGACAAAGACGACTGCGCCATCATTCTCCCCATCGAAAACGAGCACGTTTGGCTGGTTGAGCAGTTCCGCTACACCATTCAGGAACGGGCGCTTGAACTGCCGCAGGGTGGTTGGGAGATGGAGGTCGAGAATCCTGAAGAGCTGGCGCGCGGGGAACTCAAAGAGGAAATGGGTCTGGCCGCCGCCGACATGACCTACCTGGGCTCGCTGTGGATCGCGTATGGTTTTGCCCGGCAAAAGCAGCATGTATTTCTGGCTACCGGGTTGACACACACCGACAAGGAGCCAGATCCGGAAGAACATGACCTTGTGCCGCGCCTGGTGGCCGTTGAAGAGTTTGAGACGATGATGCGTGACGGAACCATCCGCGACGCTTCAACGCTGGCGGCCTGGGGGCTTTACCTGCTGTGGAAGGCGCGTGAGACATGAGCGTCGCAACAGCCCATCGTGGCTGAGTTCTATCCGCGTTCCTCAAGAGGTATGTAAGGAGATGGGTAGACAGGCCCAATGTACTCGGCGCGCGGGCGAATGAGGCGGTTGTCGTCCAACTGCTCAATGACGTGCGCAGCCCAACCGGCGATGCGGCTGATAGCGAAGATAGGCGTGTAGAGGTCGATGTCGATGCCCAGTGTGGCGTATGTTGAAGCAGAATAAAAATCCACGTTGGCGTTCAGCTTTTTATCGGCGTTGATGTGGAGCTCGATGGCGCGGGACATCAGGTACCACTTGGGCGTACCGGCGTCCTTACCCAGTTGCTCGCTCATCTTGCGCAGGTGCGTGGCGCGGGGGTCTTCTGTTTTGTATACGCGATGGCCGAAGCCAGAAATCTTCTGCTTGGCGGCGAGCATGCCTTTCACGTATTCCACGGGATCTGCGCCGGCTTTGTCGATGGCGTACAGCAGCCGCATCACGCCTTCATTTGCGCCGCCATGCAGCGGGCCTTTGAGCGCGCCGATGGCTCCGGTTACCGCGGAATGAATGTCTGCCAATGTAGCGGCGATCACCCGGGCGGCAAAGGTAGAGGCATTCAATTCGTGATCTGCGTGCAGCACCAGCGCCAGATCCAAAGTACGGGTGGCCGTCTCGGAAGGCTTTTCGCCATTGAGCATCCATAGGAAATTGCCGGCGTGGCTCAGAGACCGGTCGGGCGGGACAATTTCTTTCCCTTTGCGAATCCGGTCATAGATGGCAACGATCATTGCGATCTGCGCGGTGAGGTTATAAGCCTTGCGGACATTTGCGTCGTGTGTGTTGTCTTTTTCATCAGCGTCATAAAAGCTCAGCGCGGAAACAGCCGTGCGGAGCACTTCCATCGGTGTGGCAGAGGTTGGAAACGAACGCAACATCTCCACAATTCCCTGGTCGATTGAACGGGCAAGGGTCAGTTGCGCCTGGAACTCGCGCAATTCCAACTCGTTAGGCAGGATGCCATTCCAAAGAAGGTAGGTCGTCTCCTCAAAGCTCGAGTTCTCAGCCAACTCGTGAATGTCGATTCCGCGATAGGCCAGCACGCCCGCATCTCCATCGATCCAGCAAATGCCGGAGTTTGCGGCAACAATTCCTTCCAGGCCCTTCCCAGCGACAGCGGTCGACATAGCTATTGAATCTCCCTTGCGATGAATTTGTTACGTTTAAGGCGAATGCCCTGATCTTCTGTCCTTTTGGCGAGATGGGTGCCCGTTGGAGTCTGTTGAGGCCGTGGAAGTTGATTGAGGGTCTGGCGCCTGAAAAAAGGAGTAAAGATGTTTATAACGTAGCGATTCGGTGGTTGTCACGAAGTGCGGGACGGCGGTAGTGTCTCAGTCTGAAGTTCGGAGCAACCAAAGCCACCTCTTAACCCCATCCCTGAGGAACTTTCACGCGCACTAATTCTCCGAAGGCCGCTCGACCTGGTCGACGATGAGGAAGCTTATAAGAGCGTGGGAGGGCTTGAGTTCCAGGCCGAGCTGGC
>Ga0181535_10004834_pt1 | contig 14730 bp, 11 predicted proteins | sample PEATcosm2014_Bin_44_FD_119774 | JGI IMG/M metagenome (GOLD analysis project Ga0181535, IMG submission 119774) | Peatland microbial communities from MTU Mesocosm Facility, Houghton, MI, USA - PEATcosm2014_Bin17_30_metaG | ecosystem: Environmental > Terrestrial > Soil > Wetlands > Peat | place... | reverse complement strand
CGAGCGTACTTTTCAAAACTCGGCTGTGTGGCGAATGTAAGTTGGCGCATTGCGTTTTGGGTCCACCTATACGATTAGACGCAATCGATGCGCGTTGGGAGCTTGATCAGAGGCTCCTTAGACGCTGATATCATTCGGTCGTCCCACGGTTACGACTACGGCGGGCATGCGAAAGGAAAAGGGGCTGATCGAATACTCCCGCGGGCAAATCAAAGTTCTCGATGTTTCAGGGCTCACAAGGACCGCCTGCGAATGTTACACCGTTATTAAACATCACCTCGACAACTACACAGAGCTTGACACTGGAATCATTGCTTAGCGCCTATCCTTCCAGGTAGATCGGCACAACAAGCTCGGGGGAAAGAGGCAGTTCACGTGAAACATTCCCGAAGAACGCGCAGAGAACTCTGGAGTCTTACTTATTCAACTGTTCAACTTCGAGCGCGGCTCTGTCCCAGTGAGCGCAAGTGGCAGCAGCTTCGTAAGTGCTTTGCAGAAAATCGAGCAGGGCAGTGTCGGGGGCCGGCGACTGGCGCATGGATTCGTACGGAAGGATGAATTCGCCGAAGTTCTTGTCGTAGCCGCCTGATGCTGGCGCGATGGGATAGTTCGCGTAGCCATGCGGTTCAGGGTAGGCGTAGCTATAGAAGAACGGCTCGACGCCGGGCGCGCCAGGCCAGAAGCCGCAGCTACTGACCTCATGTGAGTAGGCATCGCGCGTGACGCGGTCCGGCAGGTTGGCCATGCTGGGATGTTCAGGCGCCGTGCGGCCAGAGAAGCGCGTGCAAGCCAGATCGAGCGCTCCCCAAAATAGATGGATGGGGCTGACTTTGCCGCGGAAGCGGGCGCGGAACTGTGTGAAGACGCGCGTAGTCTGAAGCAGAACACGCCAGAATCGCTGCGCAAATTCGGGGTCATAGGAATGGTGAATCCGATCCTGGTCGAAACGAATCGCGCGCTCGATTTCGACGGGCATGGGCCAGATGCGGACAGGCATGTCGAGGCTATCGAGTGCGGTGATGACCTCATGATAGAAATCCGCGACCGGCATAGGCCGGAGCGGTAGAGTGCGGTTGGCGCCGTCGCTGGTATCGATCAGGAGTTGGTGGCGGAGGAAGTCGAAATCTATTTGCAGCATCCGTACACTGTGGGTCATGGGCAGCGTGGTGAGGCCGCGGACGGTGGGATAGAGGGTCACGTTCCATGAGTGATTGATATGCGGCACAAGGGCGAGGCGAATCTTGCCCACGATCTGGAGCCAAAGCTGGAGCGTGGCGCAGGTATCGCTCCATTGAGCCTGGGGAAGTGCAGGCCAGATGTCTGCGGAGGGCGTTGTCGCTGTGTGCGCGTCGGGGAAAGTCGGGTGCATAGGCGTCTCGTGGAGACATCTTACCCGATCGGTAGCATCTTGACACGCTTGCACGCGAGTCGCAGAATGCAGCCCAGAGGAAAGAGGTCTAAGTTCAGTATGAGGTTTTCACTGCTCGGCGCGCCAAATGGAGCGATTTGCTCCTTGTGCTTGGCTTGGGTGCAATCTTCCCCAGTCAAATCATCCCCTCACTCGCGTCAGCTCAGGGGCCGCCATTCGATTTCAACTCCTACAGCTTCAACAATGTGGTGATTGGTGGGGGTGGTGGTTTCATCTCCGGGATTGTCTTTAGCGCCAAGGAGCCCGGCTTGGTGTACGCCCGAACCGACATCGGCGGTGGGTACCGGTTCGATTCGAATTCAGGCCGCTGGTTCCCGCTGCTCGACTGGGTCAACTTTCCCAACTGGAACCTGAGCGGTGTCGAGAGCGTTCGTTCTTCGCTCTCCACGTTCGCTAAGAGGTCTCCAAACACTGCGGTAGATTATTTGGCTGAGCCATCCGTTTAGTCCGCGCAAACGCCGATTGCGGCGCCCATAATCTGCGGGTTTCTGGCCGACCCTGGGATCTGCACAGTGATTCGAGGCGATCGAGGGCTTGAGGCGCTCGCCCTGGCGAAGCTAGCTATCCACGGAAAGCAGCCTGATCCTTTTCCAAAACAGATGAATCGAGTTGTGCGAGATCGGCAGGCAGATCAATATCGATCTCTCCTCCCGGGAAGGGCATTGACAGCAACGCGCATGGCGGTTGCGCGAACAGGATGCGTGCGCCTTTGTCGCCACTGAGCGCATCGAGTTCGGCGAAGACTTGGCGAGGAAACACGGCGGGAATGCCTAGTGTGCGTGCGTAAGCCGAGGCCACCATGGCAGGCGAAGCCTGCGCATCAAACAAATCGAGCAGGCCCCGCAATTGTCCTGCGGTCAGCCGGGGCTGGTCGCAGCCCAGCATCAAAACGCCAGCGGCCTGTGGCGCGATGAGATCAACGGCGCGCAGCCCTGCGTGGATGGAGGATGCAATACCGAGTTCCCAGTGGTCGTTGATGACTGGGATAGCCCGGCCTGGATTGTGCAACGAAACAGCAGTGCTAATCATCTCGTAGTGAGCGCCGAGCACTGCAATCACGGGAGCAGCCCCGGCCTCATTGGCCACACGGATCGCCCGCTCGATCATCCTCTCGCCGCCGTGCATAAGCAGCTGTTTGGGTTGGCCCAGGCGGCGGCTGGCGCCGGCAGCAAGAATGATTGCAGCGACGGTCATCGCCATCAGTGTAACGGAAAACTCTGTGACTCCGAGCGCATTCTCAACATAAAGGAAGAATCGGAGCGTCGATGCTCATCGAATTGTGAGGTCTCACTTTCATGACGGATCTCCAGCGTATCTTGCCGTTGTGGCGCGAATTGGAAGATCGAGGGACGGACTACGTTTTTGCCACGGTTATTGCCGTCGAGGGGTCCAGTTATCGCAAGCCAGGAGCCTGTATGTTGATAGCCAAAGACGGCCGTCGCGCAGGCACAGTCAGCGGCGGCTGCCTTGAGGCGGAGGTTGCTCGCCGGGCTTGGTGGCACACCGCCAAAGGTCCGTCCATCCAGCGCTATTCGACAGTTGAGGAGGACGGCGACCGCCCCTATGGTTCCGGATGCGGCGGCGTGGTTTGGCTGTTGTTGGAGCGCCGCGCGACCGCGGCTCCGCTGCTGAACGCGCTGGAACTGGCGTTCCGGCGGCGTGTGCCGCTCGCCGTGGCGACTGTCGTGGAGGGTAAGCAGATGGGACGGCGCGCGTTCGCAGGTCTGGTTCCGGGGCAACTGGCGGACCGTTCGTTTACGGGCGCCGATCCGTTGCAATGGCATGCGAACTTGGCTCTGACTGGCGGCCGCTCAGGGCAAAGCAAGCTGCCCTTGGAGGTTGCCGAGGTACGCATTTGGACCGACCTCCGCCCCGCTAGGCGCGGCCTTTGGATCTTCGGGGCAGGAGACGATGCGCAGCCGGTTCTTCAATTGGGAAAGGCCTTGGGATGGTATGTCACTATTGCCGATGGAAGGTCCCATTTCGCCACCCGCGAACGATTTGCTGCAGCCGATGAGATTCACGTCTTGCCGGCAGCTGGAATACCCTTGAGCCGATCTGCGGCGCTCGCCAATTTGCACCCTCAAGACGCGGTGGTAGTGATGACCCACAGCTTTGAGCAGGACTCTCGCGCCTTAGCCGCTCTGATGGCGCTTGATACGGAGCCTGCATACGTCGGCGTGCTTGGACCCGAGCGGCGCACACGACAGTTGCTTGCCGAAGCAGCGCGCCTGCTCGAGTCGATCGGAAGCCCCGAGCTTTTAATGGGAGACGCAAACGAGCGCTGGCTTTCCGAACTCCATGCGCCCACCGGATTGGATTTAGGCGCGGATTCGCCCGAAACGATTGCGTTGTCGGTCGTTGCAGAGATCCAGAAGTCTTTTGCAGGAGCTACAGCGCGGCCTTTACGCGACGCGCGGGCCATCGCGCCAGTCGTCTCCGTTTAGTCTCACACGGGGGATTAAACTGTAGCGCCGGCCCTCCCGGCCGGTTGTAGTGTGGACCTCCTGGTCCACGCTTGCTTCTTATCAGCTGAGGCGAAGTATCTCCTGAAGCGAATCCTCTCCAATTCACACGATGCCAAAATCAGGCCATCAGCAAGTCGGCGGTGATGGGAGCTGAGCGGATACGCTTCCCGGTGGCATGGAAGAGGGCGTCGGCTACAGCGGCGCCCCCGCCGGTAATGCCGATTTCACCGATGCCTCGACCGCCGAGGGGGTCGAGTTTTGTGTCGGGAATGTTGAGCGCAGAGACTTCAATCTGCCGCCACTGCCGTTCAAGCCCCACTATCGCGCCCATGAAAAGAGCTGCCAACAAGTGCAGGCTGAATTGAATCGTGTTGATTCCGGTCATGCCTTTCTCCAACCGCCGCGGTTCGTTAGCGGATCGAATGAACCAAGCCTGCCAGATCGAGAACGTGATAGCCCAGCATCAGCGTCATCAGGATCAGGTAGCCGCGCAGAACCCGCAGTGAGATGCGGACCGCCAGAGTCATGGCGATAAGGCCAAGGCCCTCACCGGAGCACTTCTGCTCCGGCACATCGTTGAGCGGATGGATCACAGTGAAGTATTCGGGAGCAAATGAATTCTGCATGGTTGCCATAGTTCACCTCGTGCTTTCAATTGAAGAGATTGGGTAGCATCACCTGTGCGGCCAACAGCAGCGACAGGGCAAAGAGAATCACAATGACGGTCCAGTTGATGACATTGTTCCAAGGACGGTTAACCCACCGTTCACCCAGATGCTCGTGATCGTTGAGCAGAAGTTGCAGAAAGATGATGGCTGAGGGCAGGATCAGTCCGGCAAAAACCTGCACACTGATGATGACCAGTTGCAGCGGCACATGAGGAATGAGCACAATGGCCGCAGCCGCGCTAACACAGGCGATATAGGTCGCGTAGAATCCCGGAACCTCCCACAGCTTCTTGTGCAGGGAGTGCTCCCATCCCTTTACCTCTCCCTAGGCCCAGGCACTGGCCAATGAGATTGCAGTTGTCCCCAGCACAGCAGCGTTGACCATCAGAAGCAAAACACCGCTGTGGACAAAGTGCCCGGCAATCGGACCGAGCGCGAGAGCAAGCTGCGCGGGATCTTCGAACGTAATCCCGTGCTGAAAGCTGTAATTGCCGACCAGCATCATGGCTCCGGCGACACACACGGTGAAGACTGAGCCGATGAGCGTATCGAGCCGCGCCCACTTCAGATCGGCGAAGCGCAGCTGCTTCTCTGCCACGCAACTCTGCTGGAAGAAAAGCTGCCACGGCGCGATGGTCGTTCCCACGACGGCAATGACCGGAAAAACAAGGCTGCTGGTGATGCCGCCCGCAGGCATCGTGAGAATCACTGTGTTGCGCGCAACATCGGACCAGTCAGGATGCACGAGATAAGTCAGCGCGAACCATGTCAGGTCCAGCAGGCAAAGCCCGATGACGATGCGCTCCCAGCGCAGATAGCTTCCCGTCACCACCATCAGCGTCAGGCCAAGCGCCTGATCGGAGTTGTCACGGCTTCGAGTTGGGGTTCGCCTACGCGCACAGATGCATCCTCACTTCTTCGGGGTTGAAGTTCACGGCGGATGCGACTGGTGTCCTGGCAGCAATCCAGACGCAGGCCAGGGGCATCTTGGCGTCGCCCGTTGCCACCCAGACGCAGTGCAAACTATCGGTCTTCTGGACCAGATGCAGCTTGTTGTTCATGGTTCCTCCTCGCTGAATTCAAGCGTGCCTTCTGGCTCGAGACGCGCAAGGGCGCACTCCAAGGAACAGAGGATGAATTCAAGGTTCGGGAGGTGTGACCGGACGTTCTCGAAACCCGGCTCACGCGCTCAATTCACAGGTCGTATACCGTGAAGAGCGGTGAGGGAATCGTCTCAAGCGAAGCTAAAGGCAGTTTCCAAAGCGCAAATCGCGGCACAGGATAGAACTCCCAGTACTCGGAGGTTCCTTTGCGGATTCGATGTTCATATGTTGCTTCGTTTCTCCTGCAAGCTAAGGTCTGCCTGCGCTTTCTTTTTACCATACCCCCATAGGGTATTGTCAAGGGCAGAAATAGACTTTTTCGAACTCTGGTTCATCTCCAGCAAAACTATAGTTGGATGCAAGACCAGAACTGCGAGGAATCCAGGTGCTGCTCGCGGAGAGGGCGCGTGCGGGCACATTGACCACGCGCGCCCGTGTGGGTTGGACTAAAACCTAACCATGATTGCTACTTAGACGCTGGCCCTTTTACCGCCGAGTTGGCCGGACGCGGCGCGCGGCCGAATAGGATGCCGGTCTCCACTTCAACCGGCCTTCCGTTCTTCAGGTATGGCTTGAACTTCCATTGTCCGAGCGCGTCAGTAACGGTCTTTGCCTGTTCGGGAAACGCGCTGAGAAAATGAATGTGCTTGACTCTACCCTCTTTGTCGATGATGATCCTGACCGGAACCGGATTGAAGCGGCGCTCGGTGAAGATGGGATCGACGCGCTCGATCACGTTTTCGTCGCGCGCATAATCCTTGACGCACATAGGTGCGGCATCTCCTCCCATCAAGCTGTCTTCCGCAGACAGCTTCATCGTGTTCAACTCCTGCATCAACCCATCCAGAAGTTTGGTGTCACTGCTGCTCAGCACCACCTCCACCGTATGGCAGCGGATTTGGGTGGCCAGAATATACCAATGCAACTCTGCCGCCGGAGACCAGTAGGCGAAGAAAGTGAAGAGCCGGCCGCCGATTGTGATCTGTGTGGGTGATCGTTCCACCTTATAGAAAGTCTGCAGATTCTCCTTCGTGTAGTTGATGAGTTCCACAGAGTCAGCGACAGGCAAAGGCGTGAAGAACAGATCGTCGGCGGTGAAAAGAACACTCCCGCGAGCCGGTCCTTTGAACGTGTCGCCGGGGACGATCTCCGCAAGCACATAGCGGCCGTTTTCGGACGGAGGCGGCCCTTTATACTTCTCCGTCCAATCTCTTGGGAGAGACCAGGTGATTCCAAAATACCGGTCGTTGAAGAGGTTGTTGGTTACGTTTCCGTCCTCCGGCAGAGGAGTTACAGAGTCGCTGGCGCTCGACCAGGCGCCCTTCACCAAAAGGACTCCTGTTGGCACCTTCGTCATGTGTTGCGCGTCGTTGGAGCCGTTGATGGCAGTTTTGCGAGACTCTTGCGGCCCTGCCGCTTGCCCCCCGGCAGGCGCCGCACACAAGACGCATGCTGCCAGCAAAGAGATCGAGCGAGCATTCATGTCATTCTTCTCCGAAATTGGGTTGGCTTCAGCCCGCTCGCAGCAGCCCGTCCGCCACGATCCTTGCTGAAAGGAAAAAGAGCTGGCGAGACACATCTTTTCCGTATCTCGCCAGCGAACGCGGCGATTACAGAGAGCGGAGGAAGTCGATCAACTCCTGCTTCGCCGTCGAATTGAGGTTGTTGAAATTCGTGATCACCGTGTTGGCTTCGCTTCCATTGCTTTGGTGATTCTGAACGGCTGCGGGGACGCTGAGATCGCGGCCATCATGAACTAGGAAGATCCGCTGACCCAATCCCCACAGGGGAGCCGTGCGGAACTGATCTCCACCCGCGTTGCCCTGTGAGATATTGTCCGCGAATCCCGTACCCATGTGGTGCAGCTCCAGGTCGGTGAAGGGATGGAACGTCTGTTCGCTCAGTGCCGGAACCAAGTTCGAAACCTGCGTGGGGCCTAGTGTCGAATTGTGGCAGGTCGCGCAGCCGATAGAGTTAAACACGGCCTCGCCCGCGGCGATCGTCGATGCGGGCACCGTAGATCCGTTCAGCACAACCGAACCAGTCGGCGGCGGAGCCAGGAAGCGCATGAAATTGGCAAAGGCCGACACGTCATCGAGCACGGCGGCATTCGGCGTAGAGTTCGGGTTCGACGCATCTTCCGGATATCCGCTTCCCGAAAGGTTCAGGCAGCTCGCCGGGAGCCCAGTACCTAGTAGTTCTTCTTCCGGATCTGGTTTTTCGTTGTTAAACAACAGATTGGTGATGCCCATCTCCACGTTATAGGCCTCACCGGCAAAGATATGCATCGACTTATTCTGTGCCTTCCAGCCAAACTTTGTGATGGTGCCGTCGTTGCCGCTCCGGTTGAAAGAGCCGCCTATCCCAAAGCTGTTCTTGAGATTGGCCTGCTGATTTTCCAGCAGGGTTGAATCGTCCAGGTTCTCCAACAGGCCAGTACCAAACACCGGGGTGGGAATCCGGAAGATGATGTCGCCGGCAGCTTCGGCGGCAGCGAAGTTGGGCTGCGCCAGGTTGCAGCCGCCGGCGTCAGGGCGGCCCGCAACGGTGAACAGATCCTCGGGAGCGCCGGTCGAGGGAATGGTCGTGTTAACCGTGCCGTTGGCGTTCAGCAGGAACGGGAAGCGGGCTTCCCGCGTGGGACCGTTGGCGGTGATGAAAGATGGAACCGTGTTGGTGTTGTTGCAGATGATGGTTCCCTTCTGTGGCGGCGTCGGCAGGGACTGGCCGCTCGTGACGGTACTGACATTTGTCACGGACAGATCGCCTTCGTTGGCGCAGCTACCGAAGGCTGCAAACTGGAAATTCAGAGGCCCGCCCGTGCCGCCGACGGCTGGTGTCACATGACATCCCGCGCACTGGTTGAAGTTGAACCTCGGACCGAGTCCGACGTTAGTGACGTTGGGGTTATTGTTGGTGGAAACGTCCTCAATTTCCTGGAAGCGGCTCAGGCCGTCGACAAAGAAGGCGGTAAAGCCGTTGGGGTCGTTGTTGGGGTCAATAAGTGTCTTGCCGGGACTGATGGAAACGCCGTTCGTAAACGTTCCCGTACGAACCCCGCTCTGCACTCCAGGGTCTTGTTGAGCAAATGCCATTCCGGCGAGGAAGATCACTGCCGAAGCTAGACTTGGGGCGAGTTTTGCTTGCTTGATCACGATACCTCCTTGTCGTCTCTTCCAGGTTTGTTTCGGTCCGGATATTGGGCCGCATTGAGACACACAACACCTGCAGCTGCTAGAATGCGCAGCTTTGGCGCCGTAATATTCACACCCATCAATGGGGGGTAGATTGAGACGCATCACGCCCGCGGCCGCGCTACTGCGCAACTACGGGGCGATAACGTCCCTACCCATCAGAAATGGGTATTATCGAAGGACTTTCAAACCATGAGTGACAGATATCTCCTCTTCCAGGGATCGAATCGTCGACAAAGACAATTCACCTGCGAGGAAGACCACAGCCATAAAGGAGAAGATGCTGCATTTAGCAGCTTATTGCCGGCTCTTGCACACAACCCTCTAACGGGGGAGTCATTTGGATCGTTGCGCGCATTTCGCACTTCACGAATTAACTATCATTAACTCGTTCTTGCAACCAATGTCAATAGTTATTTGCAAACTATTCTTTTCGCGCTTCTTATACTTGTGCATGTCTCTCCAACGAACGGATGGTAGGTGTTTTCTTGATCGGCTCGTAAGAGTCGGATTCTCGCTTTTCGACACAGGTTCCCTGCAGTATATCCTCCGAGCGCTTGTACCCTCATAAACACTGACGATTGTTACTACAAGAGATTCAGAACTAGGATCGAAAGGGAAATGTGAGCGAAGAGGATTCTGGCATCTCGAATGGACCAGGTGGGCGCACTCGCGAAATAATTCAACTGTTCTGCAATTCAACAAAATCATCGTATGTGATAGATTCGATGAGAAAAGTATTTTCCTTGTTAAGCAAGATACAGTTGTTCTTTATGTAATATTGATGCAAAAAACATTCCTAACCTATCTAGCGATAATATCGAAAGATAGACAATGAGATTCTGTTTGTGCTGGATTTCTCTTTGAGCATTGTGATACCTGCTACCTTGCGCCGACGTTGGAGACCCCCGGTTCCGAATTGCACGCATCATTTTAGGTTGAGATCGGCGTCAAGTCAGGCATGCCAGGTTCAGGTGACGGTAAGTGATCCATTCCAACTGAATATTCCATTCTTCTCCACCTCCATTCCTCTCTCCGGCACCTCGATAGAGACAATTAAAAACTAGCGGGCAACTTCGTATATTGCCCAGAGAGGCTTGATGAGGAGTTTTGGGGAACGATATCTGTGAATCTAGCTTTGTGAACCAGACGAACCGCTCTGTGGACTGCCCGGAGGTCGAGATGCTCCCGCTCGATCATCCATGCGCCAACGTTGCGATTTGTTTTGCCGGCATCGTCTTCTGAGTGACCGCCTCACAATTCAAAAACAAAACCCTCATTATGTCCGGATGGAGCTTTGGCGAAGCACAGCCAGACAATGATTGCCGGACTTCGGACGATTTGGGTTCGCGGTCCCCCAGGTCTGAGAATTCAGACCTGGGGGACCCCGTCTACTATTGCCGGACGCGGGCTACCCGCCCGATTTTATGGAATGTTGATTGTTGTGACGCTGTACGCGGGTAAGGTCAGCGTCAGCGACGAGCCGCTGACCGCCGTCGTCCCAATGGACTGCGGCGTTATCGGATCCCCAGCCGTGTTTTGTGTCGAAGCTGAGGTTGCCGTGATTTGATACATGCTGGCCGTGCCCGACAGGCTCATCCCGTTGAGCACTGCCACCTGTGACGTGTTTGCCCGATTGATGACCACCATCACAACCCGGCCTGGCGTTGTGCTGTCCGTGCTGATGTAGGCCATCACACTTCCGGGGTTGTTGGAGATTGTTTGCACTGAAACATCTCCGAAGTTCGATCCGGCGCCATCGTAATCGCGGAATGCGCGGAAGCCAGCGAGATTGTAATCGTAGGTTCCGCTCGGAGGCCAGAACGTGGCCGCGAAGAGGCCTTGACTGGCGTAAACACCCAGTACATCCGCCTGTGAGACCGTCCCTGCAATGTTGTTTTGTCCACCGGTATCGTACTCTGTGATCGCGAGTTTCATCGTTGGGAACTCAGCAGCGATCTTTGCTTGCAGTCTTCCCAGAATGTAGACGGGCGCGCCTCCCAGCACCTCGTTGGTCCACGGAATGGCGTTGTCGGGATCGGTGAAGGTCGTATCCCAAAGATTGCGGGAAGCCTGCACGATTATTTGCATATCCGAATCCGACAGCGTCGCTGCGCTCATACCGGTAACCCGGGTGCCGGCAGCGTCGTAGTCCTCCGGATACCAGTGGAAGTCATAGACATCCACCAGCGGCTTTCCGTAAGTCGCCGAAGCGGTGCTCAGCGCTTGGAGATACATGTCGGGGAACCAATTCTCACCGTTAGGAGTGGTATCGGTGATTCCGACCTGCCAGTTGTAGATGCCGAGGAAGCCGTAATTCACCGGCCCAAAGATAATCATGTCAGGGAACTGATTCTTCAGTGCCTGCGTTATCGTCAGCGTCTTCGCAATGTAGGCGGCAGGTGTAATGTTAGTCGGGCCCTGCACCTCCAAATGAGTCTCATTCCAGATATCCGGTTCGTTGTCGAGTTCCACGAAAGTGGGTGTGGCCGTGGTGCCGGTGAAAATGTTTTGCCCGGTGGAAAGCTGATTCATTGCCCACACGAACTCGTCCATGTAGACATCGCCCGAGTCCTCGCCATTGACCACAACAACGGGCGGCGTAGTCGTAAAGGGAGCCGAACTGACTGTGCTCTTCTGATCGACCACGTCCTGGAACCGTACCAGATCCGGGGCATTGGTGACGGGTACGTTGCCGGCCTCGTCTGCCGCTACCAGTCCTTGCAGTTGCACCGTCATGATCGTAGCTTGTCCCGCGGCAATGTCGGCATTGATCTGCGGATACACTGCATATCCTGCAACACTGCTGCTGCTCATGAAGTTGTCGCTCTCGTAGTTGAAGTCGCTGCCTGCGTTGGAAGCGTTCGTCGTCCAGTTGTAGGCTGTCCAGCGATCTCCGCCCATGCGTTGGATGGTTGCCTTTGGAACGTTGGGAATCCCGCCGCTGACTACGTTGACTCCATAAATCCACGGCGAGATGGGAGTGGTTACGGCTGGATTGACGATGATCGTAACATTGGGAGGCGTAGTGGCGGGTTCGGCGAAGACCTGAGCCGTGTTGGGACTGGCGCCAACAGAATTCACGGCGGACACCACATAGAAATAAATGGTGCCGTTGGTCACGGCGGTGTCGGTGTAGCTGGCGGTCGCCGAGGAGCCGACCTTCGTGTACGGTCCGCCATTCGTGGTCGACCGCAACACGTTGTAACTCGTCGCAGTCAAACTTGGGTTCCACGAAAGCGCGATTTGTGCATTACCGGATGCGATTGTCAACCCAGTCGGCGCCAGCGGAGGACCGCCAGCCAGTGTGCCGCAAAGGGTTCCATTCACAGCAAACGCCGTTGGAACCTGATTGAGGGCGCTAACCAAGACCCCGTTGAAGCCTATGCCCGCGCTTCCACCCGCGGCAACGGAACTCGTACTCGTCACCGTGACCAACGCGCCGCTCTGGGTTTCCGTGCTGTCGCCCCACATCGACGAGATCGTCTGTCCGTTGGCGAAGATCCACTGTAGCGACCAGCTGGTCCAGGCCTCGGTTCCGGTGTTGTTGAGGGTCACGCCCCCGCCAAAGGCGGTTGAACTCTGGGGCTGGATCGTGTAGATGGCGTCGCACGCAAAGCCGGTGCCCGACGCGGCGGTTACCGTCAGCGAGATGGTAGTTGTCGCGATCAGTGTTCCCGAGGTTCCGGTGATGGTGATCGCGCTCGTTCCTGCCTTGGCCGTGCTGGCTACAGTCAGCGTAATTCCGCTGGAGCCCGTGGTGGGGTTGGTTGCGAACGCGAGGGTTACGCCGGAGGGTAGGCCCGATGCGGCCAGAGTTACAGCGCCGGTAAACCCGTTCACATCGGAAACCGCGATTGTATCCGTCTCAGTGCCACCCTGAGCGATGGTCGGATTAGACTCCGAAGAAGCAATCGTAAAGGTGGGTGCTGGCACCGTGAGGGAAATGGTGGTACTCGCGGTCAACGAGCCGGAGGTTCCAGTGATGGTAATGGTTGACGTTGCGGGCGTCGCCGTGGTGGCAGCCGTGAACGTCAGCGCGCTGTTCGATGTGGTCGGGTTGGTGCCGAACGCGGCGGTTATGCCGGAGGGCAAGCCCGAGACGGCCAGAGTTACGCTGCCGGTGAACGGGCTGACATCGGTCACGTTGATGCTATCGGTGCCGGTGGCGCCTTTGTCGACCGACAGAGTCCCGGCCGAAGGAGCAAGCGTAAAGGCGCCCAAGGACGAGATCACCGTGAGTGCGATTGTGGTGGTCGCAGTCAGCGACCCGGAGGTTCCGGTGATAGTCACTGTGGCCGTGCCGATGGTGGCCGAACTGCTGGCCGTCAAGGTCAGCACACTTTGGGGGATCGAGTTGATGGTTGTGGTGGGGTTGGGGGAAAAGGCCGCGGTAACTCCGCTGGGCAATCCCGAGGCGACAAGAGTCACAGCGCCGCTGAACCCGTTTACGTCGGTCACCGAGAGGGTGTCGGTGCCGCTGGCCCCTTGGTTCATCGACAGCGTCGAGCCTGAGAGCGCAATCGTGAAGCTGGCCGCCCCCGTCACCGTCAGGGAAATTGTGGTTGTTGCGGTCAAGCTGCCGGAGGTTCCGGTGATCGTGATCGTGCTCGTTCCGGGGGTGGCCGTACTAGCGACCGTCAGCGTCAGCACACTGGTGCTCGTCGTTGGGTTGGTGACGAACGCGGCGGTTACTCCAGTGGGCAGGCCCGACGCGGCAAGCGTAACGCTCCCGGTAAACCCGCTCACGTCGGTCACCGTGATGGTGTCGGTGGCGCTGGCGCCCTCGGAGATCGACAGAGTAGGGGCCGAAGGAGCAAGCGTGAAGCTGCCTCCTCCTGTAGTGACTTTCACTGAAACGGCGCTCGAAGTGCTGGTAGCGAAGGTCGTCGATCCGCCGTAGACAGCTGTTAACGAGTCAGTGCCCGCTGTCGCGAACGAGGTCACAAGTGTGGCCACGCCCGAGCTCAGCGTTCCGGTTCCGAGCGAAGTCGTGCCCGAGAAGAAGGTAACCGTGCCCGTCGCCGTCGTCGGTGAAACCGTCGCAGTCAGCGTGACGCTTGCGCCAGTCGCCACGGATGTCGCAGAGGAGGTAAGCGTAGTCGTCGTCGCCGTCAGCGTCGTTGTGACGGTGATGCTCACAGCGCTCGATGTGCTGGTCGCGAAGGTCGTCGATCCGCCATAGACCGCGGTGATCGAATGCGTCCCTGCCGTCGAGAACGAAGTTGCCAGCGTTGCCTTGCCGGAGCTCAGCGTTCCGGTCCCGAGCGAAGTTGTCCCGTCGAGGAAGGTCACCGTGCCGGTCGCCGTCGAGGGCGAAACTGTCGCAGTCAGCGTGACGCTGGTGCCCGTCGCTACGGATGTCGCAGAAGACGTAAGCGTAGTCGTCGTCGCTGTCAGCGTCGTTGTCACGGTGATGCTCACAGCCGTTGATGTGCTGGTCGCGAAGGTCGTCGATCCGCCATAGACCGCAGTGATCGAATGCGTCCCCGCCGTCGAGAACGAAGTTGCCAGCGTTGCCTTGCCGGAGCTCAGCGTCCCTGTTCCGAGCGAGGTTGTCCCATCGAGGAAGGTGACCGTGCCGGTCGCCGTCGAGGGCGAAACCGTCGCCGTCAGCGTGACGCTTGCGCCAGTCGCTACGGATGTCGCAGAGGACGTAAGCGTAGTCGTCGTCGCCGTCAACGTCGTTGTGACGGTGATACTCACAGCGCTCGATGTGCTGGTCGCGAAGGTCGTCGATCCGCCATAAACAGCGGTGATCGAGTGTGTGCCGACCGTCGAGAACGAAGTTGCCAGCGTCGCCTTGCCGGAGCTCAGCGTCCCCGTTCCAAGCGAGGTTGTCCCATCGAGGAAGGTCACCGTGCCGGT
>Ga0181535_10004833_pt1 | contig 14734 bp, 14 predicted proteins | sample PEATcosm2014_Bin_44_FD_119774 | JGI IMG/M metagenome (GOLD analysis project Ga0181535, IMG submission 119774) | Peatland microbial communities from MTU Mesocosm Facility, Houghton, MI, USA - PEATcosm2014_Bin17_30_metaG | ecosystem: Environmental > Terrestrial > Soil > Wetlands > Peat | place... | reverse complement strand
TTGGGGCTGGTGGCGAAAAGGAAACCGTCCTGATGGGACAAGGGAAATCCGGCGTCCCTTCAGGACGCATGAATTTGTTGGGCGCGAGACCAGACACTGGCGTGTCTGGCTAATATCCAATATCGCTTCGCGACCGCCGAAAGGCACCTTGAAGATTTTACCGACAACAAACGTCTGCCACCCGCATTTTAGATGTCGCCGCGACATCTAAAATGACGGGAGAGGTCGCGGCGACATCTCATCTGGTCCGGGGATCTGCTATATTGGCGGGGATGCGGAATATACCGACATCGAGTATGGCGGGTGGCGCGGGCGGCGATGGAAAAGTCGTCGCGCAGGGCGAAGGCCGCCGTGCCTGGGTTGGCCTGGGCGGTGGGGGCAAAAAAGGCCTAAACAAAGAAACACAATAAAACACAATAAAACACAGGAAACCACTTTTTTTTGGTTTGTTGCTGGTGGCGGAGGCGGGCGGGCGACGGTGGGCGGGTGAATGCAAGAACACCAGCCTTTACTTCCGCGAGACTGGACACCGCAATAAAATCAGGCATTGTTGACGGCAAACACTATGAAAATGAAACGTCGTGAATTCATCAAGAAATCGGCGGTCGGCGCCGGCGGCATGTTGTTGGGCGCGGGCCTGGTTGCCGCGGCCGAACCAGACGTGACCGGCCACGATCCGTATGCGCTGGTGCCGCTGGGCAAGACGGGCCTGAAATTCACGCGCGTTTGCATGGGCACCGGCACGCACGGCGGCCAGCGAAATTCCAACCAGACCCGCAAAGGCCGCGACCAGCTCCAACAAATGATCCGCACGGCGTATGAGCGCGGCATTCGGACGTACGACATGGCGGATCTGTACGGCACACATTCCTACGTGGCGGAGGCGCTCGCGGGTCGGCCGCGGGACAGCTATTCTCTGATTAGCAAGATTTGGTGGATGGATGGCAGTCTGCCCGAGGCGGACCGGCCGGAGGCCGACGTGGTCGTGGCCCGTTTTCTGAAGGAGCTGAAGACGGATTATATTGATCTGCTGCTGCTGCATTGCGTCATCGCGCCGGACTGGCCTACGCAATTGCGCCGGCAGATGGATATTTTGAGCAAGCTCAAGGCGCAGGGCCAAATCAAGGCGCTCGGCGTCTCGTGCCATTCGCTTGGGGCGCTGGAGGCGGCGGCCGCGGAACCGTGGGTGGAGTCCGTGCATACCCGCATCAATCCCTACGGCATGAGCATGGATGGTTCGGCGGAAGAAGTGGTGCCGGTATTGAAGAAAATCCATGCCGCCGGGAAGGGCGTCATCGGCATGAAGATCATCGGTGAAGGACGCCTGCGGAACGATGAGGCGCGGCGGGACGAATCGGTGAAATTCGCGCTGAAACTCGGCTGCGTGGATGTGTTGAATGTGGGTTTTGAATCGGCCACGGAAATAGATGATCTGGCTGCGCGGGTGCGGAAGGTGCCGGTGGCCTGAGCGGGTTGCCAGATGATTTGCCCCGGTCGGCGCTTTGCTGCTAAGCTATCGCGACGCGGCTGCGGGCTCCGGTAAATCCGATGGCCGGCGTCGGCGGACAGAGATTTAAACGACGATGATTGCACTACTTGATTATGGCTCGGGCAACCTGCGCAGCGTGCACAAATCGCTCCTGAAGGTGGGGGCGGAGGTTCGGCTGGTGAAGCGCCCGGAAGAGATTGGTGATGCGCGGGGCCTGGTGCTGCCAGGCGTGGGCGCGTTTGACGATTGCATCAACGCCATGCGTCAGCAGGAGTTGCTGGAAGGCGCCCGGGATTTCATCAAGACCGGCAAGCCGTTTCTGGGCATCTGCGTTGGTTACCAGGCGCTGTTCGAGCGGAGCGAGGAGTTTAATTCGTGCGCCGCCGGTCTGGGCGTATTCCGGGGCAGCGTGGTGCGTTTTTCCGATCGGCACGGCTTGAAAATCCCGCAGATCGGCTGGAACCAGTTGCAGCTCGTGCGCCCGGATTGTCCGTTGTACCGAGGCATCGCCGAGGGCAGCTACGTCTATTTCGTGCACAGCTTCTATCCGCAGCCGCTCGATCCGGGCATTGTGGCCACGCGCACCGATTACGGCGATACGTTTGCCTCCTCGGTGTGGCGGGATAATGTCTTTGCCACGCAATTTCATCCGGAGAAAAGCCAGAAGGTGGGATTGCAATTGCTCAAGAACTTCCTGGAGCTGACGGAGCGGCGGGGCTAAATCCTGCTTGAAACGGGCGGGCGCGGGCGGCACAGTGGCCGGGAGGAATCGTTATGGCCAACAAACGAACTGCGACCATTGGGGAATATCTCATTCAGCGGCTGCACGCGCACGGGGTGCGCCATGTCTTCGGCATACCCGGCGATTACGTGCTGGGCTTCTATGAGCAATTGCAGCAAAGCCCCCTCCGGATCATCAATATGTGCGATGAGCAGGGGGCGGGCTTTGCGGCGGATGCCTACGCCCGGGTGCGCGGGTTGGGCGCGCTCTGCGTCACGTATTGCGTGGGCGGCCTGAAGGTGGCTAACACCACCGCCGAGGCCTTCGCCGAAAAATCACCGGTGATCGTCATCAGCGGCGCGCCCGGAGTGAAGGAACGCGCGAAAAATCCGCTGCTTCACCACAAGGTGCGGGATTTCAACACGCAGAAAAAGGTCTTTGACGAACTCACGGTGGCCTCGACGGTGCTGGAGGATCCGCGGATGGCGTTTGAGGAGATCGACCGGGTGCTGAGCGCCGCGTTGCGATACAAGCGGCCGGCGTACATCGAACTGCCGCGCGACATGGTGGCGGTGGCCGGCCAGCCGCACTACCGGCCGCGTCCGGCCGAAGAGGCCAGCAATCCCCAGACGCTGAAAGCGGCGCTGGCGGACGCGGTGGAGATGATCAATGGCGCGCGGCAACCGGTGATCATTGCGGACGTGGAACTGCATCGTTTTGGCCTGCAGGACTTATTGCTCCAACTGGCGGGCCGGACCAATATCCCGGTGGCATCGACGTTGCTGGGCAAATCCGTCATCGGCGAACAACCGCCGTTTTACATGGGGGTCTACTACGGGGCCATGGGGCGCGAGGAAGTGCGCCGCTACGTGGAGCGCAGCGATTGCGTGATTCTGCTCGGGGCGTTTCTTTCCGACATCAACCTCGGGGTGTTCACCGCACGGCTGGATCCGGGGCGGTCGATTTACGCCACGAGCGAGAAGCTGTCTGTGCGCTATCGGAATTACGAGGAGGTACTTTTTCCGGATTTTTTACAGGGCTTGTTGGGCGGGAAATTGCGGCCGCGGCGGCCCGGGCGGTGGCCGCATCCGGTGCAGATGTTCCCGGCCGGCCCGGCGCGTCCCAAGGCGCCGCTGACGGTACGGCGGCTGTTTGAGTGTCTCAACGCCTTCCTGGCGGAGGACATGGTGGTGGTTTGTGACGCCGGCGAGGCGCTGTTCGGCGCCGCGGACCTCTACATTCGGCGCGGCACGGAGTTCCTGGGGCCGGCGTACTACGCTTCCATGGGCTTTGCGGTGCCGGCGAGCGTGGGGGTGCAACTGGCGAATCCGGCGGTGCGTCCGCTGGTGTTGGTGGGCGACGGCGCTTTTCAGATGACCGGCATGGAGATTAGCACGGCGCTGCGGTACGGGCTGAATCCGATCGTGGTAGTGCTGAACAACCGCGGCTTTGGCACGGAACGCCCGATGCAGGACGGACCATACAACGACGTGGCCCCGTGGCAATATCACCGGCTGCCGGAAGTGCTGGGCGGCGGCCGGGGCTTTCTGGTGGGGACGGAGACCGAATTGTGCCAGGCGCTGGCTGCCGCCGCAGCGCACCAGGAAAGCTTCTCGCTCCTCGAAGTGATGCTGGATCCCAACGACCATTCGCCGGCGCTCCAGCGTTTGACGCAACGGCTGGCCCGGAGAATTTGAGGGGCCTATGGCAGCGAGCAGCGAGCAGCGCTGTGGTAGTGTCCGTCGGCGAGCCGGGCGATTTGCATGACTACGTCGTTCACCAGTGTGCTGGCACCAAAGCGAAACAACTCCGGCGTGAGCCAATCATCGCCGAGGGCTTCCTTCACCATTACGAGATAGGCCAGCGCCTGCTTGGAGGTCCGGCTGCCGCCGGCCGGCTTCACGCCAATACGGATGCCGGTGGTGAAGAAGAAATCGCGGATGGCTTCCAGCATCACCAGCGTGACAGGCAGGGTGGCGGCCGGGGAAATCTTGCCGGTGCTGGTCTTGATGAAATCCGCGCCGGCGCGCATGGCGATTTCGCTGTCCAGGCCGGTGCCAGATTCAGGCAATCTGGCACGGGATGAGCGCGTCTTCATCAAACGAGTACACGGCGCACAGGCGGTGGTAGCCGTCGGCTATGATTACGCGGCCACTGGCGGTGTCGCGGTGGAGCAGGATGGGCGAGAGCAGTTGTCCGGCGCGGATTTTCTCACGGTCCTTCTCGACGTGCGAATTGCTGGTGCCCAGCAAAGACAAGCCGGACGCGCGGAAGATGTCCTTGGCCTTGAATTGGGTCACCGGGGCCTTTTTGAGCGCGGCAACCAGCCGACGCGCCGTTTGGTCGGGGTAAAGCAAGATGAGAAAGGACAGGGCCGCCGGGTAGTCGTGATCGTCCGGCCGGGCCTGCCAACGGATTTTTGACGAGCGGTCCATAGTCCGACTATGCAGAAAGCGGAGGTTTTTGTCCAGCGTGCCAGGCGCCGCGTGCTGGCTAAAGCACGAAGAATTCGGGCCGGAAGCCGGTTGGCTCCGCATGCAACACGGCCACACTCCGCTCCGCCCCGAACTTGGGTTGTCCGGCATAGCCGGGATTGAAGAAGAACACGCCGTCGATGGTCTCGGCAAATTTCTTGTGCGTGTGCCCGAAGATGACCGCGTCGGCGCGGGACCGCCGGATGCTGGTTTGGAGCGCGTCAGTCAGCGCCCGGGGATTGACGATGTGGTGCACTAGAAATCTTCTTTCCGCCAGCGTCACGACCTCGGTCTCCTTGAAGTACAGGCCGTGATCCGTGTTGCCCAGCACCACGGTGACGGGCGCAATGAATTTCAGTTCCAGTTCGATGATGGGATTGCCAATGTCGCCGGCGTGCAGGATGTGGTCCACACCAGCGAAGATCTCTTCGACCTGCGGGTCAAGGTAACCGTGGGTGTCCGAGATGATGCCCAATTTCATGAGTGACGGGTATGGCTGGGGCCGGGGTGCGGGTAGTGGGGACGGCGCGCCAGGGTGATCGGTTTCCGGCCTACGCCTTGGCATCCTCCGGCTCGGCTTCGGGTTCCTCCGCCGGCTTGTCCTCGGGTTCGCGGGCGCCGGCGGTTTTATCGGCGGGCGATTCGGCGGTGAGTTTGGCGGCGGCGCCGAACAGCAAGGTAAACAAGCCACCACTCAGGAGCGTATTGCGGAAAAACTCCCACGTGTGCGGGTAGCCATTGGTACCCTTGGTCAAGGCGATGATCCAGCCGGCGATCGTCTTGCTATATTCCGGGTTGCAGAGCCAGGCGGCGGTGTTGGTGATGAGATAGAAGAGGATGGCGCCCAACAGGCCGCCGCCCACCAGCGTGGCGAGCCAGGATTGCGGTTTAAAGCGGCGCCCCAGGAAAATGAGCACGGCGTACGCCACGTAATTGAACAGGAGACCAAGCAGATGCGGCGTGCTCCAAACATCAACGCCGGACAAGTGATGCTGGTAATACAGGTTCAAGCCCAAGTCGGTTACGAAAATGGTGACGAGGGGGAGCCACCAGCCGTGTGAACCGCGCAAAAACACGCCCGAACAAAAAGCGAGCGCATAAGCGACGCTGAAATTCAAGGGCATCAGGCCCGGAATTCGCGATAATGCGAAAACCAGGACGAAGATCGCCGGGAGCAGGATTTTGCTTTTCACCAAGGCCCATTTTAAAGCGCAACCCATGGTTTTAAACAAGCAAATTCAGGTGGCTTGGCACAGGAGACGGCAGCGGAGGAAAAACAAGCGTGCAGCCCTCAGGCAATGGTTGGCCCGGCCAGTTCGGCCGCGCGGCGGACCAGGAGCCTGGCGACGGTGGTGGCAAGTTCCAGTTTATCCACCGGTTTGGGGAGATAAGCGGCGGCGCCACACGCGAGGGCACGGGCCCTGGACTTCTCGGGGGGATCGTTGGAGATCACGATCACGGGAGTGTAGCGTGTTTCGGGGCGGTGTTGAATCCAACCCAGAACCCCAAAACCATCCTGCATGGAGTTGGCCGCCGTGGAGGCGTCGATTGGGAAATTGAGATCGAGCACAATCAGCTCCAACGGTTGCTCGCGAATAACCTTTAGTGCGGCGGTGATTTCGCCGCACAAAACAACGCGGTGTCCCTGGTCTCGCAGGGCAAAATAAAGGGTGCGCTGGATAATCGGATTGTCATCGACCACCAGAATTCGCGCGGCTTGGACAATGGTCTGGGCCGGATTCACTCGAGTGATGCATCGGCAGCCTAAGAAAAAACTTGAGGGAAAGTTATTCCCCGCCAGAGGAAGGTCACTCCGAGCGGAGATTGGGAAAGAGGATGGGTGCGTTGCCCTAATGGCTTGCAGCTGAGTAAAATCTGGCGATGCCAAGGTGCCAAGTCTCGACAAATTTGCTTTAACCAACCGCGCTCAGCGAACGTCATTATATTCACGATCGAGCCGTGTTTGCGGTGCGGCGAGGTGGCCGTGCCCGAAGCCGCTCGCTCGCGTTTCAGGTGGAACCGGCTGGCGTCGATGATGTCGTGCTTAACAGGGCGGGGGTCCGCCCGGCCGTGCGCGCTGGAATTTGACAGCACCGTTATGTGTGTCAGAGTGTGATTGCTTGGGTGAAAGGAAGGCCGTGAACTGTTTGATTGAAATCTTGATCGTGGAAGATTGCGAAAGCGACGGGATGTTGTTGCTGGAGGAACTGCGCCGGCGCAACTATTCCCCCATCGCCCGGCGGGTGGATCGGGCCGAGGATTTCCTGGCGGCGCTCAGGAGCCAGGTCTGGGATGCGGTTATTTGCGATTACCTGCTGCCGCAATTCAGCGCGCCCGAGGCGTTGAAGCTGTTCAGCAGCCAGGGCTTGGATATCCCGTTTATCATCGTTTCCGGTGTATTTGGCGAAGAGAAGGCGGTGAGCATGATGAAAGCGGGGGCCAACGACTACATTCTCAAGAGCGATTTATCACGGCTGGTGCCGGCGATGGAGCGTGAGTTGGAGGCGGCCCAGGAGCGACGCTTGCGCCGACGCGCCGAAGGCGCCATGCAGTACCTGGCGGCCATTGTGGAATCCAGCGAGGACGCCATTTACGGCAAGGATCTGGACAGCGTGGTGGCGAGCTGGAATCCAGCCGCCGAGCGCTTGTTCGGCTACAGCGCCGAAGAGATGATCGGTCATTCCACAGTGGAACTCTTCCCCCTGGACCGGCGCGATGAGCTGCTCGACATCATTGCGAGCATCCGGCGGGGTGATACGGTACGCATACCGGACACGGAACGCCTGCATAAGGATGGGCAGATCATCCCGGTATCGATCACCATTTCGCCGATCCGGAACCTGGCGGGTGAAATTCTGGGCGCTTCCTCGATCGTGCGGGACCTGCGCCAGGAAAAGCGCGGGGAAGTGGAACGGCGGCACTTGAACCGACGCTTGCTGGATGCGGCGCGCGAATTGAAGGCGCTCAGCGGCATGCTGCCCATATGCGCCTCCTGCAAACGGATCCGGGATGACCAAGGTTATTGGGAGCAGGTGGAATCCTACATCTCCCGGCGCTCCGAAGTGGTCTTTTCCCACAGCCTGTGCCCGGAATGCGCGGTGCAATACGAGCGGCAACTGGAAAGCAGCGGATAGGCGCGGGGCTGGGTGCCGGCGCGCCCTGGCCGCAGGGGAAGCCGATCGCCGCCGGTGCTTGCGGGAAAGACATTTCAAAAGAATTTGCAATTCACTACTAGGGGTGGCAGATTCGCGTGGCTAACGATAGTGTTTGCAAACGCTTATGTGCGTGGTTTGTCCCAATTCCAAGAAAGATGTGCCAGGATCCCTTTGACAGTCACTGGCGCGTCCTGCATCTCGAGGACAACGAGAATGACCATCTGCTGGTGGCCGCCGTCTTGCGGGCGGATGGCTTGGATTGTGAATTTGCGCGGGTGAAGTCCGAGGAGGAATATTGCCAGGCACTGGAGGAGGGAGGGTATGACCTGATCATTTCCGATTTCACGCTGCCCGCCTACGATGGCCTGAGCGCGCTGTCGCTGGCCCAGAAGCGGGCGCCGGAGATCCCGTTTATATTTTTCTCGGGCACCATTGGCGAGGATTTGGCGGTGGCCAGCCTGCAACGCGGAGCGATGGATTACGTGCTAAAGCAAAAGCCCGGCCGGCTCACGGCGGCGGTCCGCCGGTCCATCCGTGAAGCGGCCGGGCGAAAGCGGCTCCAGGCGGCAGAGGGAGCGTTGCGGCAGAGCGAGGAGCGCCTGCGCATCGTGGCCAAGGCCACCAACGACGTGGTTTGGGAATGGAACATGCAGAATGACCAGGTCTGGTTTGGCGAGAATTTCGCCGCGGCTTACGGTTATCAGGTGAAGCCCACGCTGACCTCGGGCGAGTGGTTTGATTACATCCATGCCGGGGACAAAAAACGCGTGGTCACCAGCCTCTGTTCCCTGCTGGCGGCCGGCGGGCATGTGTGGTGGAACGAGCACCGCTTGCGCCGCGGCGACGGCTCCCTGGTGCAGGTCTATGATCGTGCCGCGGTCATTTACAACGAGGCGGGCAGACCGTTGCGCCTGGTGGGCATCAAGGTGGATTTGAGCGAGCGCAAGCAGGCCGAAGCGAAGATTCGGGCGCAGGCCGACCAATTGGAAAAGGCGCAACGGGATCACAGGCAGTTGGAGGAACAGTTTTTGCGGGCGCAACGGTTGGAGAGCTTGGGCGTGCTCGTCAGCGGCATTGCGCATGACCTGAACAACACCTTGGCGCCCATCCTGATCGGGGTGGAGATTCTGCAGACCGAGCCACTTTCGCCCGAAGCCATGGGCATGGTGCACACGATGGGGAACAGCGCCCGTCGGAGCGCCGAAATGGTGCGGCAGATGCTCATGTTTGCCCGCGGCGGTGAGGCTGTCAAAACGCATGTGCAGCCCGATCGCCTGCTGCGCGAGATGAGCAAGGTGATCAGCGATACGTTTCCCAAGTCCATTCGCTGCCGGGTCAGCTTGGGCCGGGACTTGCCGCCCCTTTTCTGCGTGCCCACGCAGGTGCATCAAGTGCTCATGAACCTGTGCGTCAACGCCCGCGATGCCATGCCGACGCGCGGCACCATTACCCTCGGGGCGGAACGGATTTTGTTGAGTGCCGAGGAGGCGGCGGGGCTGACAGGCGCGAAAGCCGGCAATATGTCTGCCTGAGTGTGGCCGATACGGGCACCGGGATTCCGCCGGAGCTGATGGGCAAGTTGTTTCAGCCGTTCTTCACCACCAAGGCGCCCGGGAAAGGAACCGGTCTGGGGCTTTCCACCTGCCAGGGTATTGTCAATAAGCACGATGGTTTTATGACGGTGCGCAGCCAGCCAAAAAAGGGCACAGAATTCAAGGTTTATCTGCCGGCGGCCGAAGCCAAGCCGGTGGAAACCGCCGCCCCGGACCTGAGCGTTCCGGCGGGCAAAGGCGAGCGAGTCCTGGTGGTGGATGACGAGGAAGGTTTTTTGGCGTTGACGCGCGTGGCGTTGGAGAATTTTGGGTACGAGGTGAAAACGGCCGCCAGCGGGCTGGAGGCCATGGGCTGTTTGCAAGAAAATCCCGCCGGCATCGACCTGGTCATCACGGACCATGCCCTGCCGCTGATGGGAGGTCGAACCATCATCACGGCGTTGCGCAAGATCCGCCCCGGGATCAAGGTCATTTTAACCAGCGGTTCGGAGAAAGAGGTGGAAGCGACGATGCGCACCTGCCAGGTGAACAGCTTTATCGCCAAACCATTCACGACGGAGCAATTGTTACGTTTGGCGCATGCCGTCTTGCACGGCTGAACGCGGTTACCACAGGCCGAGCGCGCGGCCCCCAAAATGAATCCACAACGGGATGGTGGCCAGGCCGACCAGGGAGGTGCCCAGAACCACTTGCAGGCCGATGCGGGGATCACCGCCGCAATGTTTGGTGAGCATGATGGGCAGCACCGCGGAAGGCATGGCGCCCTGCAGCAGGAGCACCCGCTTGAGTTCCACGGAGCAGGGCAGGTACCGGGCCAGTACGAGGAACAAGACCGGCATTAATCCCAGACGCACAAACAGGGCCGTGCTGACCACCCGCAGCGCCTGGCCGCCACGCGCCTCCTCCACTTGGTCCGCCATGATGGCTCCGATGAGCAGCACCGCCATGGGAATGGCGCTCTGGCCGAGCCAAACCACGGCGGTCAGAACGGTTTTGCCGGCGAGGTTCACCGCCGGTGGCAGGCTGATGGACGCGCCCAGGAAATTGAGCGCCAGCGCCAGCAGCAACGCGATGAGGGGCGCATTCAGGAGATTCTTCCAGCCGCCGCTCAACCCGGCGCCGGTGAGCACAGATAGGCCGACGGTCCACAAAGCCATTTCGGCACCCACGTTGTGCACGAAAAGCACGCCTGTGGTGTTGGTGTCAAAGAGCGAGACGGAGAGGGGAATCGTCAGGTAGGCGTAATTCTGCAAGCCCGTCAGGAAGGCAAAGGTGCGTTGCTCCGGTTTCGTTCGCAGGCCGGCAACCCGCGCGAAAGCCCGGGAAACGGCAATTCCCAAGGCCACCATGCCGAAGCCGACCAGGGGCGGCAGCAGGAGATTTTCGGGGCGGCGCAGCGCTGCGTTGGCTACCACCGACTGGAAGATCAGGCAGGGGATCAGCAGATTAATCACCAGCCGCATCAGGCTCTTATCCGCGTCAGCGGTCAGCCAATGATGCCGGCGCAGCCAGAAGCCGACGCCCATAATGCCAAAGGCCGGCAAGACCGCCATCAACACCAACAAAGACTCGTTCACTGCCTTGTTTTAGCCGGGTTGGCGGCGGGGAACAATATGTATTTGCCGAATCCAGAGGTGACAGAGGCCGGCGAATCAGGTAAAAAGCGGTGTTCACCCCATGAAAAATCTCATTACCCTTGCCTTGGTCTTCACCTTGTTCGGCAGCTTGCGTGCGGCGGCCGAAACCGGCGCGCTGCCGCGCAGCACGCCGGAGGCCCAAGGGGTCTCCTCCACCGCCGTATTGGACTTGGTGAAAACGCTGGATCAGATCGACGCCATGAATGGTTTGGTGGTTGTGCGCCACGGCCAGGTGATTGCCGAGGGTTGGTGGGCGCCCTATGACGCCGCTCATCCGCATGTGCTGTATTCCCTGAGCAAGAGCTTTACCTCGTCCGCCGTCGGTTTTGCCGTGGCGGAGGGGCGATTGAGCATCGATGATCTGGTGCTTAAGTACTTCCCTGACGATGGGCCGGCCAACCCCAGCGATAACCTCAAGGCCATGCGCGTGCGAGACCTGCTGATGATGTCCACCGGCCATCAGGATGAGCCGCCCACGGCGCCGGGGGAGATGTCGCCGCGGTCATTTCTGGCGCAGCCGGTGCCGCATGTGCCGGGCACGCATTTTAAATACAACACGGCCGCCAGCTTCATGCTCTCGGCCATCGTGCAAAAAACCACCGGCCAGACCGTGCTGGATTACCTTCAGCCCCGCTTGTTTGAGCCGCTGGGCATCGAGCATCCCGTCTGGGACACCAACTTCCAAGGCATCTCGTTGGGAGGCTATGGGCTGCGTGTGCGCACGGAGGATATTGCCAAGTTCGGACAGCTTTACCTCCAGCAAGGTCGATGGCAGGGCAAACCCTTGCTACCAGCAGAATGGGTAACCATGGCCACGTCCCGGCAAACGTCCAACGGCAGCAACCCGGACAGCGACTGGAATCAGGGCTATGGTTTCCAATTCTGGCGCTGCCGGCACCATGCGTTTCGCGGCGATGGCGCCTTTGGGCAGTATTGTGTCGTAATGCCGGATCAAGACACGGTGGTGGCCATCAACAGCGGGGTGAAAAACATGCAGGCGGTGCTTAACGCCATTTGGGACAAGTTACTGCCGGGGATCCAAGCCCAGGCGCTTTCGCCTAATCCGGAGGCGTCGAAAGACCTCGTCGAAAAACTGGCGCATCTGGAAGTGGTCCCGGCGCAAGGCGCTGCCGCCTCGGCCCGCTTCGCCTCGATTGCAAGCCGAACGTTTAAATTCCCAGCCAACGAAGCCAGCTTGGAGAGTCTCGCGTTGGTGCAAACCGAAGCCAGCCAGCCCTTGGTCTGCAAACTGCGCCTCGCGGGCCGGGATTTCGAGTTGCCCTGCGGCTATCATGAATGGCAAAAGTCGCGCGCCCCGATTCGGGTGGGAAAACTAGCCCAATTCCCGGATGAACCGGTGGCTGGCACGTTTGCCTGGTCCAGCGACGACACTTGCACCATCAAGCTCTGCGCCTTCGAAACGCCTTATTATCGGATACTGACGCTAAAGTTCCAAGGCGACCAAGTCACACTGAATTCGGAGTTCAACGTGGCTTTTGGTCCCACACAAGATCCCCCGTTGGTCGGACAGGTGAATTAGGCGCCGGGATTCCCGGGGAAATCGGCGGACTGCTGGTTGAGGCCTGATAGGCCTCGGCCAGCCACCAACACGCCAGGGCCAGCACGACGCCTACGAATTCATCCACCAAATAGTGGAAGCGCAGGTAGGTGATGGAAAACCAGAGCACCAGACAGGGTCCCAACACCCACCAGAACCGCCGGCGCCGATGCTGCCAGTCGAAGATCAGCAGATACAAGGACGCCGCCATATGGACACTGGGAAAGGTGTCCACGCAGTTGCTGCCCAGATTCACCGGTTTGAGCGTCCAATCCAGAAGCCACGGGCCGTGCAAGGAGGTGTGAAATGTCATCCAGCGGTGAGGGCCACCCGCCGGCATCACCGTATAGCACATGAATGCCAGCCCATAGAGGGTGAACAAGCCCACGATGCATTTGCGGAAAAGGCGGAGGTTGTGCAGACAGTAATACCCCGGTCCCGCGATCAGGTAATAGAAGAAAAACAGGTAACCCGCCATCGACAGATCCTCCGCCCAAGGCCGCAACCATGATTCCCAGGCCACAGAGGGCGTTTCTCCAAACAGGGCCCGGTCCCATTGCAGGAGCAGCCAGTCCACCTTGGGAATGCCCAGCAGCGGCACCGCCATGCCAATGGCATAAAAACTGACGCCCATGGCCACCGGATAATACAAAAGCCGCACTCGCCATCGTCCGGGGGTGTGGCTCTTTTCCGCCCAAAAGAAGACCATTAAACCGGCCAGCCAAGACCCGAAGAATACAAACGACCAAGCCCACGCCTCGCCGCCATGCAAACATAACCGTATGCCCGTCAGTAAGAGAAAAGTGCCGAACACCCATTCATGGGGTAGCACGGCGCCCAATTTGTACGGCCAACTGATGGGGCGGGCCACCGCCTGGGCCACCGAAGGCGAGAATTCAGCGGTACCGTCATTCATTGTTGGTTTGCATCATTTGAACGAGAACGGCACCAAAGCATGAATAATACCATTATTGGTCAGCCCGACCGGATGGCCAAACATTTGCTTGGGAGGCCTCTAATCCGTGATTTTTATCGAGCTGGCGGCAAATTATCCCGCGAGACGACGAGACATAATCCGGCGATCCCTGATGGATCGAAGAGACTGCCTGCAAATGAGCTTTGCTTGCCTGTATAGTCATTTTGCACCTCCAACGGAGGCGTTGGATCAACCTAAATCGGTAGTGCAGATGGCGCAACCAAAGGGAAATATGCGAATCTGGGAGCAGATTTTGAACGGCACGAGTGCTCGTCTGGCCTGCCCGGTGAGTGCGGCTGTATTGGCATATTCTTAAAATTTTGGCCCGACAATTGTCGCGGTTGGTAGGTCTCGGTGATTTGTACCCTTCTAACGGCCGGCCGACCAGCACAAAAAAACAAACTGCCAAGACTGCTGTCAGGCCATGGCGTTCAAGGCGCCGTCCTGGGAAGTGGTGTTCGAATTCGAATTTGTGGCCGCGGTGCCGCTCGTAGTGGGGTGGGCGGTGGCCACACCGGCATCGGAGGTTTTGGTCGCCGAAACAGCGGCCGAATCCATATCCAAATCACCTTGCAGCCGCTGGTAAGCCTGCTGGGCAGCGGATAAGTTGTTCGCCCGCAGGGCGTCTTGCATCACCACGTAATCCGAACTGGCAGCGGAGTTATCGCTGGCTGGTGGGGGCACTGCCAACAGGAGGCCCAGTGGCAGGCGCGGGTTTACCGAAGCACTAGCAGAGGAGGAGGTGGATCCGTTGGGGGACGAGGTGGCTGTGTTGTCCGGCACTGTGCTGTTTTGCTGCGCATTGGCCGTGGCCTGGACCGCGGCGGGGGGACTCGCTGGAGTCGGGGCGCTCACGGGAGTCGCCGCTGGCACAATAATGTCCACGCTGCCGCTTCGGGAAGCGGCGGTCACCGCGGAAATACTGGCTACACTACTCATAAAAGCGTCCTACGCTCTTGATCGGATAATTGCGGGGAGAACTTAAGAAAAAATCAACCGCGTCGAAAATTGTTGTGCGGACGGATGGGCGGGGGCAGGGGAGCCTTCTTGATCGGCGGCAGCGGGGCGCCTTGGATGTGCAGGGGCGGGGCTTTGGAGGGGGCGGGCCCGGCCGGTTCGGCGACTGGCATTTCCGCCGCGGAGGCAGGTGCGGCGGGGCTCGGCTGGCCAA
>Ga0181535_10004832_pt1 | contig 14738 bp, 13 predicted proteins | sample PEATcosm2014_Bin_44_FD_119774 | JGI IMG/M metagenome (GOLD analysis project Ga0181535, IMG submission 119774) | Peatland microbial communities from MTU Mesocosm Facility, Houghton, MI, USA - PEATcosm2014_Bin17_30_metaG | ecosystem: Environmental > Terrestrial > Soil > Wetlands > Peat | place... | reverse complement strand
CATCTGGACCTCCCTGGCACGGAAACATCACCACGTCGTAGTTGTTGAGGGTCGCCGAGTTGGTCATCAGCACGCTTTCGGTTGGGGTTGACGCATTGATTGCTGCACCCGGGGACGAGCTGCCGGTGTAAAGATGGATGCGCCCTCCACTCGTGCCATTGTCATCGGTGAATTCCGTATCGGCAATGCCCATATCGTGTAGGACGCACTCCAGCGCATCCACAGAACCGGTCGCGATGGCGATCAGCGGAATATCCCCCTGCGTATGATTCGCCGGCATGTCCAATTCAATGCCTGTCAGCGGGCCGGTTGCCACGGCCTCTGTGAACTGCCGCCGCCACTTGCCCGCCTGGATCACCACGGTATAGGTCGCATTTTCGGGAACATTGGTCAGTGTGAAAGTCCCGTCCACTGCGCTGTTGGTGAAGCTCACAATGCCGTTGCCGGTTGGCGCTGAGGACGAAGATGTCAGGCACTGCACCCCCGCGGTGAGCGGCGCAACGCTCCCGGTTGTTGCATAGACAAGCACGCCGGGCAGCGGCAAGCCGCCGTTTGCTTGCGTTCGCGGATCGTACACCGTACCGCTGATGGTGGTGGTTTGCGCTTGCAGGCTCAGAACCGGCAGCAACAGAAGAAGCGCCGCAATTCCGATCCTGACCGGCTCGTATCCCTTGCAAATCGAATGAGAAAGAAAGCGGATAGAACGGTTTGATGCGGTCATGGCAGAGGTACCCCTCTTCAACACACGCCGATCTGCATCATCGTGGGGCCTTATGCCCCGCAAGGGCGCATTGTGCCGGTTTCGATTCCCGCCGGCTTTGTTCGGGCTGCTAGGCAGTCAATCGGACTCTGCAGCCGCGAAGGCGCCCCACGCCGACAAATGGACCTACATGTGTCCTTGAGACTCTTTTAGAAACCCAGCACAATAATACACATCTCCCAGGAAACACGAATGTATTCACGGTCGCAAGTCGCAAAATCTCCAGACAAATCCCGTTGGTCCGCATCCGGGTTTGATGTCTTCCCGCACCAGCCTCCTAATCGCAGGAATTGCCTTGTTGAATCCCCAAGTAACTTTCGATTGTTTAAGGTTTTTGATTTCCGTCGATAGATGCTAAGCCGCACCGGAAAACACTCCACAAGCCGGTGCAAAGGTCAGGTATGGACACACCGATTCTGCTCTCCGCTCAAGACACGTTCTTAGTAGCGATCTCCTTTGCTTTCATCTTGTTCCTTTGCGTCTTCCGGCTCGATGCGGTGCTGGCTAGACCGTCACGAATGAATAGCCGCCGTCAGGCCAGATTCGGAACGGACGAGAACGGTGAACCCGTCCTCCGCGACCCCGACGGCAGATTGGTGGAATTCAGGCGCATTCGCCGCTCTTAGCGCCGGCGCATTTGCTGAACGGGAATGAATTTCCACAGAGCGAGCTCTGCGCCCAGCTGTTGAACCCGCCCGGGCAGTTTCCCCAATTCCATCAAGGTTTTATCGATCAATATTTCGGTGCCGACGGGCAAATCTGAGTCGATAATGCTCCGTTATCTCCCTGAATTGTAATGAGTTACTTCCTTCATTACCTCTTTGGTTCTCGCCCTCCACATGGCACAGAAACCCCTCAAAATATTGTTGACCCAGAGCCGATCTCGGTATACATTGATGAGTGCCATCCATAAAAGGGCAGATTGAACTGTGCGATTTCTCGCGCCCCATCTGTCATTTCCCGCATCATATTGAGCGAATGCTCATCGGTTGATGCCCCGGTGTGTTTTGAGCGTTACCGGGAATGGGAATGCCGGGCGCATGGATTCCCAAGGCTGCGATGTAGTTCCCTGTTACGGCATGATGCTGTTCGACGGCGTGCGATTGTGTGTCAATATTTTGAACTTGATGCACTTTTCCCGCGTCTAAGGTTTGAGAACTGAATTCTTGGGGCGGCCTCGGTTCGTATTGCCTCCCCGTTCTGCACTGGCGGCGCAAGTGGTTCCGACCAGGCAGCAATTGAAGAAGGAGAAAATGGAATGCGTTCCGATTTAGTTTTTGGGGCACTCTCTCATGTGTCCAATCGCTACCAGCTCTGCCAACTGGCTAGCAAGGCAACCCGCAAGCTGCACAAGCCGAATACACGGCTGCAGGACACCACGAATGAGGTCTTGGACCGCTTTCACACTGCAAACCCCGGTACCGTGCTGCCCGTAGTAGTAGCTGCGGCCCAGCCCGTCGAGCGGCGTCGCGCCGCCTGACCGGCTCTTTCAAAGGGTATAGTTGATTCAGGCAACGACTGCAAGGCGGCCTTCTCGCAAAGAAGGCTGCTCATCTCCGGCGTTTCGATCTTTTCCAGCTTTCCTGGGGAAGGCTTCAATTCCGGCTCGCGCTCACAGCTTTTTCGAACCCCCTTCCGGCTTTCTTCTGGAGCGACTCCCCTTCGCGCATCCCCTCACACACACATCCCTCCATATTGCAGGTAAACATGACCATCGCTGAACTAAAAGAAAAGAACATCACCGAACTGAGCCGTATAGCGCGCACCTTGGAAATCCCAGGGGCCAGCGGCCTTCGCAAACAGGATCTGATCTTCAAGATCCTTCAGGCTCAAAGCGAAAAGGAAGGCCACATCTTCGCTGAAGGCGTCCTTGAGATCCTGCCTGACGGCTACGGCTTTCTTCGCTCGCCCGATTACAACTATCTTCCTGGCCCCGACGACATCTACGTTTCACCGTCGCAGATTCGCAAGTTCGATCTCAAGACCGGCGACTCCATCAGCGGCAACGTGCGCCCGCCTCACGAAGGCGAGAAATACTTCGCCCTGGTCAAGATTGAGGCCATCAACTTCGAGTCGCCTGAAGAGACCCGCAACAAGATCTTGTTTGACAACCTGACCCCGCTCTATCCCCAGGAACGCATCAAGATGGAGACCGTCCGCGAAGGCATCAGCGGCCGCGTCATGGACCTCGTCACCCCGGTGGGCAAAGGACAGCGCGGATTGATCGTCGCTCCGCCCCGTACCGGCAAGACCATGCTCTTGCAGTCGATCGCCAACTCGATTTCGACCAACCACCCTGAAGTCGTCCTTATCGTTCTGCTCATCGACGAGAGGCCTGAGGAAGTCACCGATATGCAGCGCTCGGTGAAAGGCGAAGTCATCAGTTCCACCTTTGACGAGCCGGCAGCGCGCCACGTGCAAGTTGCTGAAATGGTCATCGAAAAGGCCAAACGCCTGGTTGAGCACAAGCGCGACGTGGTCATCCTGCTGGATTCGATCACCCGTCTCGCCCGCGCTTACAACACCATCGTTCCCCCATCGGGCAAGGTACTCTCCGGCGGCGTGGACTCAAATGCTCTGCAACGCCCCAAGCGCTTCTTTGGCGCGGCCCGCAACATTGAAGAAGGCGGTTCCCTCACCATCATCGCCACCGCGCTCGTCGACACCGGTTCACGCATGGACGAAGTCATCTTTGAAGAGTTCAAGGGCACCGGTAACATGGAAATCATCCTTGACCGCAAACTCGTGGACAAGCGCGTCTTCCCGGCCATCGATATCCAGCGCTCAGGAACTCGCAAGGAAGAGCTGCTCATCCCCAAAGACGATCTCTCCCGCATCTGGATCCTGCGCAAAGTCCTCAATCCGCTGTCGCCGGTTGAAGCGATGGAGCTGATTGTCAGCCGCCTTGAGAAGGTCCGTAATAACGCCGAGTTCCTGGCCAACATGAACCAACTCTAACGCGAATGCGCAGCTTTCAACGCTGCGCTCCGCGTGCATTGGACGGCGTACCTTTCAGGATTTGCCGCTCGCTGCTAAAATAATGAAGTCGTGGGGCTGTAGCTCAGCTGGGAGAGCGCCTCGTTCGCAACGAGGAGGCCAGCGGTTCGATCCCGCTCAGCTCCACCAATTCTTTCCACCTTCAGCACTGCGCTCACCCTGTCTTCTAACCGCACAGTTCCGGCGCGGCCATGCCTTCTATCTTTACCGCAAGAATGGGATGTATGCCGGCACGCGCCGGCGATAGGCGCGGAACGAATCCTGAAAGCGATCCTCAAGCAGCCGGTCCTCGGCCCGCACCCGAACCTCGGTGCCCGCAAGAAAAGTAACAGCCCCGGCGATCCACATCGGCCACCAGGTCCAGGCGGCTCCAGTCGCCATCAGCATACCCAGCATTGACAGGTAAATCGGATGCCGTACCCAGCGATACGGCCCGGTCTGAATCAGTTCGTGATCCTCGCTGACCGCGGCTACGTAGCGCCATTGCTTGCCAAGGCGCCGTGCTGCGGCCCAGGCCAGCGCGACAGAGAAAGGTCCAAGAACCATGGACGCGATCAGTGACGGCATTGATTTTTGCATGCCGGCCGGCCGGATCCACATCCAAATCAGCGCCAAGCCGACTGTCACCAGAACGATTCCCCACTTCGATGCCGGTGCGGCAGCGGCTTGCTTCTGACCTGCTGCCTCCTTGCGCGGCTTCACAAACGCCATCGTCCACACAACCCAGCACACCAGAACCTCGATGAGCGCAGCAATCTGCAACATGCGGAAGATGGTATCACCGGCCAGTTCCAACCGCCCTACAAACCCCTGTTTCCCTTGTCGCCCATGATCCCTTCGCGGCTTGATTCACTCCGGGTCAACTGTATACTTGAATGACTCCGGAATCTATGGCTGTCAAAGGGCGCAGATTCAACTGCATGGACAGGCCGGTACCCTTGGCTGCGGTTTCTCTTTCATTCCCGCCGGCGAACCTCGACGAGGTAAACGGTTGCCCCAGATCAGTCTCAATCGGCCTCTTCCCGCCACGGATCAGCCTCCAATCTGCGTCGATCTGGACGGCACCCTGGTAAAGTCTGACACCCTGGTTGATTCGCTGCTTGTTCTTCTACGTACCCGTCCGCTGCTCGTCTTCAAATTGCCGGGCCGGCTGCTTCACGGCAAGGCCGCCTTCAAAGCTTTCGTCACGCAATCCATCGCTCTCGATGTTGTCAACCTTCCCTACAACCGCATCCTCCTCAAGTTTCTTCAACGAGAGCGGGGGTTGGGGCGGACAATCTATCTCACCACCGGTGCGAATGAGCAACTGGCTCGCCGCGTTGCCACGCATCTGGGCATCTTCGCCGGAGTCCTCGGCTCCGATGGCGCGACCAACCTGACTGGGAATAGGAAGCTCGAAAGCCTCCGCGAACATCTCGATTCCCTTACGTTTGACTATATCGGCAATGACACACCGGACCTGCCGCTGTTGGCCAACGCCGGCCAGGCAATGGTGGCCAATCCGACCCTTGGCCTGCGCTTGAGGCTCAAGGCCCGCAAGATCAAGCCCGCCCAGGAGTTCATTGAGGGCAAACCGTTTCTGCAATCGCTCGTCCAGGCTGTTCGTCTTCATCAATGGGCAAAGAATCTGCTCATTTTTGTTCCCCTTTTTCTTTCCCATGCACTCAGCGCCGGAAAGCTGCTCACCGCATTGGCGGCCTTCGCCTGCTTCTCGCTGACCGCTTCGGCGGCGTACATCGTCAACGATCTCCTCGACCTTGAAGCCGACCGCCGTCACCCACACAAGCGTCTCCGCCCCTTTGCCTCGGGTGATCTCTCGGCCTTTGCCGGCGCGGGCATTGTAGCGGTCTTCCTCATGCTCGGACTCATTGGCGGCCGCCTGCTTCCTGGCGGCTTCTACGCATGGCTTCTGCTTTACCTTGCCACAACCCTCGCATACTCCTGGTACCTCAAACGCATTCCACTGGTGGATGTGCTGGCGCTCTCAGGCCTATACATCCTTCGCCTGCTGGCCGGCGGTGCGGCTACGCTGACCCCCATTTCCCACTGGTTGGCTGGCTTCTCCATGTTTCTGTTTTTGTCGCTCGCCATCGTCAAGCGATTTGCCGAGTTGGAAAATCTCCGCGCCAGCAACTCCACGCCGAAAAATGGCCGCGGCTACTTGTTGGCCGACCTCGCGCAATTACGCAGCTTCGGTACCTCAAGCGCTTACGCCGCGGTCGTGGTCCTGGCCATCTATATCAGTGGCCCGGACGTGACCAAGCTCTATCGCCAACCGCGCCTGCTCTGGCTGATCACCCCGCTCATGATTCTCTGGCTCAACCGGGTATGGCTGTTGGCTTCCCGCGGAGAACTTGATGAAGATCCGGTCGCATTTGCGCTCACTGACCGCATGAGCCAGCTCATCGGCGTAGCCGTCGTTGTGATCGCCTGGCTCGCCCTTTGAATTCGATCTAGCCCGGCGATCAATCCCGCCACCATTGCAGGCAACTTGCAATCATCTTTCAGCGATTGATCGACAGTTTCAAAAGCACTCAATATGATCGCAGGCATTCATCAGCGGAACCTGCAATGTGGAGTCGTGCTCTCCATCCGTGAAGATGGTGATGGTCGCCGGCTTGTAGTCCTCCGGCTTCGCGATCATGATGTTCGGCACAAACGTCTGTGGATTGCGGTCGTAGAGCGGAAACCATGTGCTCTGAATCTCCACCATCACCGTGTGCCCCGCCTTGAAGACATGATCCACATCGTGCAACGAGAAACGGTATTCGTGAATCGACCCTGATCGCAGCGGCGTCGGCTTCTCAAATGAATCCAGATAACGCCCGCGAAAGATCTCCTCGTTGGTCATCAGCTGATATCCGCGCATTTTCGGGTCCGCGACGGTCGCATCGTCTGGATACTGATCAATCAGCTTGACCACAATGTCATTGTCGGTCCCGGTGGTCGCGGCAAAAATGTCTGCGACAACTTCTCCCGTCATTACCAGGTCTTTCTTCAGAACCGCAAGCTTGAAGACTGCAACGTCTTTGCGGTCGGTAACAAATCGTTGATCTTCAGTCAACCAGTCGTACCATTGCGAGCCCTCGCTATAGGTGGGCTGAATGGGGCGATGGCGGTATGGGACCGGGTTTCCGGGGTCGCTGATGTAAGTAGTTTTCGCCGCCACAGCCGGTTCGCTCCAGCCTAGCTTTCCGTCGCCCTGCAGATGCAGGCTCGTCAACTGAGACTCCTTGGGAGGGAAGTGCGCGTATCGCTTCCATTGGTTCGATCCGGTTTGGAAGCTCGCCGTGTCTTCAAGATCGAAGCCCGATGCGTCAGAGCCCGGTTCGTCTTTCAGATAGTGGGCGAAAAAAGGGTCTTCATATTGTGAGTGATATTCCTTGCCAATCGGCTCGGTATAGTCGATGTTGCCGAGATGACGCTCAGTCAGGACCCATGAGCCATGACGCCATGGGCCAAGCACAAGAAAGTTCTGGTGGTTGGCGTCGTGAGGTTCCAGGCTCGCATATTCCTCTTGCGGACCGTACATATCCTCCTGGTCGTAGTAGCCGCCCACTGTGAGAGTGGGAACAGCTACCGCGTTGAGATTTTTCTCGACCGCTCTCGAGGACCATACCGAGTCATACGAGGAATCCTCCAGAAAAAGCTTCCAGGTGGGCAGCATCTTTGAGCCCGATCTCTTCACGGCTGTGGCGAACGATCCGCGCTCAAGGAAGAAGTCATAGCCGTCAACAGGCTTGCCGTCCTTGTCTTTGCCGTAGCTCACTTCGGTCTCGCCTTTGCTTGATTCCAGGCCCATCACGTAGTCGTAGCCGTAACTTTGCCTGAAGGCTCCGTTATGGAAGAAGTCGTCCCCCATCCACACATCGATCATGGGCGCCTGCGGAGAGATAGCCTTCACCGCCGGGTGCGGATCGATGCCGTCCATCATGGTCAAAAATCCCGGATAGCTGACGCCGGTCACTCCCACGCGCCCGTTGTTGCCCGGAACGTTGGCCACCAGCCAGGCCACTGTATCGAATGCGTCTGTGCTTTCGTCGATCGCATTGGGGTCGTGATGGTCAGCAAGCGGTCTCATCATGACGAACTCGCCCTCGCTCTTGTAGCGGCCGCGAATGTCCTCAAGAACGTAGATATAGCCTGCCCGCGCCATCTCCGGCCGCAAATTGAAGAAGGAGGTGCGATTGATTACATCTGAGCCATAAGGGGTCCTCTGCAGAATGATCGGCAGCGCGCTCGCAATATCGGCGGGCTTCAGGATGACAGCATGAAGCTTGATTCCGTCACGCATTGGAATCATGACCACGGCGCGCTGATAGTCGTGAAACACATGATGAACTGCATCGCCTGTGCGCCGGTAAACGGTGCTGCCCGATCCGCCTGCAACCTCGACCCTGACGCCGTGGCCCGCTTGATCCAGCGAAAAGCGCATCGTTTCCGGTGCGTCAGGATTGCCAAAGCAGAGACCCGAAATCGGATTTAGATCCACCGGCACTTGCCGCTCGCTCTCATACACCAGCTTTCCATCGCTGACATAAAAGCTCAGTGGCGTGTCTGGCTCGAAAGCGTTTGTGTATTCGCCCTGAAGCGCTTCAAGTTGTGCCGCGGATGCAGGAGACTGGCTTTGCGCCTGGGCGCTGGAGGAAACGGTCGCACTGGAGAGTACCGTCAGGCAGACAGCGGCCACCGCAACGCAGGGACGAAGACGAAAACAGATCAAACCAAAGACCTCCTTCAAACGGCTCTTAAACGAGCAGACCTAGTGCGCGTGGCCGTGATGGTGGCCGGGATCGTGAGCGGCTAGCTCTTCTATCGGGACAACGCAGCCTTCCAGTTCATCGCAACCTACATGCTCAAACTGAATCGTAGTGTGGCTGATGTGAAAATGATCCTTCAGAACGTGATTGAGATTGAGCAGAATGCATGCGCTCTCCGACGGCGGAATGTCGGCGATCGTCACGTGGCAGGCCAGGGCTCGAGATTGCGAGCCGAGACTCCACACATGGAGATCGTGAACATTGATCACCCCGTCCACCGCTTCCATTCCAGAGCGAATCGTGGGAAGTGAAACTCCGCGCGGCGTGCCCTCAAGCAGGATGTTCAAGGTCTCACGGACAATCCCGAAACTCGACCACAGAATCAGTGCGGCAATCACCAGCGACAGAACCGGATCAATCCAGTTTTGTCCGGTGAATAGAATCCCCGCGCCCCCCGCAATCACCGCCGCGGTCGAGAGCGTATCTCCGGCCATGTGAAGAAAGGCGCTGCGCATGTTTACGTCGCGGGCCACGCCCCAAAGCAGGGCGGCGATCACGCCGTTCATCACCACTCCGGCAGCAGCCACAATCATCATCAGCCTGGGCTGCACGGCTACGGGTGCACTCAAACGGTGGAAGGCTTCAACCCCGATCCAAAGTGAAATCAAAATTAGCGAGGCCGCGTTGATAAAAGCCGCCAGCACCCCGGCCCGCTGATAGCCAAATGTCTTGGAATCGCTGGCAGGGCGCGTCTGAAAGTAGACAGCGGCAAAGCTCAGCAGCAAGGCCAGAAAGTCGGACGCATTGTGCCCAGCCTCCGACAGAAGGGCCAGTGAGTGCGCGCGCAGACCGGCAACAAACGTGACAGCCACGTAAGCAAGAGTAGCCACCAGCGAGATGCGCAGCACGGATTGAGTTCGCCCGGCGCCTGGGGACGAAGGCGCCGCATGGACATGCATGGCTCAAGTGTAAATGGGGCCAGCTATCCGCTGCCAGCAACGCCGCCTATCCTCGCCCTGGCCGAAGATGGCTCAGGTCGATGGGTTCGGGATCTTCGTAAATGGGCAGCACGGGCAACCCCATGCGCAGCCCCGACCAATCTTCGGCCACAACAATACTGTTTTGCGGGTTGCCAGGCTGCGAGCGCACAGTGCATGGGAACCCGGCCCGCACCTGGGCCGCATCCACCACGCCCTGCATGTCCGTAATGTCTTGCGAGCACTCGTAGTCGACACCGCCAACGCGGTAACTGAACAGCAGCATCGTCAGCGTACGGCCATCTTCCGCCGCGACTTCAAAAATGTCGAGAAGCATGCCGTCTACCAGGCGTCCCGATTGCACCAGAAAGCGCCTTCGCGCGTACTCAAGTTCCGCGGCCGTCGGTCTCTTGCGCAGTACCAGCCACAGCGCAACTGCTCCCGCGCCGGCAATCGCAACCGATCCGGCGACAATCTCCCAGGTATGTGCATTGAGGGAAGTCATAGTGCGAGACGGGACTCCACGTCATTCTCCAACTCGACCGTCCCAACTCAAGGATACGCCAGCCGCTGTTCAGAAAAACGCCAGCTCCAGCGAATGCGCCGCCTCGATTCTCGCTGCGATATACTCATACCTGCATCTTTGAAGCAGTTCCGGCCTGCCGGACGCCAATTTCCGGAGGTTTTCCTTTGATTTCCCGTAAGAGTTCCGCCACGGCACAGGATTCCAGAATCCGCTCAACCACCGTCATTTGCGTTCGCCGCAATGGGGACGTGGTGATGGCTGCCGATGGACAGGTCACCCTCGGCGACCATGTGCTCAAGCATTCCGCAAAAAAGATCCGGCGCCTCTATCAGGACAAGATCCTTGCTGGATTTGCCGGGTCCACTGCCGATGCATTCTCACTTTTTGGGCGCTTTGAGACCAAGCTGGAGCAGTTTGCGGGGAACCTGAATCGCGCTGCTGTCGAGCTCGCCAAGGACTGGCGCACTGACAAGATGTTGCGCAACCTTGAGGCCCTGCTCCTGGTCGCAGACAAGGGCCAGACGTTTCTCATCTCAGGATCGGGTGACGTGATCGACCCAGACGAGCCTCTGGCCGCCATTGGCTCCGGTGGCAGCTATGCAACCGCCGCTGCGCGCGCGCTGCTTGAAAATACCGACCTCAGCGCCAGGGAGATTGCTGAGAAGGCAATGAAAATTGCCGGCGAAATCTGCATTTATACCAACGATCGCATCACCATCGAGGAGTTGAAGGGCTAGCGGCGCATCGCAGCCCATTTATTCATGGCCATTTATCTTCCCGCTTCCGCTGAAGAACAAGATCTCTCGCTTGACGAGCTGACTCCGCGCGAAATCGTCACTGAACTCGACAAGCATGTTGTCGGCCAGCGAGCCGCCAAGCGCGCCGTGGCTATTGCACTCAGGAATCGTCAGCGCCGCCAGAAGCTTCCTCCCGATCTGGCTGACGACATCATGCCCAAGAACATCATCATGATTGGCCCCACAGGCGTGGGCAAAACCGAAATCGCCCGCCGCCTGGCCAAGCTCACCGGGTCACCGTTTCTTAAAGTGGAAGCGTCAAAGTTCACCGAAGTGGGTTACGTTGGCCGCGATGTTGAGTCCATGATTCGCGACCTGGTCGAGATCTCCATCGACATGGTCCGCGAAGAGCGCCTTGAAGAAGTGGAAGACCGCGCCGAGATGAATGCCGAGGAACGGCTGCTCGATGTCCTACTGCCGCCTCCGCCTGCCCCAGCTCAGCCAGCCGCCGAAGGCCAGCTTTCTTTGCCCGGTACCGAGAGCCATCAACGCTCGCGAGAAAAGCTTCGCCAGCAATTCCGCGAAGGAAAGCTCGATGACCGGCAGGTTGAGATCGACGTGCGCGAGCGCAACACCCCGCAATTCGGCATCATCTCCAACCAGAACCTTGAAGACATGGAGATGAACCTCAAAGACATGCTGCCCAACATTTTCGGCGGCAGCGCCAAGAAGCGGAAAATGAAGGTCGCCGACGCATTCGACTACCTGGTGCAGGAAGAAGAGGGCCGCCTCATCGACATGGATTCAGTGAATCGCGCGGCCACCGAGCGCGTCGAATCCAGCGGCATCATCTTCCTTGACGAGATCGACAAGATTGCCGGACGCGAGGGCGGCCACGGGCCTGACGTTTCGCGCGAAGGCGTGCAGCGCGATATTCTGCCCATCGTTGAAGGAACGACGGTCAACACGCGCTACGGCATGGTTCGCACCGACCATATTCTCTTCATCGCCGCCGGCGCGTTCCATGTTTCCAAGCCCAGCGACCTGATTCCGGAGTTGCAGGGCCGCTTTCCCATTCGCGTTGAACTGCAATCGCTCACCGTCGATGACTTCCTGCGCATTCTCACCGAGCCAAAAGCTTCGCTCACCAAGCAGTATTCAGCGCTGCTTGAGACGGAAGGCGTTCGGCTTGAGTTTGCTCCTGAGGCGCTTCGCGAGATGGCCGAATTTGCTTTCAAGGTGAACGAGCAGACTGAAAACATCGGCGCACGCCGTCTGCACACCATCATGGAGCGAGTGCTTGAAGATGTAAGCTTCCTCGCCCCGGACGTAGCCCGCCGCGCGCCTGACGAAGAAGCCGCCGCTGCCCTTTCGCAGACCATCAAGAATGAGTCTTCCACGCCTCTGCCCTATGTTGAGCGCATGACTGCTTCCGGTCCGGAGAAAGTTTTCCTGATCGACGCCGAGTACGTGAAGCAGATGGTCGCATCCATCGTGAAAGATCAGGATCTGAGCCGGTACATCCTGTAGCGCTGCGTCTCTCTGATTCGCGATATTCTTAAGTCGCTTTTGAAAGCGCAAGACTTTAGTCATGCCGACCAACGCGCTCGGGGGAAGGGGTTTTAACCCCTGAGGGACCGCCCCCGGAGCAAATATTCTTGCAGTCCGCGATCTGCGATCAATCAGCGGGCTCTACCTGCACTCTCCGGCTTCTGAGGGAATGCGACTTGAGCCACAATCAAAAGCACGCTGGGAAATGACAGATTGTCACCCGCTCGCACAAGAGCGACATTTTCGCCTTGACCTACAAGTTAGCATGTGCTAACCTCGTCTCAGATCGAGAGAATCATGTTTGAGCCAGCCTACGTCTCGCCCGGAGACGCCCCGGCAAAGAAGAAGATTATGATTTCCGCGCTGAAGCTGTTCGTAAATCGCGGCCTCAGCGCCACAACCGTGCGCGACATCGCCGCCGATGCAGGCTATACCAACCCCGCGTTGTTCAAACATTTTGACAGCAAAGAAGCCCTGGCGCTGCATCTCTTCGAATGCTGTTACCTGTCGCTTTTTCAAACGGCATCGCATGCCATGAGCGCTCATACTGGATTTGAAGAAAGACAGCGCGCGGTCACTGCAGCCTTTATTCACGCGCTCCATCAAGATCGGGCAGCGGTTCTCTTCGCCCAGGATAATCTCCGCCATTTCTGGCCGAGCGTGAATCCGGCAATTCGCAAGCACTCTATTCTTGGCCTCATCCGCAAGATGTTAGAGGACGGGCGTCGCGAGGGAGTCGTCACCCAGGACGTGGAAATTGAGATTCTCACCGTTGCGTGGATCGGTACGCTGCAGCAGTTTGCGCGGGTCTGGTTCTTTGGCGACTTCAAGAAAGATGAAGCCGTGATTGTGGCCCAGTTGCATTCACTGTTACTGCGAGCAACCCGCGTCTAATTCTCTCTCCATCGAGTTAGCAGTTGCTCACTTTTAAACCTTTTCACGCCCCCCCCCAAAGGAGAGGTCATGACAAAGATTCACGCAATATCTACTGGGCTAGTCCAGGTACGCCAGGCTCAGGCTTCTTCAAAAGGGCATGGCGTTGCGCGTGTCCTCAACATGCTCACCGATAAAGATTGGACGGAATGGCTGCCGATCTACGTGTGGGTCATTGAGCAGGGCGTCCGCGTCGTCCTCGTGGACACCGGTGAGACATCGCGCGTACACGAACTTGGCTACCATCCAAGTTGGCACCCCTTCTATCGGCGCGGTGCTCGGTTCAGCGTTGCCCCTGAAGACGAGTTGGGCCCGCAGTTGCGCAACCTGGGAATCAAGCCCGCGGACGTCAGCGATGTGATCCTGACCCATCTGCACACCGACCACGCAGGCGGCCTCAGGCACGTTGTTGGCAGCAGGACATGGGTCAACCCCTCCGAACTCAGCCGTGCTCAGGGCATGATGGGCAGGCTGAACGGCTATCTTCCCCATCGCTGGCCAAAATGGTGGGAGCCAAGGGCTCTCGAATTCAAAGACGCCCCGGTCGGCCCATTTTCTCAGAGTGCTGACTTGACCGGAAACGGCGAGATCCTTGTCATCCCAACGCCGGGACATACGCCAGCACACGTGTCAGTACTGGTGCAAGGGTCAACTTCAGTGTTGCTCGCGGGCGACACCAGCTACACGCAAGCTTTGCTGCAGGCGGGGAAGGTGGACGGCGTCAGTCCGGATGAGGAGGTCTCGCGGAAGACCATGGAGCGCATACTCGAATTAGGTCGCGAACGGCCGCTGGTCTATCTGCCATCGCACGATCCCGAAAGTCTGGCAAGGCTCACCGCGAGCAAAACGCTTTGACCTTTGGTGACAATTTTGGTTTGCATCGATTGAAAGTTTTGGTACCTTGTTTTTGTACCTCGGCAGCCCGCGATCTGCAATCAATCAGCGGGCTCTACCTGCACTCTCCGGCTTCTGAGGGAATGTGGATGGAGGCGTATCGAAGCACCTTGGGAAAGGTGTGTTTGCGCTCCATCTTCACGCACGCCTTTCTTTCCCTCCACGCCTTTCAACACAAAGGAGAGATGCCATGAGCAATCCCGGAAACCACCACAAGATTTCTTATATCGAATTCGCATCGACAGACATCGAGGGCACCAGGACCTTCTACACCGCCGCCTTCGGCTGGACCTTTCAGGACTGGGGCCCGGACTACATCAGCTTCGCAGGTCAGGGTGTTGAGGGCGGTGGCTTCTATAAGGCCGATCCGCACGCCCCACCACCGAAAACTGCACCACTCGTTGTTCTTTACTCCTCAGACCTGGCGGCGACTGAAGCTGCGATCGTGGCCGCTGGCGGTCTCATCGTTGTACCCACCTTCGAGTTTCCCGGCGGCCGGCGATTTCACTTTTCTGACGGCGTGGGCAATGTGCTCGCCGTCTGGTCAGAGTAGGCGGGGAGCCTCACAACTCGCCAATGACAAACACGTTGGGCGCCCCAGGT
>Ga0181535_10004831_pt1 | contig 14740 bp, 12 predicted proteins | sample PEATcosm2014_Bin_44_FD_119774 | JGI IMG/M metagenome (GOLD analysis project Ga0181535, IMG submission 119774) | Peatland microbial communities from MTU Mesocosm Facility, Houghton, MI, USA - PEATcosm2014_Bin17_30_metaG | ecosystem: Environmental > Terrestrial > Soil > Wetlands > Peat | place... | reverse complement strand
GGTTGGTCCGGCGGTGGTGAATATCAACACCCAGACGCTTCCCAAGCAGAGCACCTTGAAAGGGAACAAGAGCTTCCGCGGCCATGTGCCGCAATCTCCCGACGACGATCAGGATCAGGACCAGCAGCAGCAGGGCCAGGGTCAGGGCAACTTTCAGGACTTCTTCAACCGCTTCTTTGGCGGGCAGATGCCGCCGGGCATGGAAGGCGGCGGAGACGACGGGCAGGTGCGCGAGTCTCTGGGATCTGGCTTCATTGTCGATCCCAAGGGCTACATTATTACCAACAATCATGTGATTGAGAAAGCCGACAAGATTTACGTCAAGCTCTCGACCGACGATCCGGAGAGCCAGGATCTGGGCCGCCCGGCGCGGGTGATTGGCTTTGACAAGTCCACGGATCTGGCGGTGATCAAGATCGATACCAACACACCGCTGCCGACGGTGAAGCTGGGCAACTCCGACAGCGCTCAGGTGGGCGACTGGGTGGAGGCAATCGGCAGCCCCTTTGCGCTGGCACAGACGGTTACGGCGGGCATCATCTCCGCCAAGAACCGGACGATTGAGCCGGGCGCGAGCGGGCAGTTTCAGCACTTCATCCAGACCGACGCGGCGATCAATCCGGGCAACTCCGGCGGGCCGCTGCTGAATATGAATGGGGAAGTGATCGGCGTGAATACGGCGATCTTTACGCAGTCCGGCGGCTACCAGGGGCTGGGCTTTGCGCTGCCATCAAACACCGTGGTGCAGGTTTACAACGACCTGATCAGCCCCAGCCACAAGGTGACGCGCGGGTCGATTGGGATACAGTTCCGGCAGGGACTCTCCGGCGCGGTGAATCGCGTTTACGGCTTCAAGAACGGCGTGCTGGTGCAGGAGATTACGCCGGGCGGGCCGGCGGAGAAGGCCGGGCTCAAGGCGGGCGACATCATTACCCAGATTGATGGCCGCAGCATCAAGGACGGCGACGATCTGGTGAACGAGATAGCGAGCCGCAGGCCGGGCAGCAGCATTCGCCTGGGCTACATAAGAGACGGCAAGCCGACCGACACCACGGTGACCATTGGCGACCGCGAGAAGGTTTTTGCCGATCTGGGCAACCAGCAGGCCGAGGCCGGTTCGGACGAGAAGGGCGACGCGGGCGAGGCCAAGCTGGGCATTGTGGTTCGCGAGGCGACAGCGGCTGTCGCGGCCAAGGCGCATTCGCCGGGTGTGGTGATTCAGTCGGTGCGCGCCGGCTCTTTTGCCGACCTGCTACAGCCCTCGCTTCAGCCGGGATTGCTGATTGTGCGCATCAACAAGCAGCCGACGGCCACCAAGGATCAGTTTGACGCGGTGGTCAACAAGCTCAAGATCGGCGACGATGTGGTCTTTGAGATCGTCGATCCGCGCCATCCCAACGACGGCATCAACTATGTAGGCGGAACGTTGCAGTAGGGAATGCGAAAAGCGCCGGGGGTGGAGATCTGCCTCCGGCGTTTTTTTGCAATTCTTCAGATTTCTGCCGGATTATCTTGTCTGAAAGAGGGAGAATTCGCTAGACTTTGTGCAATGTCCCACGAGAGATTTTCAACCCAGAGGAGAACCAGCTTGCGCCTTCTTCGAGCAACACTGGCAGTGGCGCTGTTGATGGCTCTGGCCTCGGCGCCGGCCTTTGGGAGCACCCACCATACGACTGCGGCAAGCAGCCACTCGGCCCATAAAGCCCACAAGGGCAAGGCCAAGGCGGGCCGCCAGCGCGGGCAGTTGACGATTGATCCCGCCAGGGCGACAGAGATCCAACTGGCGCTGATTCGCGAGCATTACCTGACGGGCGAAGCCAGCGGCAAGTGGGATGACGCCACCAAGGCGGCGATGGTGAAATATCAGGCCGACCAGGGCTGGCAGACCAAGCTGACTCCGGACTCGCGGGCGCTGAAGAAGCTGGGTCTGGGACCGGATTACTCCCATGCGATCAACGCCAAGCCCTCCTCGGCTCCGGCTCCGGCGGCGTCCAGCGCCATACCGCCGGTTCAGGCGGCGGGTTTTGCGGAGGCCGCGGGGGTGAGCCGGTAGGGTTTGGGCTTGAAAATACGGTTATAGATTGGTTTTCAGGACGGAGCCGTGGGCTTCACAGGGTGCGGCGAAATGCCGGTCTTCAAACGAAAGAGACTATCTTGCTTTCCACAGCAGATTCCAATTGAAGAATTGCGAAGTGCCCGTGCCTAAAGGCAATGCTCAGACGGGCTCGATTTCAGGAGCCTGAAGGCTCCTGCTCCCTCCGTTTTATTGTCAGTTCCCTCGCTGTCAACTGGGCGATGTCCAGCAGTTGCGGCGCGGCGTCGCCGGTGGCCGCGAGGGCGTCGCGGAAGACGCTGTTGCAGAAGGGGCAGGCTGTGGCTACGGTGGTTGCTCCGGTGGCGACCAACTCGGCGGCGCGGACGGAGCTGACGCGCTGGCCGGTCTCTTCACCGAGGAAGGCCAGGCCGCCACCGGCGCCGCAGCAGAAACTTCGGGCATAAGAGCGCGGAGCTTCGATGAGTTGGCCGGCGCGCGCGACGATCTGACGAGGCTGGTCATAGACGTTGCGATAGCGGCCGAGGTAGCAGGGATCGTGATAGACGATTTTTTCGGGTTTCAGGGGAGTTGGTTGGGCCTCGGGGGCTAAAGCCCGCATAGAATTGGCAGGGTTTATGTACGGGCTGAAGCCCGTACCCTTCATGGGATCGATTTCTTCCGACAAACTTCCCTCGGGGGCTAAAGCCCGCGTTGAATTGGTGGGATTTATGTACGGGCTGAGGCCCATACCCTTCATGGGTGAAATTGATGAAGAAGATTCTTCCGCGGCTAAAGCCGGTGCAGATTCTGTTGGCTTTATGCGGGGGTTGAAACCCCCGCCTCCCTCCGAGTTGAGTTTTTCCGCGGACTGTGAAGTCTCTTCGTGAGCGACGGAAGGTTTAACGGGGTTGAAACCCCCGCCTCCCTCTGAACTGAGATTATCGGTGGCCTGTGAAGTCGTGCCCTGATACAAAGCTTGATGATTAGGCAGCTTATCGGCGAAGCGGGCGAGGAATTCGCTGTGATGCTCAATTTGGGGCGGGGCGCCGTACTCCTTCCAGTCTTCCTGGATGGTGCGGACGCAGTGGGGGCAGATGGAGAGGATCTTCTTCACGTTGTTTTCAGCCATCGTTTGCAGGTTGGCTTCGGCCAGTTGCTGGAAGAGCAGGTCGTTTCCGAGGCGGCGGGCGGAGTCTCCGGTGCATTTCTCCTTGCGGAGGACGCCGTAGCTTGTGCCGAGGTAGTCCAGGATGCGGGCGAGGCTGGCGACGATCTCTCGGCCCTTGGGGTCGTAGCTGCCCATGCAGCCGAGCCAGAGGCAATACTCTTGAGAGCCGTCGAAGTAGGGCAGGCCGGACTTCTGGATGAAGCTGTCGCGCTCAGAGGCGGGACGGCCGAGAGAGTTGGAGCCGCGCTCCAGAGTCAGGAATAATTTTGCTCCGTAATCGTTTTGCCATGCGCCGGTGTTGACCGCGCCGCGGCGCAGGCCGACGAGGATGGGCAGGTGCTCGATTCCGACCGGGCATTGGAACTCACATGCGCCGCAGGTGGTGCATTGGAAGACGGCGTCTTGGGAGTTGTATTGGCCCAGAAGCGGCTGATCGGAGGTTGGGCCAAGGTCGTTGAGGTAGCCGCGCAGGCCGAGGATGATCTCTTTGGGATTGAGGAGCTTGCCGGTGTTGGCGGCGGGGCAATGCTCGGTGCAGCGGCCGCACTCGACGCAGGAGTAGGCTTGCAGGCTGACCAGGCGGGTGAGGTCGGAGCCTGCGAGCAGGCCGAAGTCTTCATCGCCTGCGAGCGGGGGGATTTGGCTGAAGCTGCCTCGGGAGAGAAAGACCGTGATGGGGCTCAGGAGCAGATGCAGGTGCTTGGTGTGCGGGATGAGCGGCAGAAAGATCAGAATAGCGAGGGTGTGCGCCCACCAGAGAATGCGGGCGGCGGGGCTCGTGCCGGAGACAAAGAAGGCGGCAAGATAAGTGGCCATCAGCGCGAAGATCAGCAGAGCGATGAAGCCGGATTCCCAGGAGAGTTTAGCGCCGAGCCAGCGCGGCCGAAGGAGAAAGCGGCGAACGAAGAGGCCGAGAATGCCGGCGGAGCAGGTGAGCGCGAAGACGGCGGCGAGATCGAAGTAGAAGCGGCCAAACCAGCCGGCGGGATCGAGGAAGCCGATGCCGAGACCGAGGGCAAAGTGATTGAGGGTAACCAGCGCAAAGGCGCAGAAGCCCCAGAAGACCAAGGCGTGGGCGAGGCCGGGCAACGGGCGTTCGCGAATGACTTTGGCCTGGCAGAGGACTTGCCAGAAGAAGTTCCATAGGCGGCGGCCGATGGGGGCGAGGCGGAAGTTGGCGTCTGGCTTGGAGAGAAGGATTTTGCGGAGAACGAAGCCGAAGCGACGCCAGAAGAGGGCGACGGAGGCGGCGATGAGCGCGGCTAGAAGGAGTTTTTCCGCGAGGGAAAAGTGTTGCGGTTCGGCGAGAGTTGCGGCGTGGGCTAACATGGGTGAGCCAAACGAGTGACAGGGCAAAGATAAATGATTTGCTTGGGAATGTCGCATGGAATTTTGGCTGGGTGTTGTGTCTGATGAATGGGGGCTGGTTGGGGTTGTGCTATCCCACCCTTCCGCAAAGGACGCGGAAGGATGGGGCACCCAATTGTCACAGGGAATCTTGGTGCGCGTGTTGAACCGGATAGACGAAGGCCATTGCTAGTATTCTGTTGCTTAGAGTGACGTAGAGCGGCTTGCAAATCTGAAAGCGGAGATGTGTTTTGGCGAAATATCTGGTGACCGGGGTAGCGGGGTTCATTGGGCGTTCAATAGCCGCGGCGCTGCTGGCGCGCGGCGAGAGCGTGCGCGGGGTGGACAGCTTTATTACCGGAAAGCCCTCGAATCTGATTGGGCTGGAGGCGATGGAGTTCATCAAGGGCGATCTGGCCGATGCGGCGGTTTGCGCGCGGGTATGCGCCGGGATTGAAATTGTCTTTCACGAGGCGGCGCTGGCCTCGGTGCCGCGGTCGGTGGCCGATCCGGTGGCGACGAATGTGGCCTGCGTGGACGCGACGCTCAATCTACTGGTAGCGGCGCGCGCGGCCGGGGTGCGGCGAGTGATTTATGCCGGGTCGTCCTCGGCGTACGGAGATACGCCCACGCTGCCCAAGCGGGAAGAGATGCTGCCCAACCCGATCTCTCCGTATGCCGTGGCCAAGCTGGCTTGCGAACACTATATGCGCGCCTTTACCCGCGTCTATGGGTTGGAAACGGTGGTTCTGCGCTACTTCAACGTCTTTGGGCCGTATCAGGATCCGACCTCGCAGTACTCGGGCGTGCTGGCGCTCTTTAGCCGCAAGTTGCTGGCCGGAGAACAGCCGACGATCTACGGCGACGGGGAACAGAGCCGCGACTTTACCTACATCGACAACGTGGTTCATGCCAACTTGCTGGCGGCCGAAGCGCCGGCGGAGAAGGCTTCTGGTCAGATGATGAATGCGGCGACAGGAACGCGCATCACGCTGAATGAGATTTTTGGGATTTTGAGCGAGTTGACCGGTTACAGGGGAAGTCCGGCTTATGCGCCGGCGCGGGCGGGCGATATACGCGACTCGCTGGCCGATATTCGCCTGGCCGGGGAATTGCTGGGTTATGCGCCGATTGTGGATCTGCGCGAGGGGCTGCGGCGGACGGTGGATTGGTACAGGAGCGGTGGCGGAGCGGAGTAGGGCTTGGGGGATTCAGGGAAGTTCTGAACAATACCAACTATTGCTATGGACCTTCACTCAGAGATTAAAGCCCACACGAACTATGTAACTCCCGGCGCGCTGACGGCGAAGATCACACTGAATTTCCAGCAAAGATTACTTGCGGGCAGAAGCCGGTGAGTGTAGATTGTTGCCATGCGCCTTTCTGCCCGCAATCCTTTCTTACAATCTCTGACTTGTCTCTTTTTGGCCTTCCTGGCGTTGGCCTCTACCGCGCAAACCTCAAAGCAAACAACACCACCGGTTGTTATGGAAGTAACACCATCTGTCAAAACCGGTGAATCATTGAAGGCAGACATTCAACAGCAATTAGGCTGGGATGACAACCTGCCCTCTAGGGTGAATCCAGCAAGACTGCAATTTCAATTCTTGAAGATTGGCGACTTAACCTTTCCCCAGGGTCATGTTACAAATTATCGAGCTTACGTTCATGGTGCCGCGGAAAATAAAAAATATTATCTGGGAATATGGAAAGTCGGAGCTGAGATAAATATTCTACCTACCGACGTGTACGTGAACGCAAACGGCCTATTGATGGATCATAAGCCGCGTCCAGATCAAGAGAACAAGGACTCCGTCGAAGAGGAGGATGAACTTGATCTTGCTCTTCAAGCAGCGCGCGGGGAGCCGATTCGAGTCGTTCTTGCAACGGCAGACGGTAAATTCATGGTTCCGGGGACGGTAGTTCCATTTCCAATCGTGAGTGTAGATAAAGGCTGTCGGCTTGAGATTCGACTCGCTTCGCCCGATGCGGAAGCAATTCTGATCTATGCCGACGGGCTGCCGCCGAACACTCAGGTTCCCTTCGAGTCCAATTCTGCCGGAGATGTGGGGCAAAACAATTTCACCGTCAATGCAAACGGTCACGCCGCAGCTGCGGATTTGCCCTACGTGGATGGAAAGGATAAAGGCATCGTAAAGGAAACGCTGACTACGAAGGAATGTTCAGCCTCAGTCGAAATCCCTTGGGGCAAAGGAAGTTACCACCCACTCTGATTTGTCGCACAGAATGCGCAGAGTATATGGCTGCGGGTGAAGAGGTGCTCCGCAGCAGCTTTCCTGTGAGGAAAGTTAAAAACGAAATTATCTCTCACGGTGCACACGTCCATCTTGAAAATCGGTACTATTGAAAAATTCAATTCCTTACCGCAAAAAACCATAGGCAATTTACAACGGCTCCATATAAGATGATCGAACGAAGCAAGTTTCCGATTTCCCCAATCTGAAACACAACCTTATGAAGGACAGCATCGCGGAGAGTTGGCGGGTTATTGAGCCCGAGGCTGAATCCGGGAGGTAAGAAATGTCCCTGTCGCGTCGTCACTTTGTACAAATAGCTTCACTCTCACTGCTAGCCGGAGCTGCGTTTCCCAAAGCCTTGGCGCAGGAGGCTGAGGACGAGAGATTCAGCCCTGAAAACATGGCCGCCTTCGAATGCATGACGCGGCAGAGCTTTGAGCCCTATCTCAGAGAGCGCTTTTCGATCAGCCTTGCCGGAAAGCCGCTGGGCAGATTGACACTGATCGAGGTCACGGAGATAAAGTCCAATTCGCAGTCGCCGCTGCGGCCTCTGACGGCCTTTGCATTGCGCTTTCAGGGCTCGGGCGGATTGCTGCCGCAGGAGACTTACACCTTGTCGCAGCCGGCGCTGGGCAGCTTTCCGCTGCTTCTGGTGCCGTGCGCCGCGGGAGCCGCCACGCCGACCTATACCGCCATCTTCACCCAATTTGCAACGGCGGGAAAACTTTAAATAGAAGCTTGATCTTCGTTTTTCGTTGAGCCGGCCAGAGCCTCCGCAAAGTGCATCGCCTTGCGGTGGCCAAGCTGCGCAATCTGCTCACGGCAACTGAAGCCGTCGGCGACGATGAGCGTCTCCGGGCTGGCGGCCGCGACTGCGGGCAGCAGGCCGTCGCCGGCAATCTTCTTCGAGAGTTCGAACTTATCCGCCTCGAATCCGAATGGCCCCGCCATGCCGCAACAGCCGGCCTGAATCTGCTCGACCGTCGCCCCGGCACTTCGGAGTAGAGCTATTTCGCTGGCCGCACCGCCGAAGATCGCTTTATGGTGGCAGTGCCCGTGGACGAGAATTCGCGCGCCGTGCAGCCGGTCTGCCGCAAACTCCGGAGCCTTGACGGCAAGGAAGTCGGCCAGCAGCCATACCTGACGGTTGAGTTGCTGCGCGCGCGGGTCGGCAGGAAAGAATTGGAGCAGTTCGTCCTTGAAGACGCTGGCGCAACTCGGTTCGAGAAAGATGAACGGCAGACCGGCTTCGATTTGCGGAGCCATGCGTTCCAGCACGCGCAGCAGATAATGGCGGGCAGTGTCGAGGAGGCCAAAGTCATAGAGCGGCCGTCCGCAGCAGATGTGTCCTTCAGGCGTCTGGACGCGGAAGCCGGCCTTGGTGAGAATGGCTTCGGCGGCGGATAGAGCTTGCGGGTGATAGTAGTTGTTCCAAGTGTCAGGCCACAAGAGTACCACCTGCGGTGGGGCCAGACGCTCGCTATTGGCTCGCATGAGGTTCGTTTGAGTCGCCGACCCATTATCCACCTGCGGTGGGGCCAATGCCGATGGAGGTTCATCGTTTCCCGCGCTTTCCGCAAAAGGACGCAGAAAGGATGGGGCACCCAGCTTTTGTGGTTGGGAAAGATTCGGATGATGGGGTTTTGTAGTTTCCCAGGTCTCAGAATCGAGACCTGGGCCACCCAGTTTTTGTTCGGTGCGAAGTGCGGCGCGAGTTTGCTGAAAGCTTTTAGCCGCCAGCCGAGGCAATTGGCGCTGCCGCGCTACGCCGGCTATGCGCTTGATGAGCGGGCTGGTCAAGGGGCCGGCGAGCAGGGCATTGGTCAGCGCCGGGCAGAGCGAACCCCAGTGCGCCAGCCGGTCGGCAAAGCCGAAGAGATAATGGCGCAGCGGATGCAAACGGCCCTTGTAACGCTGGGCGAGGAACTCGGCTTTATAGGTTGCCATATCCACCTGCACCGGGCACTCGGATTTGCAGGCCTTGCAACCAAGGCAGAGGTCGAGCGCCTCATGCACGGCGCGGCTTTGAAAGCCTTCGTCGCGCAGTGCGCCGGCCAGCATCTCCCACAGCAGACGCGCGCGGCCGCGGGTGGAGTGCTGCTCCTCGCCGGTGGCGCGATAGCTGGGGCACATCACGCCGCCTTCCGTCTTGCGGCAGGCGCCCACGCCCACGCAACGCTCCGTGGCGCGCTCCAGAGAGCCTTCATCGGAGGCAAAGACAAAATGCGTCTCCAGCGCGGCGTGGGTGTGGACCTGGCTTGAAGCAGAGGGAATGCCACGGAGCAGATTCTCCACCGGATCGTAAACCCGCACCGCATCGGCCAGCTTGCCGGGATTCATGCGGTTCTCCGGATCCCAGATCGCTTTGAACTCACGGAAGGCTTGAATCAGCTCAGGGCCGAACATTTTTGGCAGCAGCGCCGCGCGGGCCTGGCCGTCGCCGTGCTCACCGCTCAACGAGCCGCCGAAGCTGAGAACCAGGTCGGCGGCGCGCTCGATGAACTCGCGGAATTTTCGCAGACCCTCTTGAGAGCGAAAGTCGAAGTTGATGCGCAGATGGACGCAGCCCTGGCCGTAGTGGCCGTAAAGAGGGCTGCGGTAGCCGTACTGGCCCATCAGCGCGGTTAGTTGACGCAGATAATCGCCCAGCCTGGCTGGAGGCACACCCGCGTCTTCCCAGCCCTCCCAGCCCTCTGGCTCGCCGGGAACAAAGACTGTAGCGCCCAGCGACGACTCGCGCACATGCCAGACACGAGCCGCTTCTTCTGAGTTATAAACGCGGGCCGCCGGCGCATTCGACCAACTCCGCGCAGCATGGACCAGCGCATCGGCCTTGGCCTGCGCTTCCGCCGCCGACCATCCGCCAAACTCGACCAACAGAAAGCCGCCGCCTTCGGGCAGCAGCGCCACGTCTTCGACGGCGAGTTTCTTGCGGCGCATGAACTCGAGCAGCAGCCGGTCGAAGCCTTCCAATCCAATGGGCCCAAACTCCAGTACGCGCGGCACCGCGTCGGCGGCGAGGAATGCGTCGTCAAAGGCCAGGGCGGTGAGTACGCGGAAGGGCGGACTGGCGGTCAGATTCAGCGTGGCGGAGACGATCGTGGCGCAGGTGCCTTCTGAGCCTACCAGCGCGCGCGCCACGTTGAAGCCGTTCTCGTCGAGCAGTTCATCCAGGTTATAACCGGAGACGCGCCGGGGAATACGCGGGTACTTCTCGCGGATCAGGGCGGCATAACGGTCGCGCAGCCCGGCCAGCCCCGCGTAAATCTGGCCTACACGGCCGCCAGCGCGGATCAATGCGTCCAATTCGGCAGCGGTCGCACGACCCACCGTCATGCGCGTGCCGTCATACAAAAACAGATCCAGCCGCTCGACGTTATCCACTACTTTGCCGGCCAGCAGTCCATGCACGCCGCAACTGTTATTGCCGATCATGCCGCCCAGCGTGCAGCGCGAGTGCGTTGCCGGATCGGGCGCATAAGTCAGGTGATACCGCTCGGCAGCCTGGCGCAGGCGGTCTAGAACCAGCCCCGGCTGAACGGTTGCGAGGCGGGCAGCGGGATCAATCGCAGTGAGCGCGTTCATATATCGCGAGTAGTCGAAGACCACGGCAACATTGGCGCATTGGCCGGCCAGGCTGGTGCCAGCGCCGCGCGGCAGCACGGCGGCTCCGGTTGCGCGGCAGGAGGCCAGGGCAGCCTCTACGTCCGCGGCGTCGCGCGGCAGCACCACGCCCACTGGAAGCTGGCGATAATTCGACGAGTCGGCGGCGTAGAGCGCTCGCGAACCAAGATCGAAACGGATATCTCCTCGCACAGTTTTCTTGAGCAGCGCCTCCAACTCGCGATGCGCCGCAAAGCGCTCATGGTCCAGCGGCGGCTGGTTCATCAGTTCGGAGATGGATCGAATGCCCACGATGAAATGTTAGCGCGTTGCAGGCTTGCGTGTTTTATTGAGTGTGGGATTTGCCACAGAGACTTTCGTGCAATTGCCAGTGACTTTTGTGCGCGCGATTGTGACTGGGGTTTGATTGCGCGAACAGAAAGCCCTTTGGTTTATTGATTTTCTATTCTAGACTCGATGATTATCTCCCTTGTTTTGGAATGCAGTGCCTGTTGATTCTGGCAGAACTGCTACCACACGGGTTCATAAGGGAGGGCCGTTTCATGAAGAAGTACTTATTCGCTTTATTTGCATACCCGGCCCTCCTACTTACCGCTCCGGCTGTTTTAGCGGATTCCTTCAACTTCAATTTCACCGGCGTTGGCAATACCATTTCGGTCACGGGAACCTTTGCAGCAACCGAGATTGGCTCGACCGGCGTTTATAACATTACCGGGATCGAGAACGGATCCTTTACCGATAAAAATGCCGGGCTCGATATCGTCAATGCCCTAATCGTTTTTACCCCCGACGGCAGCGGCAGCCCTACGATACTATCGACTGTGGATGGTTCCGGCCCCGGCTACACTTCGCCGGATGGGTCAGAGGTTTACGACAATCTGCTGTATTACCCTGGGACGCCTTACAATCTTGATAACTGGGGCGGCTTCCTCTTCACCGCCGATGGTTACGAAATCAACATCGCGCAGACTCTGGATGCCTACGGCGCCTGGGTATCGGTTCTGGGCAGCGCCAACGATTTTGTGGATGAGGGCGCAAGCATCAACGATGGCGAGCCACTGGACGGAAGCGTTCAGCAGACCCCGGAACCCGCTTCACTTCTCTTGTTCTCGACCGGACTGCTCGGCCTGGCTTTGGCGGTCTTACGCAAGGCGAGACTCTCCGTCTCAGTCTGCAAATTGTAGAGATTCATTCCCGCATTGAAGATGGGTTGTGAAAGGCGCGCCGGGCTACCACGCGGGTTCAGCGCGTCGGCCACTCTTCGACGACGACGCCCAGATCGCCGAGTTGCTGGATGACGGCCTCGACATTGCGGCGAACTTTGGGGCGGTCTTGCTTGCTGGCCAGAGGCGACTCGGCGACGGCGATTACGCGGCCATAACGCCATGCGCCGCTGGGCAATGCGATGAGGGCCTGGGCGAGGTCGGCGGGGTGAATCTGAAGCTCCTGGCGGCGGGCGGCCTCGGGGCGGAGCATGGTTCCCTGGCCCATGGTGCTGGGATTGGCGTCGGCCAAAGTGATGCGCAGAGTGAGCACGTCGGCGTCAACGGAGAGAAATGGATTGGCCCACGCGCCCGGCTCATGCACGTCCACATACATGCTTTTTGTGGGCAGCGGAACGGCATCGAGAGCGGCGCGCTGCTGGTCGCGGGTGGAGGCTTTGGCTTGAGCGGCTTCCTGCGCCTTCTTCTCGGCGGTAACGGCGGTCTGCGCCACGCCGACAACAGCTTGCTCTTCTTTGTGGCAGGCGACTGGGAAGAGCGCAAGCAAAAGGCCCGCGGCTGCCATACCCTTGAAACTTGAGTGCTGAATCACTCTATAAGAATAACAGGCCGCGCGGATTCAACCCCGCGTTTCGCCGAAGCCGGCAGATGAAGACAAAGAAGCAATCGTGGACCGGGAGGTCCGCGTTGCAGATGGCCTGGAGGCCAGCGCTACATTTTGATGCTTCATGGGCTGGCTTTGCCGGTGGACGACTGCCACGGAGGGCGTCTCCCGCAATCAGCTCCGGTATTGCTCGTCGGTGACCTGCTCCATCCAATCGACGGTTCTTCCGTCCAGCATTTCCTGGATGGCGATGTGCATCATGGCGGTGTGGGGCGTTGCGCCGTGCCAGTGCTTCTCGCCGGGCGGGAACCAGACCACGTCGCCGGGACGTAGCTCCTCGACCGGCCCGCCCTGGCGCTGCGCCCAACCCAAGCCCGCTGTGACGAGCAGCGTCTGACCCAGCGGATGCGTGTGCCATGCCGTCCGCGCGCCGGGCTCAAAGGTGACGCTGGCGCCTTGTACCAGCGCCGGATCGGGCGCCATAAACAGCGGGTCGATGCGCACCGTGCCGGTGAACCACTCGGCCGGCCCCTTGACGGATGCCTGCGAGCCTGCTCGTTTGATCTCCATGGTTTTTGCCCTCGATTCAAGGATAGTTGTTTGGCGCGCGGCCACTTTTTGGTCCATCTCTTGAAGTATGGCTCGATCTGCGCAGGAGTCAAAACATAGATTTCTTCCAATTCGATTCCGTCGTAAACGGCAAATATCCAATCCACCAGTCTGTATTTCTCGATAATGTGCGGATTCATATGGTGGTGGGTGGAAAAGCTTTGTGTGAGGTGAATGTTAACTGACTTCAATTCGTATTCACGACCGCTTTTGTCGCGAGCATCATTGCCCTCGCGTCCCGGTAAAATTGTCAGTCCAGTGCAGAGTAGGATTTGAAGTATCTTTCCGCCATTGTCCTGACAATATCGTCGATCCCGTGCGCCGAGGCTAGTTCCTGGAGACGACGTATACTGGGCCACAACTCGCGGAGTTTTGCATGATCTGGATGTGGCTTCATGCCCGCTCCCTTGATAACAGATCAACTACATCAACCCCTAGCACAATCGCAAGCCGCTCCATACTGTCAATAGAAATATTTCGCTCATTTCGCTCGACGCTCCCTATATAGTTCCGGTGCAGGCCCGCTCGCGCCGCGAGTTCCTCTTGTGAAAAACCGTGCGCCAAACGCGCCGATCTTAAATTGACAGCAAATCTCGCGCGGGCGGTATTCTGAGATTTCAAAGGTTTCATCATTTTCCATGCTCAACCATGGTAAGCTGAAATCTACAGCCTATAAGCTGTATTAGGTAACGATGTTGCTCCCTTCTATTCTTCGAATCCCGCCTACACGACGCAGATTGGCGCTGCATTTGTTGGCGACTCCCTCAAATTGCTTGCCGAAATGCCTGATGGCTCCATTAATCTTGTCGTTACCAGCCCGCCCTTTGCACTTCAGCGGCAAAAGGAATACGGCAATCTCGATGAGAGTGAATATGTGGATTGGTTGATGGAATTTGGGCGTTCGGTACATAGTAAGCTGCGTGAGGATGGAAGTTTTGTCCTCGACCTAGGAGGGGCATATCGAAAGGGCGTTCCGGTTCGCAGCCTCTATCAGTTCCGAGTCCTTTTGCGATTCTGTGACGAACTCGGTTTCCACCTGGCCCAGGAGTTCTTTTGGCATAATCCATCCAAGCTGCCCAGCCCCATCGAGTGGGTGAACAAGCGGAAATTGCGGGCCAAGGATACGGTTAACACGCTTTGGTGGTTTTCGCGCCCGGAATGGCCAAAAGCAAATGTTTCGAACGTTTTGGCCGAATACAGCTCGCGCATGAAAAAGCTCTTGGAAGACCCGGCGGCCTTCTACACTCCAAAGCGGCGGCCTTCTGGTCACGAAATAGGTCTTGCATTCGCAACCGATAACGGGGGTGCCATCCCTTCAAACCTGTTGCAGATCCCGAACTCTGAGAGTAATGGTGTTTATCTCGGTGCTTGCAAGGAAATCGGCATCAAAGGACATCCGGCGCGCTTTCCTTCCAAGCTTCCCTAATTTTTTATTCGTTTGCTGACTGATCCAGGCGACTTGGTTGTTGACATCTTTGCCGGTTCAAATACTACGGGCATGGTCGCGGAGGCCGAGGGGCGTCGTTGGCTCGCCTTTGAATTGAACCGCGAGTATGTTGCCGCCTCTGCGCTCAGGTTTGTGCCGAAAGGGTTGCCAGTCCCGGGGATGAGAGATATTTACGAACGCGTTCTTCGAAATGAGCCGATCTGCATGGACGAAGAGATCGGGTTTCAACGGCAGTTGCTGGCTGGGTAAATGAGCTTGCTGAAGTGGAAGAACAGGCTCCGGAAAAAGGGCTATTCGGGTGGTGCAATCGCGATTGAGCGTAGCAGGGGCTAAAGCCCAACGTTGATATGATTGGCTTTATCGGCCCGACTAAAGTCGTGCCCTGGTTACAAAGCCATTGGGAATTGCCTCCAGAAGAGTTTTTC
>Ga0181535_10004828_pt1 | contig 14749 bp, 12 predicted proteins | sample PEATcosm2014_Bin_44_FD_119774 | JGI IMG/M metagenome (GOLD analysis project Ga0181535, IMG submission 119774) | Peatland microbial communities from MTU Mesocosm Facility, Houghton, MI, USA - PEATcosm2014_Bin17_30_metaG | ecosystem: Environmental > Terrestrial > Soil > Wetlands > Peat | place... | reverse complement strand
TCGATGAGCGAGAAGTTCAAGAACCTCACCCTCGACGTCGTTGGCTTCGCTGAGGAAGATCTCCGCCGCTTCCGCCGCTACATCACCGAGCCGTACGGGATGGTGCTGGTGACCGGCCCGACCGGCTCCGGCAAGACCACCACGCTGTACGCCGCCCTGAGCGAGATCAAGAACGACGAAGACAAGATCATCACCATCGAAGACCCGGTCGAGTATCAGATCAAGGGCATCACCCAGATCCCGGTGAACGAGAAGAAGGGGCTGACCTTCGCGCGCGGGCTGCGGTCGATCCTGCGGCACGATCCGGACAAGATCATGGTGGGTGAAATCCGCGATCAGGAAACCGCGCAGATCGCCATCAACTCCGCGCTCACCGGCCACCTGGTGTTTACCACCGTGCACGCCAACAACGTGCTGGACGTGCTGGGACGTTTTCTGAATATGGGTGTAGAGCCGTACAATTTCGTGTCCGCGTTGAACTGCATTCTGGCGCAGCGGCTGGTGCGTGTGATCTGCGATCACTGCCGGAAGCGGGTGAAGTATCCGGAATCGATGCTGGTGGAAAGCGGCTTGAATCCGGATGAGTGGCGCGATTTTCCGTTTGTCGAAGGTGCCGGCTGTTTTGAGTGCGGCAGTACGGGGTTCCGCGGGAGGTCGGCGATCCACGAGCTGCTGGATTTGAGCGATAAATTCCGCGAAATGATTCTCGACAAACGATCGACCTCGGAGATCAAGCGGGCGGCGCGCGAGGATGGAATGACCTTCCTGCGCGAATCAGCGGTGATGAAGATGCGGGCCGGAGTCACGACGCTGCGCGAAATCAATAAGGTGACCTTCATTGAGACGTAAAGCCATGCCGCGGCTGTGGCGCACGCACTCCGGCGTGCCGCGTCGGCACTCTTGCCGACGCTTGCTGCCGTGGCGTGGCCAAGGGTCGAGACGAGTCTCGACGCGGCACGCACGAGTGCGTGCGCCACGATGCGGGGGGTTGGCGTGCTGCTAGAGCGGCTCAAGGCGTACATCCAGGAACGGCCGCCGGATCTGGCGGTGGAGATTTCGGAATCCGGCCTGGCGGCGGCGCGGCTGGGGGCCAGGACCGAACTGGACTTCGCGCCTCTAAAGCCGGGCGTGCTGGCGGTGTCACCGGTGCAGGAAAACCTGATCGATCCCGACGAATTCTCGCGCACGGTGCGATCGCTGACCGGAGGCGATGCCGGCCGGAAGCGGCGCGACGTGGCTCTAATCCTGCCGGATTACTGCACGCGGATGGCGGTGCTCGATTTCGATTCGTTTCCCGGCGATGCAAAAGAGCAGGCGTCGCTGATCCGGTTCCGGTTAAAGCGGAGCGTGCCTTTCGACGCCGAATCGGCGGCGATGAGTTACTGGCCCGAGCCAGGAGCCGCGGGCAAAAAGGTGGACGTGCTGGTGGCCATGGCTCCGCTGGAAGTGGTGTCGCGTTATGAAGCGCCGTTCCGCGCCGCCGCGATGAATCCGGGCCTGGTGATACCTTCGTCGCTGGCGGCGATGGAACTGGCGCCGGCGAGCGGACTGAGTGTGCTGGCGAAGCTGACCGGACGCGTGCTGACGGTGGTGGCGCGCCGGGCGGGTGCGCCGAAGCTGGTGCGCTGCCTGGAGCTACCGGCTCCCGACCTGGAAGAAGTCGCGGCGGTGCTGGCGCCGACCTTCGTCTATCTGGAAGACAACCTGGGAGGCAGGGCGGAGAGGCTGTATCTGTGCGGCTTTGGCGAGCAGACGGACGAAGCGGAGCGGCGCTTCGCCGAAGAGCTGGACGTGGCGGTGGAGGCGGTGCGGTCTCCACTCGGCGTGCCGGGCGAAGGCAACGCAGGACTGCTGGGCTATTTGCGATCCATCGCGAAAAACAACTGAGATGAGAGTTCCGATCAACCTGGCGAGCGAGCCCTTCCGGCGAGACCGGCCGATGTTGCTGGCGTCGGTGGCGGTTTCGGCCGCGCTGCTGGTCACGCTGGGGCTGCTGACTTATCTGGGGCTGCTTGACCGGGCGCAGCTGCAGAGCCTGCGCGGCGACGTTGCCCGCCTGGAGAGCCGCCTGCGGGCGGTGCGGGCGGAGCAGACACGGATGGACGCGGTGCTGCGGCAGCCGGAAAACTCTAGCGTGCTGGAACGCAGCGTGTTCCTGAATGACCTGATCTATCACAAGGCGATCAGCTGGAGCCGTATGTTCGCGGACCTTGAAAGAACAGCGCCGTACAATGTGCGCATCACCGCGCTGCATCCGACGATCAATTCGCGCAACCAGGTGATGCTCGACATGACGGCAGCGTCAGACCAGCCGGAGGGAATTGAAGATTTGCTGAAAGCGCTGGAGGCGTCGCCGACTTTCGGCTACGTCTACCAGCACAGCACGCTGCCGCCCACGCAGGCAGAGCCGCAATACCGCAGCCGCATTACGGTGCCCTATGACCAGAAGCTTTGAGTGGGCCAAAATCAAAGAGCCGCGCGTCATCATGCGGGCTCTGATAGGCGTGCTGGTAGCGGCGAACCTGGCGGCGGCGGTGCTGGCATTCCATCCGTTCGGCGGCTCAGCGGAAGATCTCCAGCGGCGGGCCTCCGGCTTGCAGGACCAGCTGGCCGCGGCGCAGGCGCGGGTGGCCATCACCGAGCGGCTGGTGCAAAAAGTGGAAGGGGCGCGGCGCGACGGCGACCGGTTCCTGAAGCAATACGTGGTGGACCGCCGCGCGGCGTCGTCGGCGTTGAATGCGGAACTGTTCCGCATGGCGCAGGAGGCCGGGGTAAAACCCGGACAGATTGCGAACGAATATGAGGCCATCGAGGGCAGCGACACGCTGCAGATGGTGAACATCCAGGCGGCGTTCGAGGGCTCGTACCAGGGCCTGACCCGGCTAGTGAACCTGATCGACAGATCGCCGCGCTTCTTGATGATCGAAAGCATTCAGGCGGCCGCGCCGCAGGGGAGCGCGGCGGTGATGGGGGTTCAGTTCAAAATCCACACGTTTGTGCGGGGCGCGCAGGAGGATGCTCCGTGAAGACCGGCATGGAGAATAAGAAAGAGGTCGTCGCGCTGGGAGTGCTGGGGCTGGTGGCGGCGTACTTCCTCTACACCAACGTGATCGCGCCGCCGTCGCCGGCGCCAACCGGCGGGCGAGCAGCGGTTGCGAGTACGCCGGACGATCCTCCCACACTGAGCGCGCCGGTCCATGCGCCGGCGACGGCCGCTGAGCCATCGCCGCGCACGGCAGCCCGGGCCGCGCGTCCAGCGGCACGCAACGTGAGCGAGGAGTTCCATCCGGTGCTGCATTCGAAGAATCCGGAAGAGCAGATCGACCCGAATACGGTGGACCCCAGGATCCGGCTGGACCTGCTGGCCAGATTGCTGGATGTGCCGCCGGCCGGCAGCGGGCGCAACCTGTTTCAGGCGAGCCTGGCGCCGCCGCCAAAGCCGAAGGGGCCTGAGCCGATCATCGTGCCGAACAAGCCGCTGCCCGGCCCGCCCGACGTCTTTCACGAACAGGCAGTGGCCCAGGCCGGCCCGCCGCCCCTGCCGCCGATCACGTTCAAGTATTACGGCCTCACCACGGTGCGCCCCGACGGCAAGCGCACCGCATTCTTCATGAGCGGCGACGAGATCCTGATCCGCGCGGTGGGCGACATGGTGGCAGGCAGTTACCGGCTGGTGAGCATTGGCCTGACTTCGGCCGTGGTGGAGGACACCAAGTCGAAGCGGCAGCAGACGGTGCCGCTGGCCGAGGAAGCGCAGGTATGAAGCCGGACGCAAGCGCAAGGGGTCGAGTCGCCAACCGTGCCTTGATGGTCGCGGCTCTGAACACGCAACGGAGCCGCGACTCTCAGGGAGCGAGTCGCCAAGCTACCCGCGAAGAGGAACGCGGCTTTGCTCTGCTGCTGGTGTTCCTGATGGCGGCCGTGATCGGCATCGCGCTTTGGGCCCAGATGCCGCGCGTGGCGCTGCAGTCGCAGCGCGCTAAAGAGCAGATGCTGATCGAGCGCGGCGAGCAGTACAAGCGGGCCATCCAACTCTTTCTGAGGGCCAACAAAGGGTCGCGGTATCCGGCCGACATCGACGATCTGGACCGGGGATACAACAACCTCCGCTTTCTGCGCCATCGCTATAAAGATCCGATGACCGGCAAGGACGAATGGCGGATCATCCATATGCAGGGCGGCGTGCTGACCGATTCGCTGCTCACCAAGCCGAAGGACAACGGAAAGCCGGAAACGACCACCCTGGGCCAGAATATTAGCGCGCTGCCCGGGCTGGGAGAGCTGGCCAATCAGGGTCAGGCGCTGCCGAATGCGGTGAACCGGCGGCGGGCGAGCGAGGGTGGCACGGGCGGCGGTATCGGCCCGGACGGGCAGCCGATACAACCGACCGATGTGACGAATGGGACGCAGGAAGGCTACGCGCCATCGGCGGGACCACTGCAGCCGGGTGTCGCGCCGGGCGCAACCCTGCAGTCCGGCACAGGGCCTACGGCGGGAATGTACCAGCCGGGGGGTGTTCCAGGCGGAACGCAGACGCAAACGCTCGGAATTCCCGGCATGCTCGGAGGACCGGGGATGCCCTTCGGCGCCACACCGGGCTCGGGCGGTCTTCCAGGCGTGCCGGGCCAACTCCCAGGGCAATTTCCGGGTCAGTTTCCGGGGCAGACGCCTGGCATGCCGGGGCTTGGATTGCCGGGAACCAACGCGGGCGCGGCGAATGGCCAGAGCGGTGGCAATACGGGCGACGGCGGATCCACAGTGGGCAGTTACGGATCAACCGTCGGTGGCGCTCCGCTGACCGGAGCGGCGGCAAACCTGCCTGGCGTCCCGGGAGGCTTGGTTCAACCGAACGGGCCAATCGGACCAAATGCGGTGAGCGGGGGACAGGCCGCCGGACAGAACGGTGCCGCGGCGGATATGCTGAACCGCATGCTGATGGGTCCCAGGCTGGGTGGCGCTCCGCAGGGGATGGGGCAGTCGACGGGCACGGTGATTGGGGGCGGCATGGCGGGTGTGGCGAGCAAGATGGATTCCGAAGGGCTCATGGTTTATAACGACCGCACCAATTACAAAGAGTGGGAGTTTGTCTACGACCCCACCAAAGACCGGCCGCGGCAGGACCCGCGCAACATGCTGGTCGGAAACCAAATGGGGACGACCTCTTCCAACTCATCTTCTTCGTCATCTTCTTCGTCATCCTCGTCGTCGTCCTTCTCTTCGCCCTCGTCCTCGTCCCTTTCTTCCTCCTCTCCCTCGTCATTTTCCTCGCCAGGTGCAGCGCCTGGCCAGTCAGGCGCTTTTGGCCAGCCGGGTCAGAGCGGGCCCGGAGGATCGACTGGACAGGGCGGACCGGCAGGGCCAGGCGGACCAACTGGAACCAGCGGGCAGTCGGGCACCAGTGGAGCCAATGGCGGCTTTGGCCAGGGTGGTCCGCCCGATATACGGCCGGGCAGGAAGTAACGCAGGCGGGGCGTCGCGCCTAAACCTACATCCGGTGGAACGCTTTTAGGATTTCGCGGGTGGAGTAGTGCATGGCAATGGGGCGGCCGTGGGGGCAGCTCATCGGGCAATCGGTTTCGGACAAGGCGCGGAGCAGCCATTCCATCTTGGCGGCGTCCAGGCGGGTGTTGATCTTGATGGCTGCCTGGCAGGCGATGCCGGCGGCAATCTCGCGGCGCAGGTCGTCGAGTGAGCGCTGGCGCAGCTCACCCTCGGCGATTTCGAGGATTTCGAAAAGGATCTGCTCGAGATCGGCCGCGCCAACGGCGGCAGGCGCGGATTTCACGGCGATGGTGCGGCTACCGAAGGGCTCAGTTTCAAAACCGGAGGCGCGCAGCTCATCGGCGATTCGGGCGTAGTCGATCTGTTGCCCGGCAGTGAGGGTGAGAATCAGCGGCATCAGCAGGCGCTGCGTTTCGACGGCTCCGGCGGCACGCTGCCTGAGCACCTGTTCGAACAGGATGCGCTCGTGTGCCACGTGCTGATCGATGATCCACAATCCATCGCGGCCGGCCGCAACGATGAAACTCTCGTGAATCTGGCCGAGAGGTCGCAAACCGGATAGCACGGAAAGCGACATTTCGGGCGGCGGGACAGCCTCGGGGGGAAATTCGCCGTGGGCGTCCAGACGGCGCGAAAGCTTTCCGGAGGGCCGCGGGCCGGGTGCCACCTCCAGTGGCGGCGCGCTGAAATCGAGATGCGGCGAGGGGCCGGCGGTGGTCCGCAGGGTGAATTCCGGCGGCCGGGGCTCGCCTGCGGCCCCGACCGTCTCGAGCGCGGTCGGGGCAGTCTCGACTGAAGGTGGCCCGACGGGGACAGGCTCGCCTTCCACCAGGCTGGCTGCGCCGGATGCCTGGTTCTCGATCATCTGGCTGAACTCGGAGTACGGCAGCCGCGCGACGGCCAGCCCGGTGGCCGGTTGCGCGGCTGCCGGAAACGAAGGGGCGGGGCGGCTTTCCATCAGACGGTCGCGAATTGTGTCGCGCACGAAATCGTGCACGAACGATCCGTGCCGGAAGCGGACCTCGGTCTTCGACGGGTGCACGTTGACATCCACCTCTTCGGCATCGCACTCCAGAAACAGGAGCGCGAACGGGTAGGCGGCGGGGGGCATCAGGTTGTGATACGCCGACGAGAGAGCGTGCAGCAGGAGACGGTCGCGAATGAGGCGTCCGTTCACGAAGATGAAGACCGAATTGCGATTGGACTTTTGCACCTGCGGCCGCGAAAAAAACCCGGTGAGGCGGAAGCGGCGGGTGGGCGGCTCTTCCGGCCCAGCGCGGTACTCGGCGACAGCCTGAGTCGGCGGGGCACTGGGCTGCGGAAGGAACAGATCCTTCTCGCGGCTGCCGATCTCGACCAGGTCCTCCAGAGTGCGGCCGCCGAAGACCTGGTAGACGCGCTCGGCGAGGGTCGCAACGGGCGTCACGTAGAGTAATTCGCTCCCGTCGCTGATCAACTGAAAGGTCTTCCCAGGGTGGGCTAGGCTGTAGTGGGTGACCAGGCTGGCGATGTGGGCAAGCTCGGTCTGATCGGTGCGCAGGAATTTCTTTCGCGCCGGAACGTTGTAGAACAGGTCGCGGACGGTGATGGCGGTGCCGGCGGCCAGGGCGGTTTCCTCGCAACGCAGCATTTTGCCGCCGGCAATCTCGATCAGGGCGCCGGTGGTCTCCTCCGCGGAGCGGGTTTCCAACACCAGACGCGACACGGAGGCGATGGAGGGCAAAGCCTCCCCGCGAAAGCCGAGCGTCGCGATGGACAGCAGGTCCTTGACGTCGCGCAGCTTGCTGGTGGCGTGGCGCTCGAAGGCGAGCAGCGCATCATCGCGGAGCATCCCGCAGCCGTCGTCGGCGATTCGGATGAGGCGGCGGCCGCCGGATTCGACCTCGACCCGCAGCTGGGTGGCCCCGGCGTCAAGCGAGTTTTCGAGCAGCTCTTTGACGACCGAAGCCGGGCGCTCTACGACCTCACCGGCGGCGATCTTGTTGGCGACCTGGTCGGGCAGGATGCGGATGCGGCCCATGGGAAATCTTATAGTTCACTATAGCCCAGGGGGTGTCGGGCGGTAGCGCCGGCATCACTGAAGTTTCGGGCCGATGCAAGCCACCCATCTCAATTCCCGGACGGCCTCTCAACGTGATCAATCACAACGACTTCGAGCGGACTTCTGTCCTGTACTAGCTTCAGGCCAAGTTGTTCCCGTACTGCAGTGAATATCGACGGCACTGAAGCGCCAACATCTGATGTGCCTGCCGGCGAACCGGGACTGTATTCGCCGTTACGGAGAACCAGCCCAGCGGGACCTTCGCCGCGCACAAACTCCAGGTGGACATCATACTTCCCGCTGAGTCGGGTCTTGTCAACGACGGCGCGATCCACGAACGGGGAGAGCAGTCGGTCGGCAAACTCGGCCATGGTCACGCCGTACCAGTCGCTAACCATATTCAGTCCGGTTGCGCGATTTCCGCCGCTGCCGCAATATTTCGGAACAAGCTCACTCGCCCTGGAAGCCTCTTCCGGAAGGCTCGCCAGGTCCATTGGTATGCAGCTATCTTCTTTCGATGCCTGCAACCTCGGATTGCTGTTTACCACGGTCAGTGCGTAGACAGCGGAATCTCTGGACTCGGTGTGAACCTTAAGTTTGAACCTCGCTTCGAGGAGCGTCCGGAGCATTGGACCCATCATCTGGGCGCGGGGCGGGTCACCTTCGGCCATCGCGGAGATTTCATAGTGATCGGTATAGACCCAGCGCGGTCCACCCAGCACTTCGTCGGCACGGTTCATATTTGCGGTTCCGCTGCCAAATACGCTGTATGCCGTCCGGATGAGACCGCGAAGGGTAGCGCATCTGACATTCACTCTGCCGGGCGAGGCGCCCCCCGGTAAGCCTTCATTGCCGCAGTTCCGGTTGAGTTTAATGGCGGCCACTTCAAACGCAGCACGCCTTGTGGTCGACTGCGCGTGGCCGGCCGGAGCATGCAGCCCCACCCCGACGAGCAAAGTGACTCGAAAGATCCCACGTGCCACTACACACCTCCTTTAGCAGGTACTCCCGCCGTCAGGATCGTCGGCGAACCCTTGGTGGGCGACGAATGCATGATCCGGTCTCAGACTTCCCCGGCCTTCCAGGCCGGATCGCCCGGTGCCTCGCCGAACGCAAGCAGGTAGAGGTCAGCCGCAAAACATTGCTTGTAGAATTGCTGGCTTCGCGGCAGTCTCCGTCGAAGTTCAGGAATGCGGCGGCTTCTTTCATGATGAGCTCCGGATTCGATTGTATGGCGATTCCGCGCCGGGCTTGCGCGGCCGCCCCGCTTTACTTACGCCGCCCTCGGCTTCGCCAGCAGGCCGGCGGCGGTGATGTAGCCGATGGCGGCCAGAGGTACGAGGAAGCCGATCAGCACAGAACTGTGGTCTGCGACCACGCCCATCAACGGGGGCAGGATGGCGCCGCCGACGATCGCGGTGATCATCAGGCCCGATAGCGGGTTGGCGTGTTTCGGCATGGCGTCAATAGCGGTGGAGAAGACGAGCGGGAAAATGTTGGCGAATCCCAGGCCGGTGACGAAACAGGCGGCTACCGCGAGAGCCGCCACGGGCACGAACAGGCCGAGAAGCCCGAGGATGGAAACCGCGCAGGTGAGGGCGAGGAATTTGCCGGGCGCCATCCAGTTCAGGATCACGCCGCCCGAGAAGCGTCCGACGGTAAGGGCGGTGAAGAACAGGCCGGTGCCGAGCAAGCCCTCGCGGGCGATGTCGATGCCGAATTGCTCTTTGAGGAACGATGGAATGTTGGAACTCATGCAGACCTCGGCGCCCACGTAGAGGAAAATGGCGCTCACCATGGCCAGCACGTAGCCATTGCTCAGCAGCGCCAGGCAGGAAGAGAAGGTGGCGGCGTGACCCTCGCCGGAATCGCTCTTCACCTGGAGCGTGCTCACCGCGATCACGGTTACCGCCAGCGCGACGGCATAGATCGGGAACATCACCTGCCAGCTGGCGTGGAAGTAACGGCCGGCTGCCCAGGGGATGATGGGCGCCGAAAGCGACCCGATGGCTTTGACAAACTGGCCCAGCGAAAGATTGCGCGCGAATTTGCCGGGCGCAGAGACGTCGCGCATGATGGGGTTGCCGGCCACCTGCAGGATGGCCGCGCCGGCGTCGAGCAGCAGCACGGTGAGCAGAAAGCGCACGAACGTAGTGAGGCCGAAGCTGGCGTTGAGCAAACCCACCAGGGCCGTGACCAGGCCGAGCATCAGCACGGATTTCTTGCCGCGGCGGTCCTGAAAGACGCCCATGGGCACCGAGAGCAGGCCGAACATGCTGAATCCCACAAACGGGATGAGAGAGGCTACGGCGTTGCTCAAGTGAAACTGATCCTTCGCCAGGCTGACGAACGGGCCGACGGCATCGCCGAAACCCATCGCCAGAAAAGCCAGAAAAACCGGGAAGGTGCGTATCTTCATAGGCTTCGATGAATTGTAGCAACTTGCCGTGCGGGGGACTGAACTGGGAGTTTGAATGGGCAGCGCCGGTGGCCGCATAGGATACCTTGAAAACGTAAAACCTTGTTGAGAGCGCCCTGTTGGAGGGAGCACTGAGATCTTGAGGTCTCTTGAAACCAAACCTACCGATGACGACCAAGAGAAATCGAGTCTCGGCGGTTCCCGCCCAAATCATCGAGCGGAGGATTCTGCTCATCCGCGGCCGCAAGGTCATGCTCGACCGGGATCTCGCCACGCTCTATCAGGTGACGGCGATCGCGCTGCGGCAAGCCGTCAAGCGAAACCAGAACCGGTTCCCGCCTGATTTTGTGATCCAGTTGACCGGGGAAGAGGCGGAGGTGTTGGTATCACAAACTGTGATACCTTCGCGGAGGAGTCTTGGCGGATTCTTTCCGTATGCGTTCACCGAACAGGGCGTCGCCATGCTCTCCAGCGTGCTGCGGAGCGAGCGCGCCATCATGGTCAATATTGCCATCATGCGCACCTTCGTCCGGCTCCGGCACACCTTGCCACCCACAAACTACTCGTCCAGAGGCTTGTTGAGCTCGAGAAAAAATGTGACCGGCAGTTCAAGGTGGTGTTCGATGTTCTGAAACAGCTCATGGAGCCGCCGCAGCCGGGGAGGAAGCCGATCGGCTTCATTCCATCGCCGCGAAGCAGGAACCAGGCGTCCGGCGCGTAGACGCGCAAGCCTCGTTTCGCCCAACTGGTCAGCGACGCCCCGTACCCCAGTTGCGCGGGGTGGACTCGATCTGATACACTGCTGGATGTCCCGAACGTACGGCTCAGTGGGAGGTTCGTTTGCCTATTTGTGAAACGGACCGCTTGCACCAATGAGGTCACATGGCGCATAAACCAGGCAAACACTATCAATCCGCCAGAAAACAGGTGGAAACCCGCGAATACCAGCTCGAAGAGGCTGTGACGCTCATCCAGAAAATTAAGTTCGCCAAGTTCGATGAGACCGTCGAGGTCCACATGCGGCTTGGTGTCGACCCCAAGCACGCCGACCAGATGGTGCGGGGCACGGTGTTGATGCCTAACGGGCTGGGCAAGTCGAAGAAGGTGCTGGTGATCGCCAGCGGCGACAAGCAGCGCGAAGCGACCGAGGCCGGCGCCGACTTAGTGGGCGGCGAGGACATGGTCAACAAGATTCAGTCGGAAAGCTGGACGGATTTCGACGCTGTGATTGCCACCCCGGACATGATGCGATCGGTCGGCAAACTGGGCAAGGTGCTGGGTCCGCGCGGCCTGATGCCGAACCCCAAGACGGGCACCGTGACAGTGGATGTGGCGAAGGCGATCAAGGAAATCAAGGCCGGTAAGGTGGAGTTCCGGGTGGACAAGACCGGCATCATTCACGCGCCGGTGGGGAAGATCAGCTTCGAAGCGCCCAAACTGGTGGAGAACGCGGCCAGCCTGATCACGGCGGTGATCAAGGCCAAGCCGGCGGTTGCCAAGGGCAAGTACGTGAGGAGCGCGACCATTTGCTCTACGATGGGGCCGGGTGTTGCCGTCGATACCGCGCCCTTCAGCGTCAAAGTGGCGGTCTAAGCGCCCACAGGTGGTTCCATGAAAAAGAAGTCAGATAAGAAGAAGGACATCGACGCGCTGCACCAGGATCTGGAGCAGTCCGGCAACTTGTTTGTGACCGGCTACGAAAAGCTTCGCGTGGATCAGGATTTCGAGCTGCGCAAAGCAGTGCGGGGCGTGGGCGGCAAGTACCGGGTGATCAAGAACAACTTGGCGGAGATCGCGGCCGAAGGCACGCCGTCGGCAGCGGTGCTGAAGAACCTGCGCGGCATGACTTCGCTGGCGTATACGAGCAAGGATCCGGTGGCGCTGGCCAAGGCGCTGACCGCCTATGCGAAAGCGAACCCGTCGTTCACTTTCAAGGCTGGGATTGTGGAGGGCCGGGCAATCGACGTGGGAGCCATCAACGAACTGGCGACCATGCCGTCGAAGGAAGAGATCTTTGCCAAGCTGTTGTATCTGATGAACGCTCCGGCGCAGCGACTGGTGACGGCGATGCAGGCGGTGGGCCGCAATCTTGCCGTGGTGGTGGATCAGGGAGTGAAGGAAAACAAGTTTCAGGCGTAACGCCGGGCGCACAGGGCCCGAGCCGGCGATTTTTGGTTGATTCTAAGGAGTTCAAGAGAGATGGCGGACATTAACGCAATTGCGGAACAGATTCAAGGCCTGACGCTGCTGGAGGCATCCCAGTTGGTCAAGTTGCTCGAGGAGAGGCTGGGAGTCTCAGCCGCTGCGGCTGCACCGGTGATGGTGGCAGGTGCCGGCGGTGGCGCTGCGGCGGCTCCGGCTGCCGAGGAAAAGACGGAGTTCACCGTGGTTCTGACGGCTGCCGGCGCGAATAAGATCAACGTGATCAAAGCGGTGCGCGAGGTTACGAGCCTGGGCCTGAAGGAAGCCAAGGACCTGGTGGACGGCGCTCCCAAGCCAGTCAAGGAAGGCGTCAGCAAGGAAGAGGCCGAGACCATCAAGAAGAAGTTCACCGACGCCGGCGCGACCGTTGAGGTGAAGTAGGATTTCGGGACCGGAGGCAAAAGCTTCCGGGCAGGGCCCCAGCGGCACGTCCGCTGGGGCTACCCGTGTTTCTGTGGTTTGACTGGCGACGCAAGTCCTGCTAGTATAAGTAGTTGGGCTGTCGATTTCGCGGACTCGATCCCCATTGGAGAAAGTGATTCCCGAATCCTGGCATTTCAATTGCAGTTCGCGTGAAACTGCCGAGAGGGTACCTCTGTCTGTTTCACGCCGTCAGGGCTTTTGCGCCCGCCAGACTACAGCCGCCAGCATCATCGCTAGCCCCTTCGCGACCTCAGGTGGCATCCTGCCTTTCCTTCATTCGGCGCTCCAAGAGGTTTCACCTCCGGGAGCGCTCTTGGTTCAGTGCTTGTAGCCGCGGTCTCTTTGGTTGGCTGTCCGGCCGTCAGGAGTTAAAGAATGGCAAATCAACATAACGGCGCCGTCCCCGAGCGAGTGGATTTTTCCAAGATCAAGACCTCGATCCCGATTCCGAATCTGATCGAGGTGCAGAAGAAATCGTATGAGCGGTTTCTGCAGATGGACCAGCTGCCGAACGAGCGCGAGGACATCGGCCTGCAGACGGTATTCAGCTCGGTATTTCCGATTTCGGATTTTCGCGGCGTCAGCGACCTGGAATTCGTCGATTACTCGATCGGCAATTGGGAGTGCAAGTGCGGCAACCTGAAAGGGCTGCACCATCTGCGCTCCACCTGCCGCAATTGCGGCGCGGCGGTGCGCACCGACCCGTTTCACGTCGGCGACATCCTCTGCCAGCACTGCGGAACGTTCAACAAGAACGTGGTCACGTTCTGCAACAAGTGCGGCGACCCGGTCGGGCTGCAGTTGAAATACGACATGCAGGAGTGCCAGGAGCGCGGGATGACGTACGCGGCGCCGCTCAAGGTCACTATCCGGCTTACGGTGTATTCGAAGGACCCGGAAACGCAGAAGAAGAGCGTCCGCGACATCAAGGAGCAGGAAGTATTCTTCGGCGAAATCCCCTTGATGACCGACAACGGCACATTCATCATCAACGGCACAGAGCGCGTGATCGTGAGCCAGTTGCACCGCTCGCCCGGCGTATTCTTCGAGCGCGTTCCGGCGCAGGGCTACTTCCTGGGCAAGATCATTCCTTACCGCGGAAGCTGGGTCGAATTCGAGTACGACAACAAGAACCTGCTGTACGTACGCATCGACCGCAAGCGGAAATTCTACGGCTCCGTGTTTCTGCGCGCGCTCGGTCTGAAGACCGACGCCGACATTCTGCGCGCGTTCTACCGCATCAGCAAGATCAGTCTCAAGGATAAGAAGCTGTACTGGCACGTGGACGAAGGGCTGACGGGGCTGAAGCTTTCTCACGCCATCTCGACCAAGGGCGGCGAGACCGTGGTGGGGCAGGGAAAGAAGATCACGTCGTCACTGTTCAAGGAAATCCAGAAGGCCAAGATCGAGCGCGTAGAAGTCGCCGCCAACGATCTGGAGGGCGCCTACGCCGCGGCCGACGTTTGGGACAAGGAAACCGGCGAAGTCTTCATCGACGCCAACAGCGAGATCACGCCCGTCGTGCTGGCCAAGCTGATCGAGGCCGGTGTGGATGAATTCGAGGTGTTTTTCCCCGAGCGCGACGAAGTGGGGATGGTGATCTCCTCCACCCTCAAGAAGGACGCCATCAAGACGCAGAACGAGGCCCTGATCGAGATCTATCGCAAACTGCGTCCTGGCGATCCGCCCACTCTCGATACGGCAACGCAGCTGTTCCAGGGGATGTTCTTCGACCCGCGCAAATACGATTTCTCGCGCGTGGGCCGGATGAAGTTCAATATCAAGCTACACGACAAGGCGGACGCGACCAGCCTGGACAAACGAACCTTGGACGGCGAGGACTTCCGCGCCACCATCACTTATCTCCTCAAGCTGCGCAAGGGTATCGGCGCAGTGGACGACATCGATCACCTTGGTAACCGCCGCGTGCGCGCCGTCGGTGAGCTGCTGGAAAACCAGTTCCGCATCGGCTTGGTCCGCATGGAGCGGGCTATCAAGGAAAAGATGTCGGTGTACCAGGAAATGTCGACCGCCATGCCGCACGACCTGGTGAACGCCAAGCCGGTGATGGCGGCGATCCGTGAATTCTTCGGCTCCAGCCAGCTTTCGCAGTTCATGGATCAGACCAACCCGCTCTCGGAGATCACCCACAAGCGGCGTCT
>Ga0181535_10004826_pt1 | contig 14758 bp, 11 predicted proteins | sample PEATcosm2014_Bin_44_FD_119774 | JGI IMG/M metagenome (GOLD analysis project Ga0181535, IMG submission 119774) | Peatland microbial communities from MTU Mesocosm Facility, Houghton, MI, USA - PEATcosm2014_Bin17_30_metaG | ecosystem: Environmental > Terrestrial > Soil > Wetlands > Peat | place... | reverse complement strand
GACGCCGACTTTCCTTGCGGCAACAGCAAATCCACCTTCCGCCGCTTCGTGACAATCTATTCTTCCGTGTGCTCCTCCCTCGCCGTCGTCAGGTCGTCCTCCCGATAAGACGCCCAAACCCGGGGTGGCCTCGTTATTGCGTCACGGGCCTGCTGCGGCGAGGCGCCTGGGGTGGCGATCGACCGGCTAACCCACCACGTCCACATCCCCGAGATGCATGGCGACAGCTATCGGCTCAAGCAGAGCAAGCGCCACCAGCACGGTGCACGAGCCATAGGCCCGCCGGAAACCCCGCCCGAGGAATAACCCAGGCCGCACGAAGGCTCCCCTGTGGGGGCCTTCGTGCCGTCATCCGTGATGCGTTTTTGCTCCGGCCTTGGCACAGGCAGCGGTTGCGGCCGAGACAAAAATGTCGCTAACCTGGAACACGGCTCGATTCCGCGGCAGGCATCGCGGCACGAACCGGATGTACGACGCCACCCGGGGGGAGGGAGGTAGCCATGTTGATGCCGCTACGCCTCGTACAGGACCGGCCGTTGCAGCGGCAATTCTATGAGCAGATCCGCGACCTGATCGTCTCCGGCGTGCTGCATCCGGGCGCGCGCATGCCCTCCACCCGCCTGCTCGCCGAGCAGTACTCGGTCGCGCGTATCACCGTGATCCTTGCCTACGAGCGGTTGATCGCCGAGGGCCACCTGCAGACCCGCCCCTCAACCGGCACTTTCGTGACCGGCCCGCCACGGACGCGCGCCCCCTTGCCGGAAGAGGTCGATCCGCCACCTCGCCTCGCCGTGGATTTCAGTCCCGGTCCACCGGACCCGACACTGTTCCCGCTGCGCCGCTGGCGGGCGCTGCTGCGCGAGAAGCTGGATCGTCTTGACACCGCATACGACATTCCTCCGCCAGGCGGCAGCGCGGCGCTGCGCGGCGCCATCGCCAACTGGCTGGCCTCGACCCGCGGTTTCGCGGTGGCCCCCGAGCAGATCGTCGTGCTCGGCTCGCGCGGCCGCGCACTCGCCCTGCTGGCCCAACTGCTGCTGCGGCCCGGCCAACGCGCGGTGATGGAGACGCCAGGCGATGCCGAGGCGGAGTCGGCGTATGCCGGCGCCGGGGCCCGGCTGCTGCGCATCCCCGCCGATGTCGAGGGCATCGAGACCGCGCGCCTGCCGCCCGGCGCCGCGGCGCTCGCCCATGTCACGCCACGCCAGCAGAGCCGCCTCGGCGTCGCGCTCTCGCCCAGCCGCCGCGAGCGCCTGATGGAGTGGGCAGGCGAGGCCGGCGCGGTCATCGTCGAGGACGACAGCGAGGGCGACATCCGCTTCAGGCCCGGCCCGCTCTCGTTGATGGGCTCCGGCGTTCACGCGCGGGTGGCGCACCTGGGCGGCTTTGGCGCGGTGCTCGGTCCCTGGGTCGGGCTGGCCTATCTGGCTCTGCCACCCGACCTGGCGCGGCGCGCGCGGGCGCGCGTGGCGCAGCAGCGCGACCATGCCGGTTGGCTGGAGGATGCGGCGTTGGTCACCTATCTCGACGACGGCGCCTATTCGCGCCACGTGCGCCATCTGGGCATGGCCTGCCGCGAGCGGCGTGACGTGCTGCAGGGGGCGTTGGGCCAGCATTTCGGTGCGGTTCGCGTGTTGCCCGCGCAGGGCGGCCTGGCGCTGGCCTGGCTGTTGCCCAGCACGCTCGGCTCGGCGCGAAGCTTTGCCGCGGCGGCGCGGCGGATCGGGGTCGGCGGCGTCGATCCGGTGTCGGCGCCGGGCATGCGCGCCGACCTCGACGACCACATCGTTCGCCTCGGCTTCGCCGGCCTGCCCGAGCACCAGTTGCGCGATGGCGCAGCGGCGCTGGCCGAGGCGGCCGACACGCTGCGCCGCGCCGGGTAGCCGGCCTACCAGCGCACGGCAAGCGCCAGGGCCACCGCGGCCACCGAGTAGTTCGGCTTCGCATCGCCGGTGAATATCGCGTTGCTGAACTGCGTGGCGCCGACGCCGTAGGCGTAGTCCTGGTAGGTGAACCGTGAGTACGAGACCCCCCCGATGAGCGTTATGTTCGGGCGGTACTTGTACTCCGCCTTCAGCGAGATGCTGTTCAATATGCCCTTCGTGCTCGGCAGCGGCATGATGTACAGCCCCGACGTCGCCACCGGGGTCGGGTTCGTGGCCGAGGTCGGGAAGGAGTAGATGCCGCCGTCGGCGAAGGTGTAGGACGTGTTGCCGTACGAGAGCGTGTAGTCCGCCGACAGCTTCAGCTTGTCCGGGATCGGCTGCCAGTCCACGCTGGCTCCGACGGTGTGCGTTATATCGTCGGTCTTCTGGTTCCAGCTGCCGTTGCTGGTGCAGCCCGGTCCCGGCGTCAGCGTCGTGCCGCTGCCGTTGCAGACGGCGTTGCTCACCAGGCTGTTCGTGTTGAAGAAGAGCTGCTGGAATTCGTAGAAGGCGTGCATGCTCAGCGTCTTGGAGAATTCGTAGCTGATGTCCGGGCCGATCGAGAGGCTGTTGTTGCTCTTCAACCCCAGCGCCGAGGACGGGTAGTAGTCGTAATCGGCCTTGCCGACCAACGAGATGGTCAGCCCGGGCACCCTCAGGAAGGGGGATTCGGGTCCCGGCGCGTAATCGATCGTGCCCTTCACCTCGTCGCGCCGCCGCGATGCCAGGTAGTAGTCGTAGAAGCCAAAGAAGTCGCTCGTCCCGGTCAGGCCGAGTGCGCTGAACGACGCGCCGGGGTTATATTCGCCGGCCCAGCGGGCGTCGTGCATGTAGCGCAGCGACGCCGACACGCTGTCGCTCAAGGCCGAACGCACCTGCACCGCCACCGTGCTGTTGGTGGTGTCGTTGGTGTTGCTCCATGTCCGATGGATCGTATCGTAGCTGTAGTCCAGCGTGATCTTGGTCTTCGGCAGGATATGGTAGCCAACCTCCAGGGTCCCCTTGTTGTCCGTATAGCTCGACGGCAGGTTCGTCAGCATGCCCGGACTGGCCGAGTAGGCATCGTTGATGTACTGGGCGTATTCCGCCCGTGAGGCGAGGTTCTGGCGATCGTCCAGCGTATAGCTGGCGCGCACGTCGAGTTTCGGCAGCGGGCGCGCGGTGATGGCGAAATTGGCGAAGATGGTTTCGATCATGCCGTTGAACGAGTCTCTCGGCGGTCCGATCGGCGTGAAGTTCCCGTTGCCCGTACTGGCCGTATAGGAGGCATTCTGCGACATCAACCCGTATTGCAGATTCGCGTTGATGCGCGTGGTGGGCGTCAGGTTGTAGCCGAACTGCGCCTTGAACTGTTGTGCCGAGTTCGACGGCGGCAGGGTGTAGCTGGCCCGGATGTTCTGCGACGCCGCCAGGTTCGCCGCGCTCCCGGCAGTCGCCGTGGCGCCGCTGGTGAACCCGAACGGGTTGTAGCCCCCCCATGTCGTGTTGTTGTCGGTGAATGAGCTGTACGTGTAGCCCAACAGCAGCTGCATCCGGCTCGAGTTGCCATAGACCGCGGTGACATCGATCCGGTCCGTGTCGTAGTTGATCGGCTGGAGGAAGTACGACAGCGCGCTGCTGGTGATGTTGCCGTTGCCGGTAATCACGCTGGGCGTGCCGAGCCAGGCGAGCGAGTTCTCCTGCAAGCCTTCCTTGTGATCGTGGTGAATGCTGCTGGTGATCGTCCAGTCCTGCCACTGGTACTTGCCGCCGACGGTGAAGATGTTGCGCATCACGTTAACGTTCTGGTTCGAGCTCAGCGCGCTCGGTGCCTGGGTGGTTACGTTGGTGATGCTGCCCGTCCCCGCTCCGCCCACTGTCACGCCGTTCGGGCCGGTGTAGATGCCGTGGTACGTGTTCGACTGGTAGTACGGGATTTCATCGTAGGAAAAGTTGAGGCCCCAGAGGCCCTGCTGGCCGACCTGCGCGTTCAGCGAGCGCGAGGTGAGCGGCAGGTTGTCGCCCTCCGCGTGGTAGTAGGTGGTGCCGCCGGAGTTCCAGGCGTCACGGTGGTCCATTGTGAAGCCGCCGATGCCGAACAGCCCCTGACTCTCCTGCCCGACGTAGCGGCTCAACACCGGCGTGCTCTGAGTCTTCCAGCCCAGACCGACCCGGACCTCGTTGTTGTAGACGGGCGGTGCCGCGACGGGCGTTTCGGCCACATCGAAGTCGTCGGCGAATGCGCTCAGCGGCAGCGTGGCCAGACCGGCGACCGCGAGTACGGTGAAGGGATGCAGGTGTTTCATGATCCTCTGCTCCCACTGGCCTAACGTGTGAAGTAGGCGCCGGACGGGTTGTTAGACCCGTGGACCTGCGAGTGGCAGTTCACACAACCCCTGGCGAATGCCCGGAAGTTGGTGACGTTCGCGCCGGTGGGCGGGAAGGTCTTGTAAGGTAGCCCCGGCCCGGAATTGTAGAGCTGCGCGCCGCTGTAGATACCCGCCTGGTGGCCGGAGTTCGCGTGGCAGTCCTGGCACAGGAAGGACGGCCGCTCGATCAGCAGGCGCGCCTGGTTCGACCCGTGCGGTGTATGGCAGTTCAGGCAGTTTTCGCGGACCGGCAGGTGCTCCCACAGCAACGGGCCGCGCTTCTCCGCGTGGCAGTTGTAGCAGGTCTCGTTGACCGTCACTTCCTTCAGCAGCTTCGGTCCCGGCGAGCCGTGCGGGTTGTGGCAGTCGGCGCACACCACTTTCGCCTCGCGGATCGGGTGGTGCGAGAACTTGTAGCTGTCGGCACGCTGTTCGGTGTGGCAGGTGAAGCACTTCTGCGGTTGAGTGGTCTTCACCAGGATCGGGTCCTTGCGGACGTGGATGGTGTGGCAACTGGAGCAGGTCACGTCGTTGGTGGCGTGCTGGCTGCCCTGCCAGTTCATCCTGAGGCCGGCCTGGTGGCAGCTCAGGCACATCGCGTTCTGCACCGCCGGCGGCGAGGCGAACCTGCCGTTGAACAGCACGCCCGGGGCCGCGGTGCGGCTGGACAGGTGCTCGGGGCTCGGTCCATGGCAGGATTCGCAGCCGTGCTGCGCCATCGGCGTGCGCGAGTCGCCCTGGACACCGTGTACGGAGCTCAGCACCGGCGCCTGTTGCTGGTCGTCGTGGCACGTCAGGCAGGTGGTCGGACCCTCGGGCGCATAAGGTTTCGCCTGCACCGCAGGCTTCGTCTGCGCCGATGCCGTCATTGACCCGGCAGCGACAACCAGGCCGCCAAGCAAGACAGTGAGGAGCGTCTTCCTCATCGGGAACCCCTTTGCATCGCCGTCGGAGGCCGGTCTGTCAGGTCGCGTCGTTTCACTTTTTCACCGCAACAAAATCGCCCGATCCCGAGTCGATCGAGAATTCGCGCTCGTTGGAAATGTAGTGGTACCGCCCGGCCGTGTGGCCGGCATGGATCGCGAAGGAAATCGTGTAGTGGACACCTGGCGCGAAGCTGATCTGACCCGGCGCGCCGGCCAGCTTGCGGCTCATCGTCACCGACCAGGCGCCACCGGCGAAGGTCGCGTCCGCGGTGAGGGCGTCGGGAGTCTGCGTTCGCTTATCGAAGATGGTGCCGTCCTGCGCCGTCGCGGGACGGCCTGGATTAAGCTCGGCCTGCCAGTATTCCATGACGTAACCGTCGGCTTGCAGCTTGGCCAGGTCGCCGGCCGGCTTCAGGGCGTCGCCGCCGCCTTGGCGGGTCAGATGCGCGCGCGTCGCCGCCAGATACATGGTGCGCGCCTCGCCCTTGTTGCTCGGCATGCCGGCCGAGTCGTCGTGACAGGCGGCGAAGCAGCCGGCGCGCGTGATGTCGGCGGTCTTGGCCGGGCTGAACATCACCGAAACCAGGGTGGCGAAGTTCGGGTTCTGTTTGGCGTCGGGCTGGGCGCCCTCGGTGAAGTCCAGGTGGACATAAAGATTGGTGCCGTCGTTGGCGAACTTCACCGTTGCCGCCAGCCAGCCCGGCTTGCCGGGGATTGGACTCGCCTCGATGGGAGGATGCTTGTCGCCCTTCTCGTCGGTCCACAACTGACCCGACGCGATCGCCGGACCAAGCTTCTTCTCCTCGCCGTCATGGCAGGTGCGGCACGCCTTGCCTTCCGTTCGGAACTTTTCCGCGCCGATCATGTCCCCTGGCGTCAGCGCCCACTCCCACGAGGACTGACCCGGGTAGAACAGCAGCACCTCCCGGCCGGGAACACTCGCCCAGTCAATGGCGGCGTGCGCGGCGGGAGCCGTGAACAGGGCGGCAAGAGCAACAGCGGCGAGGGGCTTCAGCCTGAACGTCATCAGATGTCCTTCCAGCGTCGGTCGTGCAGTTGGAAAGCGGGCGGATGATCGATGTCGGGTCGTGGTGCCGTTTGCGTTTGCCGGTGGAGCCTCGGACGGCTCCCGCCACGGTCCCGCCGCCGCCACAACGAGGCGCTGGGTGAAGGTCCGTCTCTGTGCACGCCCGCGAGGCGGGGCATGTCGGGACACTCCTCCGTCGGCGCGCCGTCCGTTTCCCTGTTCTTTCGGACGGAACCGCCTTTTTCCCCACGTGCGGCCGTTTCGACTTCGCACACAGGGCCGATATTGGCACTCGTAATCTTGTGCCTTGGCTCGCGCGCGCGTGTAGGTCCAGATTACAGATTTTTTATGGTACCAGCGGGGCGCAGCACCTAACGCTCTGGCATTGCTTGACTTTGTCGCGAGGTGGCTGGAACCTGGCGCCATTTTCCGCTTGCTGTGTTGCAATCTGGTCACATTCCGGCCATGAATTCCCGGGCATCACCGGCCGCAACGGGCCTGTCGCTAATTGATACAGATCAACGCCGAACCCCCAGCGATGCCGGTAGCGTCCCAAGTCATACCGGATGTAGCATCGCGGTGAGCGGGCGTACATCCTGGCGGGCAGAAGCACCGATTCCGGAAGCCGGCGCTTCCTGGGGGAAAGGACACGGGCGTGGAAGATTTCGACCTTAACGCACCACCACCATTGTCGGCACTGACTATCGCCTTCGTAACGATGTTCTACGCGGCAGCGGCAATACTCTTGCTTGGCTTGTTCGTACAGACCGTTCGTTTGGTGTACCGCGCTGCCCGTTCGGGTGGTATCGACCTGCCGGAAACCCCTGCCGATGCCAGTCGTGTCGGCCGTGCCGTGCGTCTGGCAAGTGAAGTATTTCTTCTGCGCAGTACTTTCTTCTCCGACCGCTGGGCCTGGATATTCGGCGCCGCCTTCCATTTCGGCCTGTTCCTCGTGCTGGCCCGGCACCTGCGGTACCTGATCGAACCCGCCTGGATCGGCCCGCTGTGGAAAATAGTCGTGCTGGTGCAGCCTTTCGGGTTCTATGGCGGCATCGCCCTGCCGCTCGGCGCCGGAGCCTGGTGGATCCGCCAGGCCTGGCTCGGCGACCATCGTCTCCTCGACAGCCGAGTCGACCGCGTCGTGCTGGCCTTGCTGATCGCGATTCCCCTCATCGGCTACATCAACACGTACGTGCGCACCGATATCGTCGCGGTGAAGGCCTTCATGGTCGGCCTGCTGACCTTCGACTGGAAGCCGCTGCCCTCCGACCCGGTGCTGCTGCTGCATTTGTGGCTGGTGGCGCTGCTGATGATCCTGCTGCCGTTCAGCCGCCTGCTGCTGCTGATTCCGCTCGGCCACATCGTGCACCTGCCGGCCCTGCTCGGGGGCGGTCCGGGTTCATGGCGGCGCACGCCCAACGTCGTCTGGGCCGCCGCGGTGCTTCTGCTCGCCCTCCTCGGCCCGCCCGCCGTGATCGCCGCCGCGCAGGTGGCCAAGGACGGCATCCGGCCGGCGCCGGGCTTCTCCGGCCTGGTCGCCGGGCACAGCACCGCAGACAGCACGGTGATGATCCGCTTCCACCCGAACTTCCTGTTGTCCTACCGCACCACGGTCGTGCACCACGGCGAGCGGACGACGAGCGACAACATCGAGCGCTGCGTCTCGTGCCACGCCGTCAGCGGCGCCGACGGCACGCCGGTCGGCTACACCGATCCGCAGCATTTCTGCGGCAGTTGCCATTTCCGCGAGGCGGTCACGATCGACTGCTTCGAGTGCCACAATTCCCGCATACCCAAGCAGGAATCCGCGTTGCCGTCCGCCACCCACTTCGCCGCGCTGCGGCCCCGAGCAAGCACCGAAGGGAGTGTTCGGCCATGACCGAGACCGTCGAGGCCTCCCGCCGCCGCTTCCTCGCCGGCGCGGCCGCCTTCACCGTCGTCACCCTCGCCCCCGGCGTCACGCTCCGCGTCGCCGCCCAGGAAACCACGCAGGCCGGCATGCGAGCGGTGCGCTGGGGCATCCTGATCGACGCCGGCGCCTGCTCGCCGGACTGCACGGCCTGCGTCGATGCCTGTGCCACCGAGTTCGGCCTCGCCAGGCACGGCCGCCCGCAGAGCGATCCGCAGTGGATCCGCAAGGTCACCGTCAGCGACCCGAACACTGGCAACAGCAAGTCTTTCCCAATGATGTGCCAGCACTGCGAGCACCCGCCCTGCGTCGACGTCTGCCCCACCGGCGCCTCGTTCAAGCGCGCCGACGGTATCGTGCTGGTGGACCGCCACATCTGCATCGGCTGCCGCTACTGCATCATGGCCTGCCCCTACGAGGCACGGAACTTCGTGCACGAGGATATCGTCGACCAGAAGCCCTACGCGCCGCGCGGCAAGGGCACCGCCGAGGCCTGCACCATGTGCGTGCACCGCGTCGACGAAGGCCGCACGCCGGCCTGCGTCGAGGCCTGCGCCAGCACCGGCCACAAGGCCATGCTGTTCGGCGATCTCAACGACCCGGACAGCGAAATCAGCAAACGCGTCGCCACCTTTGGGGCGACGCGCATCCGTGCCGACCTGCGCACCAATCCCGGCGTTCGCTACCAGGGCATCTGAACCATGCACGCACCCGTGGAATACCATTTCTTCACCGGCTACAGCCTGCGCTCCTGGCTGGTGCTCGGCGGCTTCGGCCTGCTCGCCGCGCTGGCGGGGCTGGCCGCGATGTACATGGAAAGCGAGGGTCACTGGGTGACCGGCATGACCAACCACGTGGTGTGGGGCCTGCCGCACGTGTTCGCCTTCTTCTTCATCATCTCCGCCTCGGGCGCGCTGAACGTCGCCTCGATCGGCTCGGTATTCGGCCGCGAGGACTACCAGCCGCTCGGCCGTCTTTCCGCCGTGCTGGCCTTCGCACTGCTGGCCGGCGGGCTGTCGGTGCTGGTGTTCGATCTCGGCCGCGCCGACCGGTTGATCATCACCATGGAGTACATCAACCCGACGTCGATCTTCGCCTGGAACGTGTTCATCTATCAGATCTTCTTCGGCCTCGTGATCATCTACCTGTGGATGATGATGGACCCACGCATGGCCGCCTTCTATCGCCCGGCCGGCACGGCGGCGTTCCTGTGGCGGCTGTTCATGACCACGGGCACCGGTTCGGTGCTCGGCTTCCTGGTCTCCCGCGCCGCCTTCCGCTCGGCCGTCATGGCGCCGGAGTTCATCGCCCTGTCGTTGTCCTTCGGCACTGCCATCTTCGCGCTCGTCCTGTTGGCATTGCAGCGCTTCGAGGGACGGCCGGTGCCCACGCCCGCGCTGCGCGCCCGCCTGTCGCGCCTGCTCGGGTTGCTGGTTGCGATCAGCCTCTACTTCGTCGCCGTTCAGCACGGCACCGGCCTCTACCAGGCCGAGCGGCGCGACGTGGAGCACTTCCTGCTGTTCCAGGGCGGGCTGTATTCCGTGCTGATCTGGGGCGGCTTCGTGGTGCTCGGCAGCGTGCTGCCGATGATGCTGCTGTTCGACCCCTTGCGGGCGGGCCAGCACGGCGCCCTGCCGATCGCTTCGGCCCTGATCGTGTTCGGCGGGCTGTGCCTGATCTATGCCACCGTCATCGGCGGCGAGGCCTTCCCGATCGAGATTTTTCCCGGCATGCACGTCACGTCCAGCGCCTTTGACGGCGCGGTGCATCCATACGCGCCTTCGCTGCCCGAACTGGCACTCGGCCTCGGCGCGGTCGGGGTCGCCGGCGTGGTCCTGCTGATGGCCATGTGGGTGCTGCCGCTGTTGCCCGACACCGCCGGCTCCGACAGCCCGGCGGGTCCGTGAAGGGCTCACCTGGACGGTTGTGCACGGTGGGGCTAGGACCATGCGATGATCGTTGAAACCGGGCATTTTGCGCTGGTTCTGGCGCTGTGTGTGGCGTTGGTGCAATCGGTTGTTCCGATTGTGGGTGCGGCGCGTGGGCGTGCGGGCTGGATGGGGATTGGGCGGTCTGCGGCGCTGGTGCAGTTTGTGCTGATTGCGCTGGCGATGGGCGCGCTGATGCACGCCTACGCGGTGTCGGACTTTTCGGTGATCAACGTCGTCGAGAACAGCCATTCGGCCAAGCCGCTGCTCTACAAGCTGTCCGGCGTGTGGGGCAACCACGAGGGCTCGATGCTCCTGTGGGTGTTCATGCTGGGCCTGTGCGGCGCCGCGGTGGCGCTGTTCGGCGGCAATCTGCCGCCGGCGCTGCGGGCGCGCGTGCTGGCGGTGCAAGGGATGATCGGGGTGGGCTTCCTGCTGTTCATCCTGCTGACGTCCAACCCGTTCCTGCGCGCCGTGCCGGCGCCGGCGGACGGGCAGGGGCTCAACCCGGTGCTGCAGGACCCCGGACTGGCGTTCCATCCGCCGTTTCTCTACCTCGGCTATGTCGGCTTCTCGGTGGCGTTTTCATTTGCCGTCGCCGCGCTGATCGAGGGTCGGGTGGATGCGGCGTGGGCGCGCTGGGTGCGGCCGTGGTCGCTGGCCTCGTGGTGCGCGCTGACCATCGGCGTCGCGATGGGAAGCTGGTGGGCGTATTATACGCTGGGCTGGGGCGGCTGGTGGTTCTGGGACCCGGTGGAGAACGCCTCGCTGATGCCGTGGATCGTCGGCACCGCGCTGATCCACTCGTCCATCGTGGTGGAGAAGCGCGACACGCTGAAGAGCTGGACGATCCTGCTGGCGATCATCACGTTTTCGCTGTCGCTGGTCGGCACCTTCCTGGTGCGCTCCGGCGTGCTGACGTCGGTGCACGCCTTCGCCACCGACCCGGCCCGCGGGGTGTTCATTCTTCTCCTTCTGCTGGTCGCCATCGGCGGCTCGCTGACGCTCTACGCGGTGCGCGCGCCGGTGCTGAAGGGCGGCGGGCTGTTCGCCCCGGTGTCGCGGGAAGGCGCGCTGGTGCTGAACAACCTGCTGCTGGCCTGCGGCGCGGCGACGGTGTTCATCGGCACGCTCTACCCGCTGTTCCTCGACGCCGTCGGCGGGCCGAAGATCTCGGTCGGCTTTCCGTTCTTCAATGAGACCTTCGTGCCGCTGATGGTGCCGCTGCTGCTGGTCGTCGGGCCCGGCAGCATGCTGGCGTGGAAGCGCGGCGACCTGCTGGGCGCGCTGCAACGCCTGTGGGCCGCCTTCGGCTTGGCCATCCTGGTCATGCTGGCGGCGTTCTACGCGAGCCACGGCGGCCCGGTGCTGGCGGTGCTGGGGCTTGGCCTGGCGGCCTGGGTGTTCGGCGGCGCGGCGGTCGAACTCGCCGAAAGGCTGCGCCTGTTCCGCGTCCCGCCGGCGGACAGCCTGCGTCGCGCCATCAACCTGCCGCGCGCGGCCTGGGGCATGAGCTTCGCCCACATGGGCCTGGCCATCACCGTCGCCGGCATCGCCGCGGCGGCGTTCCAGACCGAGAACATCCAGGTGCTCAATCCGGGCGAGGACATGCCGCTCGCCGGCTACACGCTCCACCTCGCCAGCGTCGAGCGCCGTCCCGGCCCCAACTACATCTATGACGACGCCACCGTGACCGTCAGCCGCGACGGCCGGCCGGTTGCCGTGATGCACCCGCAACGCCGGTTCTTCCCGCTGCAACAACAGACCACCACCGAGACCGCGATCCGCACCAACCTGCTGGCTGACCTCTACGTCGCGGTCGGCGACCCCGACCCGAGCGGCGGCTGGACCATCCGCGCCTATTACAAGCCGCTGGTGCCGTGGATCTGGATCGGTGGGGTGATCATGGCGTTCGGCGGCCTGGTCAGCCTGAGCGACCGCCGCTGGCGCATCGGCGTCGCGACGCGCGCGCGCCCGGCGGTGCCGCAGCCCGCGCCCGGGGAGTGATCCCACCCATGCGCACGCTGCTGTTTATGCTGCCGCTGGCTGCGTTCCTGGTGTTGGCCGGCTATTTTGCCCTGGCCTTGCGGCCCGGCCACGATCCGCAGGTGTTGCCGTCGGCCCTGATCGACCAGCCGATGCCGGCCTTCGACCTGCCCGCGCTCGGTGCCGGCGCGGCGGTGACCTCGGCGGCGTCGCGGGGCCAGGTGGTGGTGGTGAATTTCTTCGCCTCTTGGTGCGTACCGTGCCGCATCGAGCATCCCGTGCTGATGCGGCTGGCCAATCAGGACAAGGTCGCGATCACCGGCATTGCCTACAAGGACGCGCCGGATGCGGCGAAGAAGCTGCTCGACGATGCCGGCGACCCGTACGCCCGTGTCGGGGTCGACCTCAGCGGCCGCACCGGCATCGATTTCGGGGTGTATGGGGTGCCGGAGACCTATGTGATCGACCGGACCGGGCGGATCCGCAAGAAGTTCGTGGGTCCGCTCAGCCCCGAGGCGGTGGCGGGCGAGTTGCTGCCGCTGCTGCGCCAGTTGGGACGGCCATGATCCGCGCGCTGTGCTTGCTGCTGATGCTGGTTCCTGGCTTGGCCGGCGCGGTCGAGCCGAGTGAACGCCTGGCCGACCCGGCGCTGGAAGCGCGGGCGCGGGCGCTCAGCCAGACCCTGCGCTGCCTGGTCTGCCAGAACGAGTCGATCGACGAATCGGACGCCTCCCTGGCGCACGACATTCGCGTGCTGTTGCGCGAGCGCCTGCTGGCCGGCGACAGCGACGCGGCGGCGCGCCAGTTCATCGTCGCCCGCTACGGCGACTTCGTGCTGCTGAAGCCGCCGCTGGAGCCGGCCACGCTGGTGCTGTGGTTCGGCCCGGTGGTGGTGCTGGTGGCCGGCGGGCTCGGCGTGGTGCTGTATCTGCGCCGCCGCCTGAAGGAGGAGGCGGCGCCGCTGACCGAGGCCGAGCGGGAGCGGCTCAAGCGGATTCTTCGGGAGACCGACGCGTGATCGCGCTGGCCGTGGTGCTGGGTGGCCTCGGCGCGGTCGCGCTGGTGCTGCTGGTGCTGCCGGTGCTGCGGGCCGGTCCGGCGCTGCCCGGCCGGGGGCGCTACGACAGCGCCGTCTATCGCGACCAGTTGCGGGAGTTGGAGCGCGACGTGGCGCGTGGCCTGATCGGCGCGGCGGAGGCGCAATCGGCGCGTCTGGAGATCGAGCGGCGGTTGCTGGCGGCGGCGGCCTCGGCGCCGGACGGGGCGGCGGCATCGCGCGCCAGCCCGGTGCTGGCCGTGGTGCTGGCGGTGCTGGTGGCGGGCGGCGCGGCCGGGCTCTACCTGAGGCTGGGCGCCCCCGGCGTGGCGGACACCTCCTTCGCGCTGCGGGTGGCCAATCGTGGCGCGCCCGCCGGGGTGCCCAATCATCCCGACATGGGCAAGCTGGCCGCCCAGCTTGCCGACAAGCTGCACGAAGACCCGAACAACCGCGAGGGCTGGCAGCTTTATGCCCGCACCCTGGCCAGCATGGGCGACTGGAAGGGCAGCGCGGGCGCCTGGCGCGAGCTGATCGCGCTCGGCGGTGCCCATGCCGGCGCGTATGCGGGTTATGGCGAGATGCTGGTGCTGGGGTCGCAGGGGGTGGTGACGCCGGCGGCGCGCGAGGCGTTCGGCGATGCACTGAAGGCCGATGCGTCGGATCCGATCGCGCGGTTCTATCTGGCGTTGGCGGATGCGCAGGCCGGACGGGGCCGGCAGGCGCTCGACGCCTGGGTGAAGCTGGCCGGCGACGTCTCCGATGCGGACATGCGTTCGGAGATCGCACGGCGGATCGCGGAGACGGCAAAGCTGAGCGGTCTGCCCGCGCCGGCGATGCCGCCTGCTCCGGTGGCGGCGGAGGTGGAGCAAGCGGAGCCGGCGGCGGGGCCGGCGCCCGGTCCCGATGCGGCGCAGACGGCCGCCGCGGCCAACATGTCCGAGGCGGATCGTGCCACCATGATCAAGGGCATGGTGGCGCAGCTTGCCGCCAAGCTGGAGGCCGACCCGAACGATGCCGATGGCTGGGTGCGGCTGGGCCGTGCCTATGCGGTGCTGGCCGAGCACGACAAGGCCGCCGACGCCTACGAGCGGGCAGCGGCGCTGCGGCCGGGGGATGTGTCGGTGTTGGTGCAGGGTGTGCAGGCGCTGATCGAGGCGCAGAAGCCGGACGCGCCGATCCCCCGCCGGGCGATCGATCTGCTGCGCCGTGCCGAGCGGATCGATCCGAACCAGCCCGAGGTGTTGTGGTATCTCGGCCTCGCCGAGGCCCAGGCCGGTCACGCCGATGCCGCGCAGGCCTACTGGCGCCGCGTCCTCGACCTGCTGCCAACCGACAGTCCAGACCGGAAATTGGTCTCCGACGCCATCGAGGAAGTGAAAAAGGAGTGACTTTCTTCACCCCCGCCTGTCAACGCCGGAGCACAGGTGCTTCGTCATGGCTTCCATCCTCTGAAAGCCCAGCACCAGGGGTCAATTCAAATCGCCCGTTCTGTCCACCCCCAGGGGCGCACTCCATTTCGCATCTCCCTCAGCTCTTGGCCTCCCTTTCCTACGGATCGCGGCTGAGCCCTTCGGCGGCCAGCGCATCGAGGTAGGCCTGCCAGCGCTGCGGCTGTTCGCGGCCGAGGCGGTGCAGGTACTCCCAGGAATAGATGCCGGTGTCGTGCCGGT
>Ga0181535_10004822_pt1 | contig 14764 bp, 12 predicted proteins | sample PEATcosm2014_Bin_44_FD_119774 | JGI IMG/M metagenome (GOLD analysis project Ga0181535, IMG submission 119774) | Peatland microbial communities from MTU Mesocosm Facility, Houghton, MI, USA - PEATcosm2014_Bin17_30_metaG | ecosystem: Environmental > Terrestrial > Soil > Wetlands > Peat | place... | reverse complement strand
ATTCTCTTTCGCCCTCCGGGCTTACCGAGTCGGCGCTAAGCTAACGCGGTATCCGCCCCGATCGGGCATGGCGCGGAGCGCTGCCCCGAACTACTCGTATTGCAGCGCCACCACGGGGTCCAGGCGGGCGGCTTTCAGTGCGGGCCAGGTGCCGAAGAAGAGGCCCACGCCCACGCTCACGCACACGCCCAGCGCGGCCGCCCACAGCGGAACCGAGGTGGGCAGGCTGGGAAAGATGAGACGGAAGATCACCGAAATCAGCCAACCCAGCGTCATCCCCGCCAGGCCGCCCAGTCCCGTCAGCACTACCGCCTCGGTGAGGAACTGGACCACGATGTCGGAGCGTTTCGCGCCCACCGCCTTGCGAATGCCGATCTCCCGTGTGCGCTCGGTGACCGACACCAGCATGATGTTCATCACGCCGATTCCGCCCACCAGCAGGCCGATCGAGCTCAGCCCCACCATCAGCAGCGCCACCGTCGACGTGATGCGGTGGAAGTCGGCCAGCATCTGGCTGCCGGTGGAGAGCCAGAAATCGTCGGGCTTGTTGGGCGGCGTCCTGCGCATCATGCGCAGCGCGACCTCGGTTTCATCCATCGCGCGATCCACCAGTCCCTTCCTGGCGAAGATGATGAACATGATCTCATTGGCCGTCGGGTACATTTTGCGCATGGTGAAGAAGGGCACCAGGATGCGCTGGTCGGGCTGGCCGGGAAAACTCAGCTTTTGCGCAATCACACCGACGATCTGAAGCTGATGGCCGTCCACCTCGATCCACTTGCCAATCGGGTCGTCGCCCTGAAACAGCGCCTTGTCCACGTTTTCTCCGACCACCACCACCGGCTGATGCCGCCGGTTCTCCTCGTCGGTGAAAAAACGGCCGCGCACCATCACCTGGTTTTCGCCCGCGGCGTAGCCCTCCTCGGTCCCGGCGAAGGTGATCTGGTACAGGTCCCGGCCGTGGTATTTCACGTGGTCGGTCCAGCCGCCCGGCCCGAATACGTTCGGCGTCAAAAGGTAGGGCGAAACGTGCTTGACCGATGGGCAACGCTCCTCGAGTTCCTGCGACTGCTCCCAGGTGAAGGGCTTGCGCTTCAATTCCTCCGGCGTGATGGCGCCGCGGAAGCTCAGGTTGAACTGGAAGGAAAGAATCGTCTCCGGCCCCATCGCGCTGACCAGTTCCGTCATCACGTCGTTGACGCCGGTGATGATCGAGCCGACCGCGATCACCGCGCCGGTGCCGATGATGACGCCGAGCACGGTCAGGAAGCTGCGGGTCTTGTGCTCCATCACCGTGGCCAACGCCATCGACGCCGAAGAGCGGATTTCGGAAAACGTCATCGCTCCCACCTCAGCGCATGAATCGGATCCAACCTGGCCGCGCGGCTCGCCGGATATACGCCAAAGAACAGGCCCACTAACGCCGATATTCCCACTCCCACCACCACCGCCGAAGGCGGCACCACCATCGGCATCGGCGTCACCGACCGCACCACTACCGTCACCAGCCAGGCCAGCACCACGCCCATCAACCCGCCGGTGGCCGACAGCAGCGACGATTCGACCAGGAACTGCCGCATGATGTCGCCCTTGCGCGCGCCCACGGCTTTGCGAATGCCGATCTCATAAGTCCGCTCCGTCACCACCGACAGCATGATGTTCATGATCACCACGCCACCCACCACCATGAACACCGAAACGATGCCCACCGCCATGGTGGCCAGCGTCTTGGTGATGCGGTCCCACAGCGCCACCAGCGACGACGAGGACAGGAGCCCGAAATCGTCCTCCTGGTTCGGATGCAGTTTTCGGTGCACCCGCAGGAATACTCTCACTTCGTCCTGCGCATCCTCCAGGTGCTCGTGATCGATCGCCAGCGCGCTGAAACTCGCCTCCGGGTGCGAGCCGAATATCTTGAAAAACGTTCCCAGCGGGATCATCACGAAGTTGTCCTGCGAACGGCCAAACGCGGAGCCCTTTTTCTCCGACACCCCGATTACCTCGAACGGCTTGCCGTCCAACGCGATGGTCTTGCCAATCGGGTCCGTGTCGCGGAAAAAACGCTGGCGCACATCCTCGCCGATGAATGCGACGTTGGTGTGCCGCTGGTCGTCGAATTCCGTGATGAACCTGCCCGTGTCCACCCCCAGATCCGAAATGACGCCCATGTTCGCAGTCACGCCCGTCATCCCCACTCCATCCATAACCTGGCCGCGGTAGTGCACGCTCACGCTTTGGTCCGCCGACATGCCGAATTCCCGCACCAGAGTGAGTTGGCTCTTCAGATACCGATACTCGTCCCAGGTCAGCTTGGGATTCCTCCGGTCCAATTCGATCAGCTTCTTGGGATCGAAATCGCCCAACAGCGGAATCCGCTGCACCTGAAAGCCATCGGTGCCCATGTCGGACACCTGCTGGGCCACGTACACGTCCATTCCGTGCACCATCGACATCACCACGATCAACGTGGTGGTGGCGAGTATCACGCCCAGCAGCGTGAGAAAACTGCGCAGTTTGCTCGAAAATACGCTCCGCACAGCGACCAACACCGCTTCGCGGAAAGATGCCAAGGCTCGCATGATGCCCGATTCAGCCTGCCGGTTCCGCCCGTCATGCGGACGGTGAACGCCTTCCTATCACTATGAGGACGCCGCCCCTCATTCAACCTTAACGCAAAAGGGGCGGACGGCCGCGCCGGACCCGCCGGCGCCGCCAGCCCGGCGCTCTATGAGGCATACGCGAACCGCCGTGCGAAGTTCCCCAAAAAGTCCGGCTGGTAGGGCATGCTTGAGAGGTTGCTGAAAAACACCAGAAGCACCATGGCCACCGATCAACACCGATGAACACGGATTGAGAATAATTGGTTTATCCGTGTTCATCGGTGTTCATCCGTGGCCCAAGAATGTTCTCATCGGTGGCTCTATTGCTTAGCCTGTCGTGTTGCCCGCGCAGACGCCATGAGTTATAGTCGAACTTCGAGAGCGCCGGGTGATGGAGCGTCACCTCTGACCGTTCCGGGCAACCGGTTCCGATAGCTCCTGCCGTCTGGTGGGAGTTTCCTCATTCGCAAGTTACAAGGAGTCATAGATGACCAAAATCGTTAGCGTTGTGGGCCGTGAAATCCTGGATTCCCGCGGGAATCCTACGGTTGAGGCCGAGGTTGTACTGGATGGCGGCGCAATCGGCGTTGCGGCGGTTCCTTCGGGAGCATCCACGGGAGAGAAGGAAGCCGTCGAACTGCGCGATGGCGACAAGCAGCGGTACGGCGGCAAGGGTGTCCTCAAGGCCGCCGGCCACGTCCGCAAAGAACTGGCACACGCCGTGATTGGCCTCGATGCGACCAGCCAGCGCGCCATCGACCAGGCGATGATCGATGCCGATGGAACCCCCAATAAGGCGAAGCTGGGAGCCAATGCAATTCTCGCCGTGTCCATGGCAACCGCGCGCGCCGCGGCCAGCGCCCACTCATTGCCTTTGTACCGCTACCTTGGCGGCGCCAACGCGTGTACGCTGCCCGTGCCGTGCATGAACGTGCTGAACGGCGGCAAGCACGCCGACAACACCGTCGACTTCCAGGAGTTCATGATCGCGCCACACAGCGCGCCATCGTTTACCGAGGCGATCCGCATGGGCATGGAGACCTTCCACGCGCTCAAGAAGGTGCTCAACGGCAAAGGTCTCTCGACCGCCGTGGGCGATGAAGGCGGTTTCGCGCCCGATCTGAAATCGAACGAAGAAGCGGTCGAGCTGATTCTGGAAGCGATCACCAAAGCCGGCTACAAACCATCCACCGATATCTCGATCTGCCTCGACCCGGCCGCGAGTGAAATGTGGGACGACGGGAAGTACGTGCTCTTCAAGTCCACCAAGAAGCCGATCACTTCCGACGAGCTCATCAAAATCTGGGAGTCTTGGGTCAGCCAATACCCGATCGTGCTCATCGAGGATGGCATGGGCGAAAACGACTGGGAGGGCTGGCGGAATCTGACGGTCGCTCTCGGAAACAAGATCGAGCTGGTGGGCGACGATCTCTTCTGCACCAATGCGAAAATCCTTCAGCAGGGAATCGACAAGGGACTCGCGAACGCCGTCCTCATCAAGCTGAATCAGATCGGCTCGGTGACCGAGACGCTGGACACCATGGAACTGGCGGCGCGCAATGCCTACGGATGCTTCGTCTCCCACCGGTCGGGCGAAACCGAGGACACCTTCATCGCGGATCTGACGGTCGCCACCGGCGCTGGCCACATCAAGACCGGTTCGGGCTGCCGCAGCGAGCGCGTAGCGAAGTTCAACCAGTTCCTCCGCATTGAAGAGCGGCTGCAAGGCAACTCGCGATTTGCCGGCCGCGGCGCCTTCCGGCGCTAGCCAAGACGCAGGCATTCCGGCAAGCAATACCTCAGTGCCGCGCAAGTCTCGGTGAAGCTGCTGCGCCTACTCGCTTCGGCTTGCGCGGATACATTGATCCCGAGCGTCCATGCGACCTTTCCGCCTTCCCGGTCGCGGCCCCGACGCGCGTGGGAATTGGACCGCCAAGCGTCCGCATCCTCAAGCCCGCATTGCATGAGACCGGACTGCCGGTTGCGTTCCCCATGCGGTTTGATATATCTTACGGAGACAACCGGCCGGATGGGCGGACCCTGGGGCCGCACTGCCATCCGGTAGATCCGGTGTATCCCCGCCAGACGAAGGAAACACAAATCCATGGGAATTGGGATTCGCATCGAGAATCTGCGCAAGGTTTATAATTCGCCGCCGCCCTCCGTGGCCGGCGGCCGCGGTTTTTCCTTCGGACCTACCCGCTCTACCGGCGGGCGGAAGGAGAAGAAAAAGAAGATCGAAATCCTGGCGCTCGATGGCGTATCGCTGGAGATTCCCGCCGGCGAAATCTTCGGCCTGCTGGGGCCGAACGGCGCGGGCAAGTCCACCACCATCGGCATCCTGACCACACGCACCGAGCCCACCAGCGGCCGCGCTTTCGTCGGCGAGTTCGACGTCTGGCAGCAGCAGGTAAAGGCCAAGCGGCTGATCGGCGTGGTGCCGCAGCGGCCGAATTTGGATTTCGCCCTCACCACACGCGAGGTGCTGCTGTTTCACGGCGCTTACTTTGGCCAGAGCGCCCGCGAGCGCGCCCGCCGCGCCGACGAGCAACTGGAGAAATTCAAGCTCACCGACCGCGCCGGCCAGATGGTCCGCGAATTGTCCGGCGGCCTGATGCAGCGCCTTTCCATCGCACGCGCCATGATGCACGATCCCGAAGTGCTGTTTCTCGACGAGCCTTCGGCGGGCCTCGATCCGCAGACGCGCCTGATGCTGTGGGATATCATCCGCAGCTATGGCAGCCTGGGCAAGACCATCGTGCTGACCACGCACTACATGGACGAAGCCGACGAGCTGTGCCAGCGTCTGGCCATCATCGATCACGGCAAGATCATCGCGCAGGGGACGCCCGGCGAACTGAAATCGTCGATCCCCGGCGGCTACCTGCTGCGGGTGCGCTTCGACCGCGCGCCCGAAGAACTGCTGCGCCACCTTCGCGAACTGCCCGGCGTGACCGAGGTGCACTCAACCGATGCGGCCGCGGCCGATGTTTACGCCGACCGCGGCGGCCCGTTGATCGGCCCCATCGTCAACGCGGCGCAATCGGCCGGCGTTGAACTGCGCGATGTTCACATCCAGGAACCGAGCCTCGAAAACCTGTTTCTGCACCACACCGGAAGGAGCTTGCGCGAGTGAACTGGAAAACATTTTACGCCCTGCTGTCGCGGGACGGGCACGTCGCCCGCCGCAGCCTGGTCATGGTGCTGGTGCAGAACCTGCTGCAGCCGCTGCTGTTCACCTTTGTCTTCGGACGCATCCTCACTTCGGGCGGCATGATGCAGGCCGGATTCAAGAGCGTGCTGCTGCCTGGCATCATCGCCATCAGCATGGTGATCGCCGGCGTGCAGGCGGTGGCGATGCCGCTGATCACCGAGTTTCAATTCAGCCGCGAGATCGAAGACCGGCTGCTGGCGCCGATTGAAAACGGCTGGCTGGCGGTGGAGAAAATCATCGCCGGCATGATCCAAGCGCTGGTGGCCGGCCTGGTGGTGATCCCGGCTGCATGGTTGACCATGGGCTCGGGCACCAACATCAGCTTCGCGCATCCGTTCGAGTTCGCCACCTTCTGTCTGCTGGTGGCGCTGCTGGCTGCCGCGGGTGGGCTGGCGCTAGGGTGCAGCGTGGGTGCGACGCAAATCGGACTGATGTTCAGCATCATCCTGACGCCGATGCTGATGTTCGGCTGCGTGTACTATCCGTGGGCGTTCCTCAAGGCGTTCCCCGGCTTGCAATACGCGGTGCTGCTGAACCCGGTGGTCTACGCGAGCGAAGGCCTGCGCGGAGTGCTGGCGCCGGGTGTGCCACACATCGCGACGTGGATCACCGCCTCCGCGCTGGCCGCGATCGATCTCGGCATGATTGCGCTCGGCATCAAGAAGTTTCGGAGGAAGGCGGTGAGCTAAACACCTCCAGTCCGCCTCCAACACCCCGCGTGTCGGGCTGCACTGACGATGCGTACAAGCTATCCCCACAAGCCATTTTCGTCGACGGGCACATGGAGCGGTATCAGGAATATTCGCACAAAGTCCACGACTTGCCGTGGGCTAGTGTCTTTAACTGTCTTTCGCCCGGGCTGGCGGCGCCAGGCGGATCTCTCCGGAATACAACAGGCCACCATTTTTGCCTCGCGCATCCCCAACTTGCGCGGCTCTCTGCACGGCTGTTATCGTCGTGGTCGGAAACGCGCGCCCTCCATGACACCTCCCATAATCGACCGGGATGAAGAACTCTACTGGCTGGCATTGCAACTGGTTCCCGGTCTGGGCGCCAGAGGCGCCGGCAAACTGCTCGACCGGTTCCGGGCGCCCGCGGCCATTTTCCGCGCCTCGCGCACGGAACTCGAAGCCGCCGGTGTGAGCGGCGCGGTGGCGCAGTCGATATCGAGCGGCTGCACGTTTGAAGACGGCGTGGCGCAGCAGGAGAAGATGGCGGCGGCCGGCGCCGTGGCCGTCACTATCGGCGATCCGCGCTATCCGCAGGCGCTGCGCGAAATCTTCGACCCTCCCATCGTGCTTTTCACTCGCGGAAGGGTGGAATTGCTGAGCGGGCTTTCGCTGGCCGTGGTGGGAACCCGCCGTGCGACGCCGTACGGTCTGGCGGTGGCCGAGCGGCTCTCCTCGGACCTGGCACACGCTGGTCTCGCCATCGCAAGCGGCGCGGCGCGCGGCATCGATACGGCGGCGCACAAGGGCGCGCTGGCGGCGGGCGGCGACACCATCGCCGTGCTCGGCTGCGGGGTGGACGTGGTGTACCCGTCGGAGAATCGCGGCCTGATGGCGGATCTGGCGCGCAAGGGGTTGATCGTTTCCGAATTCCCCATGGGAACTACCGCGTTCCCACAGAACTTCCCCATCCGCAACCGCGTCATCAGCGGCATCAGCCTGGGAGTGCTGGTGGTGGAAGGGGCGCAGTATAGCGGCTCGGCCATCACGGCCAGGCTCGCGATGGATCAGGGCCGCGAGGTTTTTGCGGTTCCCGGCAACATCACTTCGAAGCTGAGCTGGTGCCCAAACCTGTTGATTAAGCAGGGCGCGCGCCTGGTGCAGGACTGGAATGACGTGGTTTCCCAACTGCCCGCCGAATCCCGCCGGCATCTAATCGATAGAGGCCGCAAACGCATCCTGTCGGAGGGCGGCGAAACCCCCGCGGCGCCTGAAGCATCTAATCCGAATGAACCCGGTCCCGACCTGGGCCCGGTTGCCCGCCGCACGCTCGAAGCCCTCCAGGTAGATGCTGCCACGCACTTGGACGATCTGCTGGCGAAAGTGGACGATACTTCGACCTCCGAGCTCCTGGCAGCGCTGTTCGAACTGGAGATGATGGGCCTGGTCAGGCAACTTCCCGGCAAAAACTTTGTTAAAGTGTGGTAGCACAGTCTGGGTTTCCGGCAAATTCATTTTTTCGAGCGCGGGATTAGACTGTTTTCTTGAAGAAACGGCATAATATGGCAAAAGCTCTGGTAATCGTGGAATCGCCCGCCAAGGCGAAAACCATCAACAAATACCTGGGCAAGGACTTTATCGTCAAGGCTTCGCTCGGTCATATTAAGGACTTACCCAAGCGGGATCTGGCAGTGGACGTCGAGCACGGTTTCGAGCCGCGCTACGAAGTCATCGAAGGCAAGAAAAAGCTGGTCGCCGAGCTGAAACAAGCCGCCCGGAAAGTGCAGGATGTGTATCTGGCGGCCGACCCGGACCGCGAAGGCGAAGCCATCTGCTTCCACCTGCAGGAAGAGCTCTCGGAAAAAAAGAACGGGCCGCGGATTTACCGCGTGATGTTCAACGAGATCACCAAGAAGGCGGTCGCCAAGGCATTCGAAAAGCCGGGCCAGGTGGACGTGAACCTGGTGGATGCGCAGCAGGCGCGCCGCGTGCTGGACCGGCTGGTGGGCTACAAGATTTCACCGCTGCTGTGGGACAAAGTGCGGCGCGGCCTCTCCGCCGGCCGCGTGCAGACGGTGGCGCTGCGGGTGATCGTGGAGCGCGAGCGCGAAATCCGCGCGTTCATCGCCAAGGAATATTGGACCATCGATGCGGACCTGGCGGCGAAGAAGCCGCCTGGGCTGACGGCTCGCCTGGCGCGCATCAACGGCCAGACCGCCGAAATCGGTTCCACCGAAGCCGCCAACGGCGTGGTGTCGTCGCTCGAAGACGCCGCGTACACGGTGCAGTCGGTTTCCACGCGCGAGAAGCGCCGCTTCCCGGTGGCGCCGTTCATCACTTCCACCTTGCAGCAGGAATCGTCGCGCAAGCTGCGCTTCAGCGTGAAGCGCACCATGATGCTGGCGCAGCGGCTGTACGAGGGCGTGGAAGTCGGCAAAGACACCGTCGGCCTCATCACATACATGCGCACGGATTCCACGCGCGTTTCCGACGACGCCGTCAAAGACGTGCGCGATTTCATCGGCGAGCGCTACGGCCGCGAGTTCCTGCCGGATTCGCCGATATTCTACAAATCCAAGAAGGGCGCGCAGGACGCCCATGAGGCTGTTCGTCCCACTTCCATGGCCTACGCGCCGGATGTGGTGGACAAATATTTGCAGGAAGACGAAAGAAAGGTCTACCGGCTGATCTGGAACCGCTTCGTGGCCAGCCAGATGATGCCGGCGCTGTACGACCAGACCACCATCGACGTGAGCGCCAAAGGCAAGAATGGCGACGATTATCTCTTCCGCGCCACCGGCTCGGTGCTGAAATTCGAAGGCTTCCTCAAGGTCTACCAGGAGGGCAAGGACCAGATCGACGAGGAAGACGAGGAGATGAAGCATCGTCTGCCGTTGGTGACCGAAGGCGAGCGCCTGCGCTTCAAGGCTATCCGGCCGGAGCAGCATTTCACCGAGCCGCCGCCGCGCTACAACGAAGCTACGCTGGTCAAGCGCCTCGAGTCGGACGGCGTCGGACGCCCGTCCACCTACGCGTCGATCATCTCGACGATTCAGGAGCGCGAGTACGTCAAGAAGGACGGCGGCCGATTCACTCCCACCGAGCTCGGCATGGTGGTGACCGACCTGCTGCTGGAAAGCTTCGACGACATCTTCGACGTCACTTATACGGCGCGCATGGAAGAGGAGCTCGACGAGATCGAGGAAGGCAAGATCGACTGGCGCGTCGCCATGCAGGAATTCTATGAGCGCTTCGATAAGGACCTGAAGCACGCCGAAGAGCACATGACCAACATCAAGCGGATGGAAAAGCCCACCGACTTGATCTGCGAAAAGTGCGGCAAACCGCTGGTAATCAAGTGGGGCAAGCATGGCAGCTTCATCGCCTGCACCGGCTACCCGGATTGCACCTACACGCGCGAGCTGACGGTGGATTTGCCGGACGTCGATAAGGCCGATCTTTCCGAACAGGGCGACGAAGAGTACTGCGAGAATTGCGGCCGGCCCATGGTGTTAAAGAAAGGCCGCTTCGGCACGTTCCTGGCCTGCACCGGCTACCCGGATTGCAAAACCACCAAGCAGATTGGCGGCCAGCAAAAGAAGCCCGACCAGAAACTGGACGAGATCTGCCCGCAGTGCGGCAACCACCTGGTGCTCAAGACCGGCCGTTTCGGCGAATTCACCGCTTGCAGCAATTACCCCACCTGCAAGTACGTCAAGCAGAAGACCATCGGTGTGAAGTGCCCGGAGTGCAACGAGGGCGAAGTGGTGGAGCGCCGCTCCAAGCGCGGCAAGACCTTTTACGGATGCAACCGCTGGCCCGAGTGCAATTTCGTCGCCTGGGGCAAGCCGGTGCCGGAAAAGTGCCCCGAGTGCGGCAGCCCGTACATGATCGAAAAATGGCTGAAAGCCGGGACCGTCTGGCAATGTCCCAACGCCGAGTGCAAACACAAGCAACCCGCGCCGCAATCCGTCGAGACGGTCGTCCAGTAAGCCTGAATTCCGAAGCTAGACGCCTTGTATCAGGGCACGGCTTGAGCCGTGCCGCCGGCAGCCCGCATTCTGAGGGCTTTAGCCCCTGCCTCGCAGACAGGGGCTAAAAGCCCATGAGGTTCATCCCGCTCCGGCACGGCTCAAGCCGTGCCCTGATACAAAACTTAATTCATCCTGGTCTCTTGGCCTCCCGCTGCGGAAATGCAACTTCGCCAAAGTTGATTCCGGAATCCAGAGTAGGGCCTCCCGGCAACGTCGGCACGAATGCCGACGCTGCACGCAGGACTGCGCGCGCCACGGCAGGCTCTACCCGCGTTCCAGTTTATAGACCGTGATCTCCGGCGGCGCGCCGATGCGGATGGGCATGCCGATGGTCCCGATGCCGCGATTCACGTACAGTTGCCCGCCCGGTTTTTGGAAGAGTCCGGCCACGTAAGGCGTCACCAGGCGGCTGGGAGCGATCTCCGGGCTGATGAATTCGAGCGCCGCCTGCCCGCCGTGCGTGTGCCCGGCCATGCTGAGGTCGATACCCAGGGCGGCCGCCCGGTCGAATGTATCCGGGTTATGGCTGAGCAGGATGTTGACCTGGCCGCGCGCGATCAGGCTTTCGATATTGCCCAGGATGCGGCTCACCGGCGCGGAGGGCCCGAAGCGGTGCCGGCTCTGGAAGTCGACGCCGATCAGGTTGAACCAGTCGCCGCCTGCTGTGATGGGGACGCTGGCGCCGCGCAGAATGCGAACGCCGCTCGCGGCGAACAAGCGGGTAATGGAATCTTCCACTCTCGCCCACGCGTCGTGGTTGCCCAGGCAGCCAAAGACGCCGAAGGGCGCACGCAAACCGGCCAGCGCTCCCACCACAGCAAACTGCGTGCCCGCATCGAAGGTGACGTAGTCGCCAGTCAGAACGACCATGTCCGGCTTCTGGGCGTTGGCGATGGCGGCGAACTTGCGAATCTGTTCCCCGGTCATGAACGGCCCGATGTGGATATCGGAAAGCTGCGCGATGCGAAAGCCGTGAAACGCAGGCGGCAGGTTGGCGAGGCGAACGGGCCGCTCCACCGTCTCCAGATTCAACCGCCCGTAGAACAGGCCGTAAGCGCCGCCCACGAACGGCGCGGCAGTCACCACGCGAGTGGTCAGTGCGAGAAAATCGCGCCGGGCCGGCGATTCGATTTCGGCTCGGCCGCGCAACCGTCTCACCGCCGCGCGCACGCCGGCCACCATGGCAAACGGAATCGCCAGCAGGAATCCGACCAGGGAGCTGGCGATCCACCAGGCGAATGGCGCGGTGAGCAGCGCATCGCGCAGGGTCAGTTGAACCGGCTCCGGCCGCCGCCCGAACTCGCGAATGGTGTAGGCGAAAATGGCCACCAGAATCGCCGGGATGGCCGCGCATACCAGCCAGCGCAGAGGACGGGACGCGATCTTCCGTCGCGCCAGCCGGATTCCCCGCCAGGCCCAATACAACTGCGATGAGCCTAGGATCAAAAAAACGATTGCGAAGAAGGACATCGGGAAAGTTTCGGATGTATGGTTGGCGCGGGCTTACATTTCGCGGCGGCCTTCCATGGCTTTGGAGATAGTGACCTCGTCGGCGAATTCCAGATCGCTGCCAACGGGGATGCCCATGCCGATCCGCGTCACCTTGACGCCGAGCGGTTTCAGCAGACGCGCCAGGTACACGGCGGTGGCTTCGCCTTCGGTGGTGGGGTTGGTGGCTACGATCACCTCCTGGATTTCGCCTTCGCCGATCCGTTCCACCAGGTTCTTCAGCTTGAGCGATTCGGGGCCAATGCCGCGCAGCGGCGAGAGCGCGCCGTGCAGCACGTGGTAGCGGCCCTCGAACTGGCGGGTGGTTTCGATGCCGACGATGTTGTGCGGCTCTTCCACCACGCAGACCACGCGCGCATCGCGGTTGGTGTCGGCGCAGTAAGAGCACAGGTCGCTATCGCTGATGTTATTGCAAACGCGGCACAAGCCAAGCTTGTCCTTGACGTCGAGCAGCGCCTGGGAGAGATGTTCGGCGTCTTCGCGGCCGGCGCGGAGAACGTGGAAAGCCAGCCGCTGCGCCGACTTTTGCCCGATGCCGGGCAAGCGTTTGAACTCGGTGATGAGGCGGGCCAGCGGTTCGGCGAAATCGGGCATCGTCAGAACATACCGGGAGGCAGGCCGAGGCCGCCGAGCATGCCGCCCATCTTCCCCTTGATCTCGTCCTCGACCTTCTTGAGGGCCTCGCTGTGCGCGGCCAGAACCATGTCCTGGAGCATTTCCACGTCGCCGGCAACCTCGGGATCGATCTTGACGCTGAGCAGGTTCTTCTGCCCGTCCATCGTCACCGTAATCATGCCGCCGCCGGCGGTAGCCTCCACTTTGATCTGCGCGATTTCCTGTTGCAGGCGTTCCTGCATTTTCTGCGCCTGCTGCATCATCTGCTGCATGTTGCCGGGTAATTTCACTTGGGCTGCTCCTTCAAATTGCGGACGCGGCGGACTTCGCCGCCAAAAACCTCGCGGAAGCGCTGCACCTCCGGGTTGGCCAGCGCACGGCCGGAGGCCTCGTCGGCCGATTCCATGGCGCGCCCGGCGGCCGGCGCTGCCTCTCGCGGCGCTGCTTCTGACGCTTCGCCGGCGAGCAACTTCAGGCTCAGCGGGCGTCCGAAAACCTCACGCAGCGCTTCGGCGAAGCTGCGGTCCTTCAAATACAGGTGGTAAGACTTGGGCGCCTGGATCCGGATATCGCCGCCGCTGAGCGAAATCTGCGCGTTCTCGACGGCGTCGGCCAGGTGCTCGAGACCATGCCCGGTAAGCCAGGCGTGCAAGCGCTCACGGGGATCGCCAGGGGCGAGCGGCGCGGGAGCCAGCGCGTTGGCGCCGGAATTCTGCGGCTCCGGATGGCCCGATTTCTTGGCGCGATCGGCCTCGAATGGCGATGGACCGGTGCGCAATGGCGCAGCCGGGACGCGCGCCAGCGGACTGGGACGCGCGGCGGCCGGAGCGGGGCGCGCTTCGGTTCCCCCCAGCTCGGCGAGCGCCTGTTCGATCGGCAACATGCGTCCCGCGTGCACCAATCGCACCAGGCCGATTTCCAGATGGAAGCGCGGCTGCAACGAGTACTGCAAGTCGCGAAACAATTCGAGCGTCAGGTGCAGATACCGCGTCAGGTCCTCTTCGGAAAACTGCGATGCTGTCTGGGCCAGCCGGTCGCGCTCGGCGGCGCTGGCGGCAATCAGCCGCGTATCGGCGCCGGCGATGCGCGCCACCAGAAGGTTGCGGAAGTAGCGCGCCAGCTCGCGGCTGAAGTGTTGCAGGTTGTGGCCGTTGCGCTCCAGCTCATCGACCATTTCGAGCATCCGGCGCGGGTCGCTCTCGGCTAGCGCGGCGGTCACCTGGCCCAGCGATTCGAGCGAGAACGCGCCCAGCAGCGCGCGCACCTGGGCGGCATCGATCTTCTGCCCGCAGCAGGCGATGGCCTGGTCGAGCGCCGAAAGCGAATCGCGCACGCTGCCTTCGCCCGCCTGCGCCAGCACGGCCAGCGCCTCGGGATCCGCTTCGATGCCTTCCTGCCCGCAGATCCAGGCCATGCGCGCGATCAGATCGTCGAAATCCACCGACCGAAAGCTGAAGTGCTGGCAGCGCGACGCGATGGTGGCCGGGATCTTGTGCGCCTCGGTGGTGCACAGCACGAAGACCACCCACTCCGGCGGCTCTTCGATGGTCTTGAGCAGCGCGTTGAAGGCTTCGCTGGTGATCTGGTGCGCTTCGTCGATGATGAAGACCTTGTAGCGGTCGCGCGCCGGCCGGTAGCGGACATTCTCGCGCAGCTCGCGCATTTCGTTGATGCCGCGGTTGGAAGCGGCGTCGATTTCGATCACGTCCACGGTGCCGCCGCCGGTGATTTCCAGACAACTCGCGCACACGCCGCAGGGAGTTGCGGTGGGGCCTTCCACGCAATTCAGGCAGCGCGCCAGAATGCGCGCCACGGTGGTCTTTCCGGTGCCGCGCTGGCCGGAAAAGATGTACCCGTGGCCGATGCGGTTCTGCGCGATGGCGTTTTCGAGGGTGGTCTTGACGTGCTCCTGGTTGACCACGTCGTGAAACGTTTGCGGCCGGTATTTGCGGGCGATGACCTGGTACATGGGGTGGGCGCGTCCGGCCACGGTCCGGACCAAATGCCAGGCCCCGGGTGATCCGCGGCACACGAACTACACCGCTACCGTTGCTTCCTTCCGGACCTGGCGGGGTTTGCAGCCGCCCGTTGCACGGAGCCCGAGACCTGACAAGTAATTATCGT
>Ga0181535_10004821_pt1 | contig 14770 bp, 9 predicted proteins | sample PEATcosm2014_Bin_44_FD_119774 | JGI IMG/M metagenome (GOLD analysis project Ga0181535, IMG submission 119774) | Peatland microbial communities from MTU Mesocosm Facility, Houghton, MI, USA - PEATcosm2014_Bin17_30_metaG | ecosystem: Environmental > Terrestrial > Soil > Wetlands > Peat | place... | reverse complement strand
CGGCCTCCAGAGGTAAAACGAAGGCAGAAATCTGCGGCGAAAACCGACGGAAACGGCGAAAAATCCGCATCGGCGGCAACATCAACCAAGAATCAGGGGTTTTTCCGCAGCCTGTGAAGGCCCATTCATCTCATGCCACTTACACCGGGGATAAATCCCCGGCCTACCACCCGGAGGAATTTCTCCGCAGCCTGTAGACCCAGAAGAAGATGCCTGTCGCCGTTTACACTTAAAGTTTATGGCTGACGAAAACGAATTGCGATACGATCCGGCGGCGATTGAGCCGAAGTGGCAGAAATGCTGGGCTGCGGACCCGAAGCTGTATGCGGCGGAGGCGGCGACTAGCGGCAAACCCAAGTACTACGTGCTGGAGATGCTGCCCTATCCGAGCGGGCAGTTGCACATGGGGCACGTGCGCAACTACTCGATTGGCGACGCGCTGGCCAGGCACATGTGGATGCGCGGGTATAACGTGCTGCATCCGATGGGGTGGGATGCGTTTGGACTGCCTGCGGAAAATGCGGCGCTGAAACACAATACGCCGCCGCGCGAGTGGACTCTGGCGAATATTGCGGCGATGAAGCGGCAGATGCAACGGCTGGGCCTGGGGTACGACTGGGCGACGGAAGTGACGACGTGCCTGCCGGACTACTACCGCTGGAACCAGTGGTTCTTTTTGCGCATGTATGAGAAGGGACTGGTTTACCGGAAGAAGAGCAAGGTGAACTGGTGCCCGGAGTGCGCTACCGTGCTGGCGAACGAGCAGGTGGTGAACGGCTGCTGCTGGCGGCACGAGGATACGATTGTCGAACAGCGCGATCTGGAGCAGTGGTTCTTCAGGATTACCGCGTATGCCGATGAGTTGCTGGCGGGCCTGGACAAGCTGGAAGGGTGGCCGGAGAAGGTGCGCACGATGCAGCGCAACTGGATCGGGCGCAGCGAAGGAACAGAGGTCGACTTTTTCCTGGCGGAAAAAGGCGACGAGGGGTCAGGGATCAGGGATCAGGGATCAGAAAAGACGCGGATTCGCGTGTTTACTACGCGGGTGGATACGATTTTTGGGGCGACCAGCGTGCAACTTGCGCCGCAACATGCACTGGTGGCCTCATTTACGGCTGTTGATTCGAAGTTAAAGGCGCAGGTCGATGAGATGATCGCGCAGCAGAAGAAGGCGCGCGAAGAAGGCGACCTGGGCGCGATCGAAAAGCATGGCGTAGCGACCGGGCGGTTTGCGGTGAATCCGTATAACGGCCAGCACGTGCCGATCTGGGTGGCGAACTACATTCTGGCCGACTACGGAACGGGCGCGATCATGAGCGTGCCGGGACACGATGAGCGCGATTTTGAGTTTGCGACCAAGTATGGGCTGCCGATTGTCGAGGTGATTCGGCCGGCGGGGCAGGAGACGGCGGCGGTGTTGCCGTTTATCTCCGAAGACGGCGTGCTTGTGAACTCCGGGGAATATGACGGGCTGAGTTGCTCAGAGGCGGAGAAGAAGCTGCAGGAGATTGCGGCGCGCGGCGCGTTTGGAGAAGCCAAGGTTACGTATCGGCTGAAGGACTGGGGCGTGAGCCGGCAGCGCTATTGGGGCACGCCGATTCCGATGATCAACTGCGCGAAGGACGGGTTGGTTCCGGTGCCGGATGAGCAGTTGCCGGTGCTGTTGCCGGCGCAGATCGAGATTACGCAGAAGGGCGGGTCGCCGCTGGGACGCGTGCCGGAGTTTGTGAACACGACTTGCCCGAAGTGCGGCGGGCCGGCGCGGCGCGAGACCGACACGATGGACACGTTTGTCGATTCGAGCTGGTACTTCTACCGCTATACGGATGCGAAGAATTCCAGTGCGCCGTTTGATCCGAAGGTGGCGCAGTACTGGTTTCCGATTGACCAATATATCGGTGGCGTGGAGCACGCGATTCTGCACCTGATCTATTCGCGGTATTGGACGAAGGTGATGCGGGACCTGGGCCTGATTGTCAATGACGAGCCTGCGCAAAGACTGTTTACGCAGGGCATGGTGATCAAAGACGGGGCCAAGATGTCGAAGTCGAAGGGGAATGTGATTTCTCCCGATGACATGGTGGCCCGCTACGGCGCCGACTCGACGCGTATGTACGCGCTGTTTGCCGCTCCGCCTGACCGCGATCTGGATTGGCAGGAAGATGGCGTGGCCGGTGTGAGCCGGTTCCTGGCGCGCGTGTGGCGGCTGGTGACGAAACATGCGGCGGCGGCAAAGGCTGGGCGCGGACAGAAAGTGGAAGGGCCGACAGGGCTGACGCTGAAGCTGCTGAGGAAGCTGCATCAGACCATTGCGAAGATCACGCTGGACTTTGAGGGACGCTGGCACTTCAACACCTGCGTGGCGGCGATTATGGAACTGGTGAACGATCTGCAAGCCGCAGATGCGCAATTGACGGCGGGCGAAGTGCCGGCGGCGGCGATGCATGAGCTACTGAGTTCGCTGGTGCTGCTGCTGGCGCCGTTTGCGCCGTTTCTTTCCGCGGAGTTGTGGGAGGAGCTGGGCGGCGAAGGGATGGTCCTAAGGGCAACGTGGCCGAAGGGCGATCCGGAACTGGCGAAGGAAGACGAGCTGGAGCTGCCGGTGCAGATCAATGGCAAGCTGGTGACGCTGGTGCGGGTGGCCGCGGGCGCGGATGCGAAGACGATTGAAGCGGCGGCACTGGCCGATGAGAAGGTGAAGTCGCGGATTGCCGGAAAAACTGTGGCCAAGGTGATCGTTGTGCCTGGAAGGACTTGCAACCTGGTGGTGAAGTGACCGGAGCGGGCAGGGCTGTGCCTGTGCGCGGAACCCAGTCGCTGGTTGGTTCGATGAGCTGGGTGACGGGGCGGCCTTGGCTCACGGTCATTGAAGTCTGCTGGCGATGGGTCTTCGGGATTCCGCTGCTGGTGGTTTGCTGGCAGCAGGGTGTGCGGATTGTTGCGGCGCACCCGCTGGAGTCGTCGGGGTTCAATTCACTCGATACGCAGAATCCTTGGGTGGCGGTGGTTCAGCTTGCCAGCGTGATCGCCTACTATGAGCCGCATGTGCTGGTCGTGCTGCGCTGGCTGCTACCCGTGGCCGCGCTGGCCTGGGTGGTGATTTCGGGGCTGGGGCGGAGTCTGCTGCTGCGGCGGATGGAGCCGCGGCTGGCGTTCAGCCCCGTGGAGATGATTGCGCTGCAGGCGGTGTGGCTAGCGGTGCTGGCGGCGGCGTTCTGGTGCTGGTTCAGGGCGATGCAGTGGGCGGCGGTATCGCACATTGCAGCGGGCGGCGAGCCGGACCTGGTGGGGTTTGCGGTCTGGACGATTATTCTCTCGCTAGCGTTCTTTACGGCATGGGCGCTGATGAGCTGGGCGCTTTCGATTGCGCCGCTGCTGATGCTGCTGGAGAGGCGCTCCGCGCTTTCAGCGCTTGGAGAGAGTTTAAGGCTGGGGAAGGAATTTACCGGCAAGCTGGCGGAGATCAACCTGGTGATGGGGATTGTGAAGCTGGCGCTGCTTGTGCTGGCGATGGTGTTCTCGGCGGCTCCGCTGCCGTTTAGCGACGAGTTGGGCGGAGGCGCGCTGCACTTGGTGTGGGCTGTATCGACGATTTTCTACCTGGTTGCAAACGACTTCTTTCATGTGGTGCGGCTGAGGGGTTTCGTGGAGTTTTGGGAGACGTATCGGGGCAAGGTCCTCGAATCAGTTTTGTGAGTCAAGGGCGGTTTGGGGCCGATGAGGCTCATTTTTTGGCATAAATTTCGCAAAAATCGTAATTGGCTCTGGGGCTTGCTTTGCTGGCAAGCCTTTTTTTTTGTTTGGGTTAGGTGTTTAGGCCGGGCGAAGACTAGTGACTAGATGGTAACGGGGCCCTGGGGCGTAAGTGGTTTATTTGCTGCTGGTTGGTGGGAAAGTCACAGTTTCACAGGGAATAGGGGGGAGGGGGTAGGGCAGGGAAACAGGGAATAGGGAATAGAAGAGCTTTGCGTACGCGCTGCAAGGATCTGCTTGGAGATGTCCATATATTCATAGTGCGCTTTTTGGGGGTAATTTTCGGCAGGGGTTCTCATGGTCATTTGTCCACCGGCCGGGATGAAACAGACGCTATCCCAGGTGCCCAAAAGCGAGGCACCTGGGGCACCCCGGCTGTTTACGCTTGGGGCACCCCGGCTGTTTACGCTTGGGGCACCCCGGCTGTTTACGCTTGGGGTACCCCGGCTGTTTACGCCGTTCCTCCAGGACTCCGGCACGATTCTTTTGTTCTGCTTTCCCCACGCTGAAGCGCGGGGCTAACCAACACTGCGCCTCCGGCGCGGGTGTGCGGCTGCGGCTGAGGCTGAGGCTGAGGTGGGCAGTGTTCTAGAAGAGTTTTAGGCGGATGATGAGGTATTTTTTGGGGTCGTCGCGGATGCTCTTGACTAACTGCTGGGTCTGATCCATGGTTTGATCGGCGTGGTCGTAGAGGGAGCGGTTCTGAATGAGCTGGCCCATCGTGCCTTTGCCCTCGTCGATGCCTTTGAGGATGGAGTCGAGGCGGGTGACGGTGTCGTCGAGCTTTTGGGCGAAGGCGGGGTCTTTGGCAACCTTGCCGAGCGCGCCTTTGCCAGCGTTGATTTCAGACACCAACTGATTGGCATTGGAGGCGGCGGAGTTCAGGTTGTTATAGAGCGTGTCGTCTTTGAGCAGTTTGCCGGCGCTGCCTTTGCCGTCGTTGAGGTCGGTCGTGATCTTGTCGAGCTTGTCGATGGCGGAGTTGGCGCGGGTGTAGAGGGTGTCGTCGTTGACCAGTTTGCCGAGTGAACCCTTGCCCTGGGAAATTGCGCCGGTGATGGTCTCAAGATCGGAGGCGATCTGTGTGATCTTTTTGGCGAGGCTGGGGTCGTTGATGAGTTCGCCCATGGTGCCGTTCTTGCTATTGAGCGAATCGACCAGGGTTTCAATTTTGCGCGTGAGGGACTGGATTTCTTCGATGGAGACCTGGCTGGTGCGGATGACGTCAGAGATGCTGGGGGAGCCGGAGGCCTTCAGTTCGGCGTTTTCAGAGGGAGGCGGCCCGGAGGCATGGGTGGAGTCGATATCGATGTAGCTGTCGCCGAGGACGCCAGCCTGTGCGATGGAGGCGGTGGAATCGACGTGCAGGTCGTGCGCATACTCCTGGCCGACGCGCATGGTGACTTCGACGGAGGTGGGGTTGCGATCGGGGACGATGCGCACGCGGATGACATTGCCGATGGTGACGCCTTCAAGCGTGACGGGAGCGCCGTTTTTGAGTCCGGAGGCATTGTCGAAGTAGGAGCGCATGACCAGCTTGTGGGCGAAGAGGCCGCCGGAGGAGCCGGACATGAGAAAAACGAGCCCGATGAGAACGGCGGTAGCCGCCAGGACGAGGGCTCCCACTCTCAGTTGCGACCACTGAATCTCTTTGCGGCTTGGCACGAAACTCCTCTTGCTAAATGGATGCAGTCGACGCCTTGAGGATACCAGAAGAGGGTGATTGGGGCCTGTCTCCGAAGTTGTTTGAAAGACAACAGCAGATCGTTCGACTCACCACGCCCCACGCTCCAGCCCCAAGGGCAAAAGCGCTCTTTGGGGACCCCGGCAAGCGCTTGGGGCCCCGTTCGCACAGGATGACAACCTGAGTTTTGCTGCGAATTTCTGCTAGGAAACCTCTGATTAAGTTCCATTTCACAGCGAGCATTCCCTCAGGGGCTAAAGCCCCACATTTATTTTCAGCTATTTGCGGCACGGCTGAAGCCGTACCCTTTCAAAACGTCGACTTATTCAGAGATTCCCTAGGGAATAGGGAATAGGGAATAGAAAAGCTGCGAGGTTGACTCTTGTTGAATCGAAGGCACTCGGCCTTTGTTCGTTGGAAGGGTGCTGGTGAATCGGTTTACACTCGATCTCGCAGCGCATGTTTATTCTATTGCGGCGCTGAACGGGGTGTCCGATGCAGAGGTCTTCTTTCGTAGTTGTTTTCATTGCCATTGTGGGGATGACGGGCGCGGGTTCTGCTGCGCAGAAGCCAGGTTCGTTCGGTGGCAACCAGCGGCTTGAGCTTGACCGCAGGGGCGAGACGATCGTGCTGGAGCCTTATGCGGCGAATATTGTGCGGGTCACGCTGAGCTTGAAGCACGAGCCGGCGGTGGCGGGGCCAGGGTATGGGTTTCAAACCGCTCCGGCGGCGTCGGGGTGGAGCGCTAGCCAGACGGAGCAGGCGGATGTGTACCGGTCGTCGCGGATCGTGGCTACCGTGGACAGGCCACGGCCGAGCGGCAAGCCTCCCGTGCAGACACAGGTGGACATCGGCAAGTACTTCAACGGGTCGACGCCGGGGGCGCACATTGTCTTCCGCACGCCTGAGGGGAAAAAGCTGCTGGAGCTGACCGGGTGGTCGCAGGATGTGCCGAATCAGAAAGAAGGCACGGCAGGGATTCTGCGCGACAGGCGGGCCGGCGATGCGGAGTTCTATACCGTGGGTGCGACGTTTGCTTCACCGGACGACGAGCACTACTACGGGCTGGGGCAGAATCACGAGGGCTTTCTGGATCGGCGGGGACATGCGGTCCACTGCTGGGCGGACTATCTGGCGACGGGGGGGCCAAGTTTCTGCGTACCCTTTGTGGTGACAAACAAAGGCTATGGGCTGGTGTGGGACAACCCTTCGAAGACGACCATCGAGCCGGGGTTCAACGAGCAGACGCGGTGGAGTTCGGAGGTGGGGGACCGGGTTTCGTTTTTTGTGATTGCAGGCGATACGGCGGACGAGATTTATGCGGGCTACCGGCGGCTGACGGGTGCGGCGCCGCTGCTGCCGAAGGCGGCTTATGGATACATCCAATGCAAGCAGCGGTACGCGAGCCAGGAGGAGTTGCTGGCGGTGGCCAAGGGCTACAGGGACCGGCATCTGCCCGCCGATGTTCTGGTGGTGGACTGGTTCTACTACACGAAGATGGGGCAGATGGACCTGGACCCGAAGTTCTGGCCCGATCCGGCGGCGATGAACAGGCAACTGCACGCGATGGGGTTTGAGACCATGATCAGCGTGTGGCCGCGGTTTGTGCCGGAGGACCGTTTTTACGCAGAAGTGCGCGAGAAGGGGTGGCTGATTCACGATGCCGATGGGAAGCCGTTGGACGGATTGCCGTACGACCGTGCTGGATCGGACATCGACACTACCAATCCGGAGGCGGCCGCGTGGTATTGGAAGACGATCCGGGAGAACATTCTGAGCAAGGGTTTCGACTCGATCTGGGCCGACGAGACGGAGCCCGATCTGCCGCCGAACGGAGCCTACTTCCACATTGGGCCTGGGACGCAGTACTTCAATGTGTACCCGCTTTTCCATGTGGGTGCGCTGTATGACGGATTCAGGAGAGATAAACCAGAGCAGAGGGCGCTGATTCTTTCGCGCGATGCGTATCTTGGCGAGCAGAGCAAGGGAGCGATTGTCTGGTCGTCGGATATTTATCCCACTTGGGACACGCTGAAGCGTCAGATTCCGACGGGACTGGATGTGACGGCCTCGGGGATTCCGTACTGGTCGAACGATACGGGCGGGTGGCAGTATTTGCCGGCCGTGCACCACCCGGCGCACGAGCCGCTGCTGGACCCTTCGGACGCACGAGAGACCGTGGGCGGCTACGATGATTACCCGGAGCTTTATACGCGGTGGTTTGAATATGCAGCGTTTCTGCCGATCTTCCGGACGCATGGCAGCCGGCCGGCGAACGAGGTCTGGTCGTATGGCAAGGCAGCCGAGCCGATTCTGGAGAAGTACCTGCGCCTGCGCTACGAGCTGATGCCGTATATTTATTCGCTAGGGTATAAGACGTGGCAGACCGGAGCGCCGATCATGCGGGCGCTGCCGCTGGATTTTCCGGCTGATCCGAAAGTCGCGGAGATCGGCGACGAGTATATGTTCGGGCCGGCGTTTCTGGTGGCTCCGGTGACGGAGCAGGGGGCGACGAGCCGGCTGGTGTACCTGCCCGTGGGAGCCGACTGGTACAACTTCTGGACCGGGGAACGGGCGAAGGGCGGGCAGACGCTGGAGGTCAAGGCGCCGATCGAGACGATTCCGCTGTTTGTGCGGGCCGGGTCGATTGTGCCGCTGGGGCAGGCTGTGGAAAGCACGCACGAGGCGCAGGCGATCGAGAAGATCCGGGTTTATCCCGGAGTGGATGCGGATTTCACGCTGTTCTCCGACGACGGCCGGACCTATGCGTACGAAAAGGGTGCGGGCGCGGTGACGCGGCTTCACTGGGATGAGGCCGGACAGCGGCTTACGCACGAGGGAGCGGCGGCGTGGAGTGTGCCGGATGGCAGGATTGTGGAGATTGTTGGGCGCTGAGCGGGCGGATTCCGGCACTTTTCTGTTGGAAACTAACCGGAGGCCCAGCTGGGGAGTCCAAGGAAGGGAAGGGGATGCCGTTCTTCCACCTCTCTGATTTACAATCACGAAGTAAGCAGGAAAGATCTGAATGAGGCTTTTTTTTATGAGTTCAGGCCGGGCGCGCGTGCGTTTGGTAGAGGCAGGCGCGGCCCTTGCGGCCGCTGCTCTGATTGCCGGTTGCGGTAACTCCTATCGGCCGGTTGTGACGCCGGTAAACTCCAGCGGGCCAGCCGCGCAGGTTACGTCGTATGCGGTGGTGGTTTCGGCGCCCTCGCCTACGACAGACGGCGTTGTCACGATCGTTGACTACTCTGGCGATACGGTGATGGCGGTCGCGCCCATTGGTCCTGGACCGAGCAACTTTGTTCTGGACGAGCTTGGCGCCACCGGCTATACGCTGGACAGCGACGGCACTCTGGCGAACTTCCCGATCAGTACTAGTCTTCAGGCCAAGTATGTTACGTATTCGACACTGTCCTCGTCGTCGCTGCCGCTGAATTTCATGGCGCCGTCTTCGGGGTTGTGGGCGACGGACCTGAATGGGAACGTGGTGGATCTTTTCTCGTCGAGTCCGCAAGCCTTCAAACTTGCGATTTCAGTGGCGCCAACTCCGATCACTGTCGTGGGGAGCCCGACGCTTTCCGGCCAGCGCGAATATGTGATCAGCGAGAACTTTACCGATGCAACGGGCGTGGCCTGCAACATTTCGCCGACGACGCAGACGACCGGCGTGGCGACTCCGATCGAGATCGCGACCAACACGGCTGACAGCCCTACGATTCCGCTGGGCAAGTGCCCGGTTTATGCGGTGCAAAGCCCCGACCAGAAGCGTCTGTTTGTGATGAACCGCGGGGACGACACGGTTAGCGTGATCGACACCCAGAAGAACATGTTGGATAGCTGCACGCCGTTTGTCGAACACGAGACCGGCCGCACGGTGACCTGCCATCCTACGCTGCCGCTTTCGACTGCAGCGGTTACGGCTACAGGCATTACGCCGCCCAACGGAACCAGCGGGATGACGGCGAAGGCCGGTCCAGTGTATGCGGAGTACAACTCGGCGACGAATCAACTGATTTTGGCCAACTACGATGGGGGGACCATCAGCGTGATCGACGTAACCCTGGATGAGTACGGCAACGACAGCGCTACCTTCGGCACCACCTATACGATTCCAGTGGGCAACAATCCTGCCAGCGTGACGGTACTCTACGACGGCAGCCGCGCCTATACGGCCAACCAGACCGACGGCACGGTGACGATCGCGAACCTGACCAGCCACTCCGTGTTGAAGACGCTGACGGTGGTGGGTCACCCGCGCACTGTGGCCTCGACACAGAACTCGGGGTACAGCAAGGTCTATGCGGCTTCGCCGGACAGCCCGTATGTCACGATTCTCAGTGCGACCCCGACAGCATCGGACCAGGTGGATACCACGATTCTGGTTGAGGGCAATGTTGTGGATTTGCATGTGACCACGCAGAACGGAGGCAGCGGCAACAGCAACATGGTGAGTCGCACGCCCGGTTATGGGCAGCCTTGTAACCGGCCGCCGTCGGTTTTAGGCTCGAGCTTTACGCTCAAGCAGTGCCAGGCGATTCCGTAGAGCGTTTCCTCGGTTGTTCAAGAAAGCAGAAGGACTTAAAGGGCAACTCCCGGCAACGGGGTTGCCCTTTTTGGCTGTTGTGCGGAAGTCGATTTCCAAACAGGCTGCGGAAAAATGCCTGATTCGGGATGCAAGGCCCGAAAAGCATCCCTCAGGGGCTAAAGCCCAACTTATTTTGCAGGGTTTATGTACGGGCTAAAGCCCGTACCCTTCACCGGGAGGAGTTTTTCCGCAGCCTGTAAAGCCCGTGTCCATTTTTTTGCGCATGCAGGTTGATGCGAACCCACCCTAGGCGCAAAAACAAAGACGCGCCGAGGGTGGGGCACCCGGAGTTTCATCCCTTCGCGGGTCGGCTTCGCCGGTGGAAGACTGTTACAGAGCGGCCGAATTTCTTTGCATGGGCGAGTTCTTCCGCAGCCTGCAAAGGCAGCGCTGAGAAAGAGCTTCGAAAGCGCAATTGTGACTTGAGGCACAGACCGGGTGAGCGTAGCGAACCGAGCATGGGTGATCGATGCGTTCCGCACAGCTTTAAGGTCTGTGGCCCGAGGGGCGGACCCGGTCTTGCTTCGCGCGGAATCCATCCCGGAGTGAAGGCCCATGCAATCAAGTAGGGATGGCGTTCGTCTGACGCGGCGGCAGTTTGTGGCGGCAGGAGCGATGGGCGGCGCGGCCCTTGCTGTTGGCTGCAAGGCTGGTAAGCAGGAGAGTTGGGATTTCCTAACCAGCGCCCAGGCTCGGACTCTGTCCGTGCTCTGCGATCAGATTGTTCCCGCGGATGATTTTCCCAGCGCCACGCAGGCTGGGGTGCTGGCCTACATCGACCGTCAACTGGTGCGGCACTACAGGCGCCATCGCAATGCTTACCGGGACGGGCTGGAGCAGGCCGATGGGTTGAGCAGGCAGCGCTTTGGACGCGGATTGGCGGACCTGGACGCGACCCAGCAGTCCGAATTGACGAGCGATCTCTCGCGGCAGAATCCTGGGTTCTTCAACCTGGTGCGCAGCCACACCTTTGAGGGGTTCTATGGCTCGCCACGGCACGGCGGCAATCGCGACGCGGTGAGTTGGAGAATGGTTGGCGTGGATGAGCCTCCTGTGCGCGGCCGTGCACAGGACGACCAAAGAAAAGGCCAGGCCTGATGAAGCGAGTGAATGCGGTTGTGGTGGGTGCGGGAGCTGCCGGTGGCATTGTTGCCAAGGAGCTTTCGACGGCGGGGTTGAGCGTTGTACTTCTGGAGCGGGGCAAGTGGTATACGGCGAACGATTGCCGCAAGGACGACCTGCGCAACCAGCGCACCACTGTTTTGGGCAACGCATTCGGGCCTGAGGACGAAGGCAATCCGCGCGTTGTGTTCGATCCCAAAAGCGGGCCGCACACCGTGTTGGCGAGCGAAGGCGGTTACCAGAACAACGCGGCCTGCGTAGGCGGCGGGACGCTGAGCTACGGAGCGATGGCGTGGCGCTTTGTGCCGAAGGACTTCCGGATGCGTTCGACCTATGGCGCGCCGCAAGGGAGTTCGCTCGAAGACTGGCCCATCAGCTACGACGATCTTGAGCCTTACTACGAAAAGGCCGAGTACGAGATCGGCATCTCCGGGGACTATTCGGGGAGTCCGTTTTTTGGTCCGCTGAAAAACCCGTTGCCGATGCCGCCATTGCCGCCGAATCGCGAGTTTCAGATTCTGGAGCCAGCGGCAAAACGGCTTGGGCTGCATCCGTTTCACATTCCGATGGCTCGTAACAGCGTTCCCTACAATGGCCGTGGCCCGTGCATGCGCTGCCGGTGGTGCGTGGGGTTTGCGTGCGAAGTGGATGCCAAGAACGGTTCGCAGAACACGGTGATTCCGACGGCGCTCGGGACGGGCAACTGCGAGCTGCGCACCGAGTGCATGGCGAAAGAAGTTTTGATGGACGACCGGGGACGTGCGCGCGGCGTGGCCTACTACGATGCAGATGGGCGCTTGCAGGAGCAGGCCTGCGACATGGTGATTGTCTCCGCCTGCGCGATTGAATCGGCTCGGCTGCTGCTGAATTCCAAGAGCCGCTTGTTTCCCAATGGACTCGGGAACCGGCATGACCAGGTAGGGCGCCATCTGCAGGGCCACCACTACACGGGCGCGATCGGGTTCTTTGACTTCGATACGTACGACGATGTGGGGCCGGGGGCGAGCATCGCCGTCGCCGATTACAACCACGGCACGCCGGGGCTTTGTGGCGGAGGCGCGCTTTGCAACGAATTCATCCGCCTGCCGATTCAGATGGTTGAGCGGATGCCGGTGAACACGCCGCGCTGGGGTCTGGGGCACAAGCAGGCCATGCGTACCTTCTACAAGCGCAATATCGCCGTGATGGGGCCGACGCAGCCGATTCCGATGGCCGATGGCAGGATCACACTAGATCCGGCGGTAACGGACAAGTGGGGCATGCCGGTTGCGCGCATCTCGGGCAATGTGCATCCACACACTTTCGAGATCGGCCTTCGGCAGGCGCAGCGCGCGGAGGCGTGGCTGAAGGAGGCCGGCGCCATGAGCACGATTGTGAACGCGGGGAAACCCACGATTGTATCGGGCGGACAGCACCAGGCTGGGACCTGCCGCATGGGGAACGATCCGCAGGGCTCGGTGGTGAACCGCGATTGCCAGGTGCACGATGCGGACAACGTGTTTGTGATCGATGGGAGCGTGCATGTGACCAATGGGGGCTTCAATCCCGCGCTCACCATCATGGCGATTGCTTACATGGCCTCGGAGACGCTGGTCCGCAACTGGAAGGGTACGGGATTCAAATCATGAGGCCGATCTTCAAGTTTGTGGCGATTGCGGCCGGCGCGGTGGTATTGCTTGGCATCGGCGGAACGTTTGGCGCGTCGTATTACTACTCGTCGGAGCACGGGCAGGGGTGCGCGAGCTGCCACGAGATGGTCTCGTACACGAGCGTCGTCCACGGCTCGGCGCACCGCGACCTTACGTGCGTTGATTGCCACAAGGCAACGCTCGGGACCAAGCTGCGCCACATCACGGTGCATCTTGCGCGCAGGTGGCCGGAGGCGATTCGCCTGCGCGAGGCCGATGTGGAACAGATGACCGGAAGCTGCCAGTCCTGCCACCGGCACGAGTATGCAAGCTGGCACGCGGGGCCGCACAGCGCCACTTATGCGCAGATCTTTACGGACGCGACGCACAACTCGAAGCGGATGCTGATGGACGATTGCTTCCGCTGTCACGGCGCGTACTTCAACGGGGCAATGCGAGACCTGGTGCAGCCGCTGAATACGAAAGGGCCGTGGCGGCTGATTCGTCCTGAACTGGCTGGCCAGCCAGCCATGCCCTGTATGGATTGTCATCAGGTGCATGCGCAGGGAGCGCCGGAGTCGCGGCCCGCTGCGCGCATCTCGGTTGCAGGCGATGCCGTTCCGCCTTCGCTTGCCTTCTACGACCGTCGCGAATCTCTTCACTTCGCCGCGGCTGGACTCGGCATTCCGCGGCTCTACGATGGCGCACGCGCGGTGACGATCAGCCAAGACCCGCGCCAGGGACTGTGCTACCAGTGCCACGCGCCGCGCGAGGCAGAGACGGGATCAATTGCGGCCAAGAACGCCTGGGGGCCGCAGGTGGGCTCGGGCGACGACCGTACGCCGATGGGCGTGCATGAAGGCATCAGTTGTGTCGCTTGCCACGATGGACACAACGAGAACACGCGCGCCTCGTGCAAGACGTGCCATCCACAGATGTCGAACTGCGGGATCGATGTCGAGAAGATGGATACGACCTACGCAAATCCGTCGAGCGCGCACAATATTCACTGGGTCAAGTGCACCGATTGCCATCAGCACGGTGTTCCGAAGCTGAAGACTCCGGCGGCAGTGAAGGCCAAGGTGGCAACGACGCCTGGTATGAACGGGTGAGAAGCAGGGAACAGAAGGGAAGAGACTCGTGTGGCGTTTCTGAAGTTTGGGGCATAAATCGGGCACCGGAACCGCAGATCCTTCGACTACGATTGGAGCAAAATGCGCGCCAATCTTTGCTCAGGATGACAACGGCTTTATTTATCAAGTGCTTACGTGAAGACTATTTGGCAATACGGCCTCGGGACGGCGGGGTGAGGTTGGTGCGGCCTATCCTGAGATTTCTATTGCTCGGCGGTGCGGGGATTACCTGGTTCGAAGGTCCGGTTTTCGAGAGTCAGCCCATTCGAGATTCCGCGGGCTGAGCAGATTCCTTTCGATCAGCGACTCGAGCACCAGCGAGGTGGAGGTTGTGCCGAAGGGCGTCAGGCGGTCAATCACATTCTTCAAGTGGTCCACGTTGACCGTGTGCACCTTGAGGATGAAGGAGTCCTCTCCAGTGCCGCGATGGCACTCGACGATTTCCGGCATGGTGTGGACGCACTCGGTGAGTTGCGTGAGCACATTGCCCACAATGCTCATTCGGATGAAGGCGGTAACGGGCAGGCCGATACTGGCGGGATCAATTTCCGCACGGTAGGCGCGAATGATGCCCTCGTCTTCCATGCGGCGCACACGCTCGGCAACGGCAGGCGTGGAGAGCCCAACACGGCGCCCCAGTTCGGCAAATGAGGCGCGCGCGTCTGCCTGCAATTCGGCAAGGAGCTTCCAGCCGAGGGGGTCCAGGAGTTTTTCCCTGTCGGATTGATACATTCTCTGACTCCTCTAATAAGAAACAAGTGCGTAAGTTGTTGAAAAACAAGTAAGCGCATGCAGGTCGATGCGAACCCATCCTAGGCGCAAAAACAAAGACGCGCCGAGGATGGGGCACCCGGAGTTTCATGCG
>Ga0181535_10004820_pt1 | contig 14773 bp, 11 predicted proteins | sample PEATcosm2014_Bin_44_FD_119774 | JGI IMG/M metagenome (GOLD analysis project Ga0181535, IMG submission 119774) | Peatland microbial communities from MTU Mesocosm Facility, Houghton, MI, USA - PEATcosm2014_Bin17_30_metaG | ecosystem: Environmental > Terrestrial > Soil > Wetlands > Peat | place... | reverse complement strand
GCGAGCATGAACGAAAGTGCGTCCTGAAGGTTTATTATGTCCGCCTGTGCCGAAGCGAGCGCGTAGAAGGCGTTTGCCGTACTTTCAGCCAGCGTCCTTTTTGTGGAAATAAGGTTCAGTTCCTGCTTATAAGCTTCCCTGTCATAAACAGAAAGTTCATTTATCTTTTCAAGGCCGTGAAAAACAGGCTGTGTTGCAACAATTTCCGATTCCCACCCCTCGTCAGAGTATCCTCCGCCGCCAAAACTGCTGATGCCGAAATCCCTTAAATGCTCCACTGAAATTGACGGCAAAAAACCTCCTATAGCGCTCATCTTCGCCATATTTGCCTGCCTGAGGTTTTCCTCCTGTATCTTTACGGCGTCCGAATTTGAAAGGGCTATTTTATAACAATCATCATAGCTCAGGGGCGTTACATTCTGGTCGTCCGCAAACACCCGGCTAAAAGCCGTTGCAATAAAAATAAAAGTAAATACGATCATAAAAAACATTGTTCTGTTCATTTTTCCATACCTCTTTTTCCAATTTTTTCAGTCATATAATGCCGATAAAGATAATATCACAAAGTTTGTTTATTTTAAATTTATTTAAAATTAATAAGATTATCTGTTATTCAACCACCAGTATTACAAAAGTCCCGCTGATGATCGGCGGATGCTGCCTTGCGCCTCCCGGCGTCTGCGCTGGCATGGGGCCAAAACCGGCTGTCGGAAGGAATATCTTATGCGTTGAAACGTCCACGGCCATTGTGCGCGCCCCTTTTTGCGTCGCAGCGGTCTGGATGACCCCGAATTGTCCATCGCCGGTCTCTTTTATGACCGAAAGTGTTCCGTCCCCGCCGTTCGAGCAGAAAGCCAGCCCCCTGTCCGGGTCGAAGCCGCATCCATCCACGCCGGAGCCGACCGGAATAGAGGCTGTTATTTTCCCGTTTTTAATGTCCAGGACCGTCATCAATTTATTATGGCACCCGGAAAAAACCAGATGATTTTTCACATCGATGGCTATGCCCGTGGGCTCAACTCCGGGTTTTATGGAAAAGCGCCTTGTTACAACACCTTTCACAGCGTCAATTTCCGCCACTTCCGACGTGTCCTCGATATTGACATAAACAAGACCCGCTCCGTCGCTGCAAGCGTATTCGGGTTTGCCCCCGAGTGCTATGGCGCCGGCAACTTTCCCGGTGGCGGCGTCTATCATTGTTGCGTCATTTGTCCTGCCGTTGAATGTGAATACTTTTTTTGAGAACGTATCGTATATTATGGCGTCCGGGTTCCCGCCGGTCTTCACTTCACCGATGGTCTTCAGGGTCTTAAGATCGAAGATCGTGGATGTGTTTGATTTCCCGTTGCTGGTGAAGCCGCGGTTGAATTCCTCCGCAACGGCTATGCCGTGCACCCCGTCCGTCGCGGGTATCTCGCCGGTCACCGTATTCCTTTCGGTGTCTATCACAATAACATGTGTCCCCCGGGAAACGTAAAGCCTTGAAGCGGCGCTGTCCACCGTCAAATAATCCCATCCTTCCGCGCCTTCAAGCTGTATTTTTTTTACGACCTGGTATTTGGCTCCCGCACAAATGGCCGCGGCGTAAAAAAACATTATGATAACCGGGATAAAAACAGCCTTTATAATCTTGCTCATTTAAAAACCTCCAATTTTTACAAAAACACATATAGAAATATGACCTTTTATCAAGATTAGACGTTCGATGATGTCATAAAGTTCACGAAAAACCTACACATTGAACTTAAAATATACTATATCACCGTCCTGCATTATGTAATCGCGCCCTTCACTGCGCACTAATCCCATTTCCTTCATTTTAACCTCATCCTTAACGTTCTTGAATTCCTCGAATTTCATCACTTCGGCCTTTATAAAACCGCGTTGGATGTCGGAGTGTATCTTGCCCGCGGCCTCTTCAGCCTTTGAGGCCCTCCTTATCGGCCATGCCCGCACTTCCTGCGGCCCGGCCGTCAAAAAAGTTATCAGGTCAAGCAGCCTGTAGGCGTGTCGTATGAATTCATCGAATCCCTTATACTCAAATCCAAGTTCCTTCAGGTATTCCTTTTTCTCTTCCTCGCCGAGTTCCATCATTTCCCCTTCGATTTTCGCCGATATGACCGCATATTCCCCGCCCCGTTTTTTGATGTATTCGACGAGCTCCGGGAAATATTTTTCAAATCCCTCTATCTTGTCCTCATCCGTGTTAAGGACGTAAAGTACCGGCTTTAAGGTCAGCAGCCCGAGCTCTTTAACCTGCAATTTTTCCTCGGAGGTCAACCCCACGGAGTTAGCGGGCATGCCGTTCTCAAGGGCATCCTTTACCTTTTTAAGGGCCTCGTATTTTTTCAGGGCTTCCTTGTCGTTGCCGGATTTTGCCGAGCGCTCCACTTTCTGGAACCCTTTTGTGACGCTGTCCAGGTCCGCGAGCATCAGCTCCGTCTCTATGGTCTCAATGTCGCCCTGCGGATTAAGTTTTCCAAGGGTTCGCACCACGTTCGGGTCGGTAAATACCCTTACAACATGCGCTATGGCGTCCACTTCCCTGATGTTTGCCAGGAATTTGTTCCCCAGCCCCTCGCCCTTCGACGCGCCCTTCACAAGGCCGGCGATATCGACAAATTTAAACGTCGCCGGCACATAGGTTGTCTTACCGTCGTTGTATATCTTATAAAGGAAATCAAGGCGCGCGTCCGGCACCGCGACTATACCCACGTTGGGTTCAATGGTGCAGAACTCGTAATTGGCAACGGCCGCGCCCGCGGTCTTTGTCAGGACGTTAAAAGTCGTGCTCTTTCCCACATTGGGCAACCCTACTATCCCTACTTCCATTTTATCTCCTTATTAGCCATTAAAAGGCCTGAAGAAATTTTAAATTTGATGTCCTTGATTCTACCATACATTTGAATCTCTTTAAATCAGTATTTGACTGCCATAGCGGCCGAACCAGGGCGCGGGCGGACACATAGGTCCGCCCCTACATCGGGAACAGGCCTATAATGCCAGGCTTTCAATCTCCTATCACCTTTCTCCTCTCTGAAAGCTCTTGCCTTATAAAAAAAACAGGGGGCCGGTTCATCACCGGCCCCCCGCATATTGCCTGCATAGCTTTACGCTATGCCTCTTTATTACTTTGCTTTCGAAACTTTCGCGCTTACTTCCTCCGAAATCTTTTTCACAGTCTCGTCTTCCCTCTTTGAATAGGAAAGCCCGATCGCGATTATGCCAAGACAGACAACAACAACCGTTATTGTCACCCAGTCATAACCCGGGTACTTCACTATTATCGGAGCGATCAAAAGGGCCACGAGGTTCATGACCTTGATGAGCGGGTTCAACGCCGGACCCGCGGTATCTTTATACGGGTCTCCGACCGTGTCTCCGATGACAGCCGCTTTGTGCCTGTCAGAGCCTTTGAGCCCCATCTGTTCGACAGATTTCTTTGCATTGTCCCATGCGCCGCCCGTGTTCGAAAGGTAAACGGCCATGAGCTGTCCGACAAGGATGACTCCGGCGAGGTATCCGCCGAGGCCTTCAGCCTTGAAAAGGAAGCCCATTGCGACAGGCATGAGTATCGCGAGAAGGGCCGGACTAACGAGTTCTTTGAGCGCGGCCTTCGTGCATATATCCACTACTTTTGCCGATTCCGGTTTTTCCTTGCCCGACATCAGCCCTTTGATCTCCTTGAACTGCCTTCTTACTTCATTGACAACAAGGAATGCCGCCCTGCTGACGGCGCGGATGAGAAGTGACGAGAAAAGGAAAGGAACTCCGCCGCCTATCAAAAGTCCGATAAACACTATCGGGCTTGAAAGGTTGATGAACGGAACTCCTGTTACTTCGTTGAATGACGAAAAAAGCGATACTGCCGCGATGACCGCAGTCGCTATCGCGAATCCCTTTGTTATTGCCTTTGTGGAATTTCCAACGGCGTCAAGCTCGTCCAATGCCGCCCTTCCCTTTGCCGGGAGCTGCGCCATTTCGCCGATGCCCTGCGCGTTGTCTGATACCGGCCCGAATGTGTCCTCGGAAACGATGATACCCGTTACCGTGAGCATTCCAAGTCCGATAAGCGCTATTCCATAAAGCGTCTGCGCCGTGACTACCGCAGCCGTACCGACCGGCATGATGGTAAATGTAAGGATGGAAATCGCCATGGCAATGGCTATCGAAACGATGGCCCAAACCGACGATTCCATTCCTTCCGCCGTTCCGGTGAGAATTACGGTCGCCGGCCCGGTGAGCGTCGATTTTACTATCTCTTTTACAGGTTTATCCTCTGTCGTTGTGAAATGTTCCGTTATCTTGGAAATGACGAACGAGAGGACTATTCCTATTGTGGTGATTATGCAAAGTTTCCATCCAAGCAGCATCGCACCGTTGGCCGGCGCACCCACGAACAGGTCCGGCTTATTCTTGATCCATTCAGTCAGCGCCGGTATCAGGTACATGACAGTTACCGCGACAAAGCCGATAATTGAAAGCACCGAAGCCAGCATGAAGCCCCTCTGTATCGGCTTCATTGCGTGTTCCTCGTCGCTGTTTGAACGCACTGCGTATGTCCCGATGATCGAAGCGATGACTCCGATGGCGCGGACGAAAAGCGGGAAAATAACTCCCATGTTGCCGAAAACCGTCGCGCCGAGTATCATGGCCGCGACGAGCGTTACTTCATATGACTCAAAGATGTCCGCTGCCATACCGGCGCAGTCGCCCACGTTGTCTCCAACGTTGTCGGCTATCGTGGCTGCATTGCGTGGATCATCCTCGGGTATGTTCTTTTCAACTTTTCCAACCAGGTCCGCCCCTACGTCCGCGGCCTTCGTAAATATTCCGCCGCCAACCCTCATAAAAAGGGCGAGCAGGCATCCGCCGAAACCGAATCCGATAAGGACGTCGGATATCGACGATGCTTCGGTCTGGAATATCAAAAATATCGATGTGGCGCCGAGCAGTCCGAGTCCGATCGTGAACATTCCGGCGATCGAGCCCGTCCTGAAAGCTATTGTTAAAGCTTCCCTTTTGCCTTTGTCGACCGCACCTGCGGCCACCCTGACATTTCCTTCAACGGCCAGGAGCATTCCGACCGTTCCTGTTACCGCCGAAGCCAGCGCTCCGAGGAAAAATGCGAGCGTCCTTCCTATCCTGATCTTCATCATCTGCTCCGATGAATAACCAAGGGCAGGGTCAACGACCGTGGTCAGGAACAAAACCACCATTAATCCGATTACGAGCCAGATGATCGTCGAAAACTGACGGCCCAGGTACGCTTTCGCGCCCTTTTTGATCTCGGCGTTTATCTCGATCATCTTCTGGGTTCCCCTTGATTTCGAAAGGATCTCGAACATCAGGTAAAATCCATAAACCAGAGCAAGTAAGGACGTGCCCCAGACCACCCACAGCGCCGTGTTCTCAAAAGACGTGAGCGGTGTAAGCCTGATGTGCTCGGCCGTCTTCTGGACTACTTCCGCGGCAACTGCGACAGTCTGCGTTATTGCTTGTGCTGCTACTACAGGATCTGCCATTTACAGATACCTCCTTGAAAGAATTTGGAATTATTTTACGGTAAAATACCGTCTTTCGTCAGCTATTACAGAGCTTTTCTGCATGAAAAAAATTCAGCCGTTATTATTACAAATTTGGGGGTTTTTGTAAAGAGTTTTGTTTTTATGAAGAAAAAAGCAGGGGCCATGTTTATAGGCCCCTGCTTTTCACTTTATGGCATTGTATTTCAGAAACAGCCATTATTTTCAGCTATTTCTTGTAAATATCCATTTTATTGTATGCACTCCGGCTTCGGTAATGGTATATGTAAATTTCTTCCATCCTTCGTCCCTTTCCACCACGGCCTGCGGATGACCGTTTACATAAAGCGTGATCACGCCTGAATCGCTTCCCCTCCACCAGAACTCGAGCTTTGTCGGCCCCTCGACTATTACCGGCACAGCCCCCATCAAAGAACATGTTGCCGCGTCTATCCCGTCTGGAACGTCCGCTGTTTTCTCGATTGCGGCGGCCAATTTTCCCGAATCCTCATAACGCTGTATCGATGCAAGCTGTATATTTCCTGCGTTTAACATTACAGGGACAAGCACGATGAAAAAAGCCATAAAAATCTTCTGCATTTCTTTTCCTCCACAAATTTTTTATAACACAGAAGATATGAGCAACTATCGTGCCGTCATTAATGAGCTTCGTTTATTGGCATATTATTTTTGGAAGGTGTCGTTCGGCTTATCAAGATGGATAAATGATTATCATTATTGACATGGGAGGCGGATCACTCCAGATTGTATTTCCTTATTTTCCTGTATAAATTGGCTATGCTTATGCCGATGGCGGCCGCGGTCTTCGTTTTATCCATGCCGTTGTATTTTAGGGCGGAAGCGATGAACCTTTTTTCCATCATGGCCATGAAAGGCCCGTGTTTTGTCTCCTGCCCCGTGATCTCCGGGTATTTTTCTTCGGCGTCATATTGCGTCTCGCCGGCATCGGTCAGATGCGTTGGAAAATCCCCTTTTGTTATGACGATCCTTTTTTCGGAAAGGACAACGGAGCGCTCGATCACATTAAGCAGTTCCCTGACATTGCCGGGCCAATTGTACGAGGACAGGACTTCCATCGCCTCTTTTGATATTTTTTTATGGAACGCCTCTTCGGGGTTTACCCTGGAATGTGAAAGGAAGTACTCGGCCAGCACCGGTATGTCCTCGCGCCTGTCGCGCAGCGCCGGGAGTTTTATCAATATGGAGCTCAACCGGTAAAAAAGATCCTTGCGGAAACGGCCGGCCTTCATTTCCTCTTTCACATCCCTGTTTGTTGCCGCCACTATGCGCACGTCCACCTTTATTTCCCTGGCGCCGCCTATGCGCATGAATTTTCCGGTTTCCAGCGCCCTCAATAATTTCACCTGGGCCGAAGGGTCCATCTCCCCTATTTCATCTATGAACAAAGTTCCCTTGTCCGCTATCTCAAACAAACCTTTTTTGTCGTTTATGGCTCCGGTAAAGGAGCCTTTTTCATGGCCGAAGAATTCATTTTCAAGGAGTTCCTTAGGTATGGCGCCGCAGTTCACCGGGATGAAAGGCTGGTCCGAGCGCAGGCTTGCCTTGTGCACCCCGTAAGCCGCCAGCTCTTTGCCGGTGCCGCTTTCGCCTTCTATGAGCACGGGGATGTTGGATTTGGCCACTTTTTTTATGAAATTCCTGATAAAATCAAGCTGGGGGGAATTTCCTACTATTCCAAATTCTTCTCTTGCTCCGGTATGTCCGGCTACAGGCGTGAATTTTTTAAGGGCAGCTGAAAAAGTCTCGTATTCGCAAGGCATTTTAATTACTTCATCGGCGCCAAGCCTCTCCAGGGATGTGATATATTCCTCATTGGACTCCGCCGGCACCATGAACACCAGCCTGGCGCCCACGCGTTCTTTTTCCCTGATAACTGATTCCATGTTCCCGTCATCGTCGCCCGGCGTCGCCTCGTACAATATAAGGTCGCCGTATTCAGCGGACCCAAAAATAGCGGCGGGATTTATCTTCTGGACGTCGTGTTCTCCTCCCGAAAAATCGCTGAGAAAAGCGTCCACGCTGTAAAAATTCCCGGATTTTATTATACGCATTTTGCCGCGCCCTTTGTTATTTTGGTCAACATTAAAAATCTTTTATATCTTATAGGCCATTATACCACAAAAATGCGGAAAAGATATCCTTCAGGCGCTTTCCCTTATTATGAGATTGGGTTCAAAACTTATTACCTGCGGTTTTTCCCTGAGATTTATTATATCCATTGCGAGATTGATTGCCGCCATTCCCATTTCAAAAACAGGCTGTCTGACTGTTGTAAGGGACGGTGTGACCACTGAAGCTATTATATTATCGTCGTAACCAACCACGGAGAGATCTTCCGCCACATTGACCGATCTTTCATGGGCGCGTTTCAGCAGGCCGGCCGCCGTCATGTCCCCTGCGGCGCAAAAAACCGCGTCAAATTTGGCATCACGCTTGTACAGCCTGTTAAAGGCGTCGATGCCGTCTTCATATGAATAGTGCGCCACCTCGATCACCCTTTCAGGGTTGAAGCTTATGCCGTGCATGTAAAGGGCCTCTTTATAGCCCTCAAGCCTTTCCGAGGCGCTGGCTCCTCCAAGTTCATCCTGTATCCTGCCAACAACCAATCCTATCCTGGTCCTTCCCTTTTTCAGGAGAAAATCCGTGGCAAGAAAACCGCCTTTTTTATTGTCCGCTTTTATGGTAGCCGCCCCCGGGACCATCTCTTCAAGAAGTATGATCGGCGTGCTCTCTTTCTGATATTCCTCAACTACCGCCTGTTCAGGCTTTATGCCAAGTGTTATGAGAGCCTTGGGCCTTACAGAATAAAGTATCTCCCTGAGCAGCTCCGATTCCTTCTCCATGTCGCCGCGCGACGTGTACTGATTCAACCGCACGCTTTCCCCGCATGATATGGACTCTATACCGCGCATTATTTCCGACGCAAACAACGATGAAAAAAATGTCGAGGCTATCGCCACTATATTTGTCTTTCCGTTTACCAGGTTCCTTCCAGTGTAATTAGGCCTGTAATTAAGTTCCTTGGCAGCCTTAAGTACTTTCTCCCTCGTTGAAGGGCTTATCCTCTTATCGCCGCGGACGGCCATAGAGACCGTCGTTGGTGTTACTCCGACCATCCTTGCAATATCCTTGATCGTAGTCGCCATTTTGTTTTTCCCTCTCTTTTTTTGCCTGTCAATAAAAACACCATGGGTGTAAGCCCATGGATTTTATATGCTCCTCACGTCCAGCGGAACAAAAGTATCTACAATAGTATATACCACACATCGCGCATTGATGGCAAGCCATTATTATGCCGCCTTCACGGATAACATCTGTTTTATTTTTTTAGTGCGATATTCAGGCTTTCCATGCAACCGGTAAAATATCCCGACCCGGTCCGGGTCGGGATATTTTACCGGTTATTCGTATCTTAACGCGTCGATCGGGCTTAGTTCCGCTGCTTTTCTCGCGGGCATGATACCAAAGACAACCCCGACCGCTATGGAGAACAGGGTTACTCCAAGTATCGCAAAAACAGATACTTCCACGTTCCATTTTGCGAATACAGAAATAAGGAACGCTATAAGGCCGCCGAGCAATATTCCCGCCACGCCGCCCAAAAATGTCATCAACACGGCTTCTATCAGGAACTGCGTAAGGATGTCTTTTCTTTTGGCGCCGATAGCCTTTCTCAGCCCTATTTCCCTCGTACGCTCCGTCACGGAAACCAGCATTATATTCATGATGCCTATGCCGCCGACAAGAAGCGATATTGCCGCTATGAATCCGAGCAAAAGCGACATGGCTTCCGACGTCTGCGCGAAAGTTTTCTGCAGTTCTGCCATGTTCATTATCTGGAAACTTGTGTCATCCGGGTTCGTGATCCTGTGTTTTTTCCTGATAACCTGCGTGATTTCATCCTGGGCGATGTCCATCAGGTTCATGTCCTTGACCTGGACGTCTATTGAATCAATATAAATTTTACCAAGGAGCCTGTACATGGCCGTCGACAACGGCAGGATAATAATATCGTCCTGGTCCCTGAATCCCGTCGCCCCCTTGATCGGCAATACGCCTATGACTTTGAAGGCTATCCTGTTTATTTTGATCTGCCTGCCCACAGGATTTGATTCGCCGAACAAATTATTGATAACGGTCTGCCCCAGAAGACAAACCCTGTCCCTGGAGCGTATATCTTCATCCGTAAAGAAAGCCCCGAATGTGGGCACGGAATTTCTCATGACCGGATAATTTACGCCCACTCCCTGGATCGAAGTGTTCCAGTTCTTGCCGGCAAAAGTTACCTGGCCCCTTCCGCTCGCCGTTCCCGACACAAATTTAACATCCGGCAATTTTTCCAGGGCTTCAAGATCCTGCTCGGTAAAGCGCGTCACGGTCCCGGTTCCCATCGAAACACCGCCAACGCGGATATTGCCCGGTATGACGGTCAGCAAATTTGATCCCAGAGACGAGAGGCTTTTTGCTATGGAATCCTTTGCACCCTGTCCTACGCCAAGCATTGCTATGACAGCCGCCACGCCTATGAGTATGCCCAGCATGGAAAGAATCGAGCGCATTTTGTTGCCTAAAATTGAATTATAAGCCTGCCTTATATAATCCACAAATTCTATCCTGGTTATTACAGGTTTTACCCCGGCCTTTTCATTGCTTTTCCTGACATCCGGATCCGTCGGTGGCACGTAATTTCTTCCCTGTTTCTTTTCGTCGGATACGACCTTTCCGTCCCTTATCTTTATTATCCTTGCCGCGTATTCGGAAACTTCCTCGTCATGGGTCACAACGACAACGGTTTTGCCGGCCTTATTGAGTCCAGATAAAAGTTCCATTATTTCAGTCTGGCTTTTCGAATCAAGGTTGCCGGTTGGTTCATCCGCAAGTATAAGGTCCGGATCGTTTATAAGCGACCTTGATACGGCGACTCTCTGCCTTTCCCCGCCGGACAATTCATTGGGCATGTTGTGTTCCTTGGAGGCAAGCCCGACGTCGGTCAATAATTTGAGTCCCCTGCCGTTCGAATCGGGGTTCCCGGCGTATATCAGGGGAAGCTCCACGTTCTCAATGGTGCTTTCCCTTGCAAGCAGGTGGAACTGCTGGAAGACAAAACCGATAACCGAGGAGCGCAATTGCGCGTATTCGTCGTCCGAGAGGTGCGATGTTTCCCTGCCGTTTATTACGTATGAACCCGAATCCGGGGAATCAAGAAAACCCATAAGATGCATAAGCGTGGATTTTCCGGAACCTGACGGCCCCATAATGGCGACAAACTCGCCCTTTTCTATGGTAACGGAAACGTCGTCAAGCGCCTTAAATTCGACTTTTCCGGTCCTGTATGTCTTGTTCAGGTGCTTTATTTCAATAATATTCATGTGCTACCTCATTGTTTGATTCATGCGACAGCATGATCAATGCTTAACCCGCCTGCTTTAACGCGCAGCTCTCGGGACGCTCGGCGCCCTTGAAGGCATAAAAGGATTCACCGTCTGCTGTCCTTTTGACGCCACGTATGCTTTCTTTCTCACTACAACAATATCGCCTGAGTTTATTCCCGACACTATTTCCACGGTATCACTGTCGTCGTTGACAAGACCGGTGACGACTTCCCTTTTTTCGGGCTTTGCCGTATCGGTTGTTTTTACAAATACAAAATTTTTACCGTTGATGTTCTTTACGGCGTCTCCCGGCAGCAGCACCACGTTGTCCTTTTCCTGCTCGACAACCTCTATGTTTGCCGTCATACCCGACCTGAAAAAATCAGGCACTCTTTTCGGAAGAATGTCGACCTCGTAAATGGTGACGTTATTCACGGTAAGTGATTCATAATTTATATGGTCAACGGTTCCTTCAATCAGTGTGTTCGGATAAGCATCAAGGCTTATGTTTGTCTTCTGCCCGAGCTTAAGCTTTCCAATGTCGGTCTCGTCGACCTGGGCCTGGACTATTAGCCTGTCGGAAAGAACCACCACGGCGTCCGTTGTGGCAATCGACTGGCCAGGCCTTATGGTCTGCACTATGACCTGTCCGCTTATCGGGGCTATCATCGGGATGGGCTTGTAAGTATCTTCCCACTCCTGCATGTTCTTTTCACCCTGTGAGCGGGCAGCGTCAAGCAAGGCCGCCCTGTCGGTCGAGCTCATGTAGGCAAGTATCTGCCCTTTTTTTACGTAATCGCCCTCTACCACGGAAACAGATTCCAGCCTGCCAGGTATCTGCGGGCTCACAACTATCCTGTTCTGCGGCTGGACGACACCGGTCGTACTCACGGAAACTTTTATATTGCCTGTTTTCGCCTGGTATTCAACCGTCACTTCGGACGATTTTTTTGGCCTGAATATAAAGAACGCGATTGCCGCGACAACGATCAGCGCAACGATCCAGATGGCCGCCGATCTTTTATTTGACATCATCTTCAAGAGTTCCTCCTTTTGCCTGTACCCAGGCTGCTTCAGATATAAGTAACTGGGCCTCGGCCGCCACAAATGATTTTTGTGTCGAAACCAGGCTGTCCTGTATGATCGTCCAGTCGTTAAAAACTATCAATCCGGTCGAATACTGCGCGTCCGCTATCTGAGCGCGTTCCTGGGTCGCTGCAAGATATTTGCTCTGGACGGCCAGTGTCATCACCGCATCCTTGAATGCGCTCCACGCGCTCTTCAACCCGTATATTACCTGCTGGTCGGCCGATATCTCGTCGGCTTTTGCCTGGGAGAGCGCCGCCGAAGCCTGCGCTGTCTCGGCCGCCGATCTTCCCCCGTCAAAAACCGAGAAAGACATGTTCAACCCGAATGACCATTGCGTTGTCTCGGGCATCAGGTCCGCGCCGCCCCTTCCAAGACTGCCGTTCAGATAAACCGAAGGAAGCATGGAGCTTATAGCGGATCCAAGCGCGTAACCGGCCGAGCGTGTCTGCGCTGCGGCAAGAAGCTGCGAATAATTTTCCTTGAAAAGCCCGTCAAAATCCGGGGTCTTATCTGTAGCTTCGACAGCTGTAAAATCCTCTTTTAGCTCAAGACCGTCGCTTTTATCCCTGCCTAATTTGTATGCCAGGTCAAGCTTTGCCAGGTCAAGCTGCCTTGACGCCTGGTCCTGCTCAAATTGCGCCTCATCCATGTCGGCTTCCGAGTTCAACAGGTTCCCTTTGTGCTCGGTCCCCGAGTTATACCGCAGCCTTAAATCGTTATATTGCTTTTTTCTGAGGTCATATATCTGTCCGGTTATTATTACCTGCTTCTGCGCCTTCATGAGCTGGGCGTAAGATTGGCGTAAATTATACCTTACCTGGCTGGAAGCTATCTTGTAATTGAGTTCCGCGGCTTTCAGGTCTTCCGAGGCTTTTAACATCTGCTGGGCGGTGTCAAACCCGTCAAAGAGCAGCTGTTTGGCGCTGAGTCCGTATGAATAGCTCTCACCGTAAGTATTTGCGGGATTGTAAGTGATGCCTCCAAGTATCGTCGGCGTGGCGTCCGCTCCGGGCTCGTTGCCGGATTTTGATCCGGAAGCGGATGCGGATATCTGCGGAAGGGCCGAACTTGTGGGAAGCCAGCTGGCCGCCTTTGCCTGGTTCAACTTTTCCCTTGCCGATATTAATGAAGGCGAACTTTTCATGGCTTCGCCCACTATCTGGGGCCACGTCAGTTCTTCAGCAAAAACGAGCCGGCCGGAAAAGGCGAAGAATATCAGGAGCAACGGCATGAATGTTTTTTTGGCCATAAGATTCCTTTCATTTAGGTTATAATACTTAACATCCTTAATAATTAGACTTCCTAACTATATTGCAAAAAAAAATCCACGTAAAGTTCTCGCTCTTACCCGCAATATTTAGACGCGTGTTGATTGCGGATTGTTCCAAAAAAAACGGAGGCCGCCGCCCGAGGATAAATGCCGCCTCCCGGATAATTCATATAAGGGCTGAATTAGTATAATAGAAGCAGTGTCTTAATGTCCGATCTTGTATTGCCGCCCCCGTGCTTTGCCCCGGTTACGACCACGTAATAGGCGCCTCTTGTCAATCCGGCAAGTTTCCCGCCCGTGACTTTAAGGGTCGTGCTTCCGGCCGCGACGGCGCCAAAATCCATTTCCCTGACCTTGCGGAGACTTTCAGTATATATATCAAGCTTTACGTCGTCCATATCAGAGGCGTAATTCGCCGCTATATAAAGGTCCTGTACGGACGGATTTATTGGGTTCGGATAATATTCCCAATTTTCAGCCTGGACAGTCGCGGTGGGCGTGACCGTCGGTGTCGATTGCGGGGTTGATGTCGGCGTTGCAGTTTGCGTAACGGTCGGAGTTGCTGTGAACGTCATTGTAAATGTAAACGTCGGCGTGCAGGAAGGTGTTGCAGTCTGTGTGACCGTGGCCGTAACGGTATTCGTGGGGCTATATGTCGGAGTGAATGTCTGCGTATATGAGGGTGTGTAACTCACGGTTTCAGTCGCGGTCCAGGTAACCGACACGGTTGGCGATGCGGTGGCCGAGGGAGTAAATGTATCCGGCTGCAATGTGGGCGATACTGTTTCTGTCTGCGTCTGTGTGACTGTGGCGCTGGCAGTCGGGCTGATGGTCTCCGTCGCCGTCTGGGTTACCGTGGCCGTGGTCGTTGATGTCTCTGTTATTGAGCTTGTTTCCGTTATCGTCTGTGTCACGGAACCGGTCCATGTCGCTGTTATTGTGGCGGTATCGGTAAAGGTGGCCGACTCGGTTTCAGTCTGTGTTACGGTGAATGTCGGCGAATCTGTTTCTGTAAGGGTAAACGTGGGCGTGTCCGTATTTGTGCTCGATTCCGTTATTGTCGGTGATATTGTCGGCGAAACCGAATTTGTCTCCGTTTCTGTGACCGTCTGCGTTGCAGTCCCCGTGCTTGATTCGGTTATTGTCGGCGACACAGTAGGCGAAACCGAAAACGTCTCCGTCAGGGTAAATGTCGGCGTGGCAGTATTGGTGTTTGATTCCGTTATGGTGGGCGACACGGTCGGTGAAACCGAATCAGTCGCCGTTTCCGTTATAGTGTATGTAGGAGTGAAAGAATCCGTCTCGGATACCGTCTCAGTTACCGTGTCCGTCGGTGTGTTCGTGTTAGTTATTGCCTGCGTGGATGTGGGCGTCGCCGTGGCCGTGTCCATTTGCGTGGATGTGGGCGTCGCCGTGGCCGTGTCCATTTGCGTGGATGTGGGCGTCGCCGTGGCCGTGTCCATTTGCGTGGATGT
>Ga0181535_10004816_pt1 | contig 14782 bp, 8 predicted proteins | sample PEATcosm2014_Bin_44_FD_119774 | JGI IMG/M metagenome (GOLD analysis project Ga0181535, IMG submission 119774) | Peatland microbial communities from MTU Mesocosm Facility, Houghton, MI, USA - PEATcosm2014_Bin17_30_metaG | ecosystem: Environmental > Terrestrial > Soil > Wetlands > Peat | place... | reverse complement strand
AGGCCTGCATCGTGCCGCCCAATCCGGGCAATCTGTCCGCCTTCGGGCTGCTGGCCGTCGACTGGCGCACCGACCACATCATCACCCAGGTGATGCACGAGGACGCCATCGATCTCGCCGCCGTCGCGGCGTGCTACGGCAAGCTCGAGCAGGAGGCGCGCGACACCCTGGAGCGCAACGGAATCGCCGCCGAGCGCATCCGCCTCTTGCGCGAGGCCGACATCCGCTATGCCGGCCAGTCCATGGAGGTGCGGGTCCAGGCGCCGGGCGGCGCGATCGGCGCGGCGTTCGTGGCCGCCACCATCGAGGCTTTCCACGCCGCGCATCTGCGCACGTTCGGCTACAACTATGCGGGCCTTCAGGAGGTCGAGATCGTCAACCTGTGCGTCTCCGGCTTCGGGCTGATCGAACGGCCGGCCGTGCCGAAGCTCGAGCGCGTCGCCGGTGCGACGGCGGTGCGGCGCGCCACGCGACCGGTCTATTTCGCCGCGGCGTTCCGCCAGACTCCGGTCTACGACCGCGCCGCGCTCGGCCCAGGTGTACGCATCGACGGGCCGGCGATCGTCGAGGAGTTCGGCTCGACCACCGTGGTGTTTCCCCGCCAGTTCCTGACCGTCGATCCGCACGGCATCCTGGTCATTCGCCGATCCACCGAGGCCGCCCCATGAGCAGTGCCCCCACGCTGAAGGCCGCGGAGGCGGCCGCGTCGGCCGAGGTCGACCCGATCATCCTGCAGATCGTCGAAGGCACCCTCAACTCGATCGAGGCGGAGATCGAGTACGCGATCGAGCGCACCGCGCGCAGCCCGATGATCCGCGAGGCGCACGACTTCCGCGTCGGCCTGTTCGATCGTCATTGCCGCAAGCTGACCGGCCGTTCCTACTCGGCGATGCCCAACGCGGTGGTGCGCGACTTCCCGCCGCAGACCATGCGGCCGGGCGACGTCTTCCTGATGAATGATACCTATCTGACCGAAGGCAGCATCGGGCACCTGCCGGACCTGTGCAGCACGGTGCCGGTGTTCCACGGCGGCGAGGTGGTGGCCTATATCCAGGCCTTCGGTCATCACGACGACATCGGCGGTCGCGTGCCCGGCTCGATGCCCGGCACCGCGCGCACCGTGTTCGAGGAAGGCCTGGCGGTGCCGCCGATCAGGCTCTACGACGCGGGCCTGCGCAACGAGGCGGTGTTCACCATCATCCGCCGCAACACCCGGGTTCCCGACATGCTGGCCGCCGACCTCGACAGCGAGGTGCAGGCCTGCGTGATGGGGGCGCGCCGCATGGCCGAGCTGTTCGAGCGGTTCGGCGCGAGAACCGTCGAGGCGTGCTTCCAGGCGATCCTCGACAAGTGCCGCGACATCTACCGCGACGAGCTGCTGCCCAGGATCGCCGACGGCGAATACGCCTGGGAGGACTACGTCGAGCACGACGGGGTGAGCGCGCCGCGGCTGCACAAGCTCGCGTTGAAGATGATCAAGCGGGGCGGCCGCATCACCCTCGACTTCAGCGGTACCGATCCGCAGTCTCCAGGCCCGATCAACTGGCCGGCCGACTACGCGGGCGGCGCCTTCCTGATCAAGTGGATCGCGCCGATCCTGCGCAACCTCGCCGACACGCCGGAACGCGCCGCCGAGATCCACGTCAACGAGGGCGTCTGCGAGGTATTCGACATCATCTTTCCGCCCAAGGGCACCCTGGTGACCCCGGAATGGCCGGCGGCGACCAATGCGCGCTCCTTCGTGCTGCTCCGCTGCCTCGGCCTGCTGGCCGGCGTGGTGGCGCAGGCGGTCGACGGGCGCATGCCGGCCGACCAGGAGACCATCCGTTACACCGGATTCTTCGGCATCGACCGCGAGGGCCGGCCGTTCCTGTCGCGCGAGGTGCTCGGCGGCGGGTCGGGTGGGCGCTTCTACGCCGACGGCAACGACGCGATCCACATCGTTCCGGACTCGCGCAACCAGCCGGCCGAGTTCACCGAGACGCGCTTTCCGCTGCTGGTGGAGAAGCTCGCGCTGCGCACCGATTCGGGTGGCGCCGGCAAGCGGCGCGGCGGCCTCGGGTACGAGAAGCACTACCGGGCGCTGGTCGACTGCCGCACCATCGTGACCGCCGACCGCGTTCGCCTCGGCTGCTACGGTCTCGCCGGCGGCAAGGCCGGGCAGCCATTCTGCGTCACCGTCGACATCGAAGGGTCTCCGCGTGATCTCGGCGGGCTGGTCGACGGCGAGCCGGTGCTGGCCGGCGAGGTGGTGCGCGTGGTGACGACCGGCGGCGGCGGCTGGGGCGATCCGCTCGATCGCGAGCCCGAGCTCGTGCTCCGCGACGTGACCGACGGCAGGGTCTCGCGTCGTGCCGCGCGCGAGGATTACGGTGTCGTGCTCGACGCGGACGACGCCGTGGTCGATCTCGCGGCAACCGCAACGCTGCGCGCCCGGATGCGTGCGGCGCGCCAGCCGCTGCGGATGATCGATCGTGGGCCGGGCTACGAGTCCATGGCGAAGTCGTGATGGGCCCGCAGGTCGAACCCGCGGATCCGGATGGGGGAAGAGAATGGCCATCGAGGTTGCCAAGGTCGAGCTGAAGAGCGTGCAGGACGGCTCGGGGCTCGAGGCCTGCATCAGGTCGGGGCAGTTCTCGGCCGACGAGGTGGTGGCGGTTATCGGCAAGACCGAGGGCAACGGCGGGGTCAACGACTTCACCCGCATCCTCGCCGACCAGGCGTTCCGCCGCGTGCTCGCCCGTCTCGGAACGCGCGGCGAGGACGAGATCGCCAAGGTCCCGATGGTGTGGTCGGGCGGTTGCGACGGCGTGATCACGCCGCACGCCACCATCTTCGCGCGCAACGGCAAATCCGGTCCGGCAGCGCAGGCCCGCCTGACGATCGGAACCGCGCTGAGCGCCGACATCCTGCCCGAGGACATCGGCCGGCCCGCGATGGTGGAAAAGGTTGCGGCTGCCGTGAAGGCCGCGATGCGGGACGCCGGCATCACCGACCCGGCTGACGTGCATTACGTGCAGACCAAGACGCCGCTGCTCACCATCGAGTGGGTGCACGAGGCCGAATCCCGCGGCCAGACCGTAGCGTGCGAGGTGCACGATTCGATGGGCGTCTCCAACGGCACGACCGCGCTCGGCATCGGCGTTGCTCTCGGCGAGATCGCGATGCCGCCGGCTTATGCGATCTGCAAGGACCTGGATCTCTATTCGTCGGTGGCGTCCTGCTCGTCCGGCGTCGAGCTGACCCAGGCGCAGATCGTGCTGCTCGGCAACCGCGCCGGCGCCGGCGGCCGCTTTGCGATCGGACACGCCGTGATGCGCGATGCGCTCGACATCGACGGCATCTATGCGGCGATCCGTAACGCCGGGCTCGACCTGCCGGAGCGGCCGCGGGCCGACGATCTGCAGGGGCGGCTGGTGAACTGCTTCATCAAGTGCGAGGCGGATCGGCGCGGAAGCCTGCGCGGGCGCCGCCAGATCATGCTGGACGACTCCGACGTCCATCACCACCGGCATTCCAAGGGCGCCGTGGGCGGCGTGGCGGCCGCCGCGATCGGCGATCCCGCGGTGTTCGTGTCGGTCGACGCCATGCATCAGGGCCCGCACGGCGGCGGCCCCGTCATCGCGATCGTCGACCTCGGCGACTGAACGGGGAGACGGCGATGAAGAATCGCGATCGTCGCCGCGGGGCGTCGTCACCGACCGCCCGGCGCCGGCGCGGCGGATAGGATGATCCTCGTCACCGGTGCCGGCGGCAAGACCGGCAAGGCGGTGATCCGGGCTCTGCTGGCGCGCGGCGAGACGGTGCGGGCGTTCGTTCACCGCGACGAGCAGACCGCGGCGATGCGGGCGCTCGGCGTCCGGGCGGTCAGCGTCGGCGACATGCGGGACTCCTCGGCGCTGCTGACGGCGGCCGAAGGCGCACGCGCGATCTATCACGTCTGTCCCAATGTCAGCCCCGACGAGGTCGCGATCGGCCGCGACGCCATCGCGGCGGCGCGCCGCGTCGGGGTGAGCTGCTTCGTCTATCACTCGGTCCTGCATCCGCAGATCGAGGCGATGCCGCATCACTGGGACAAGCTCCGCGTCGAGGAGATGCTGTTCGACACCGATCTCGATGTCACGATCCTGCAGCCTGCCCCCTATATGCAGAACATCCTGGCGGGCTGGCGGCGCATCAGCGAGCACGGCATCTACGGCTTTCCGTATCCGCCGTCGACCCGGCTGAGCCTGGTCGACCTCGACGACGTCGCCGACGTCGCCGCCGCGGTGCTCACGACGCCCGGCCATGCCGCGGCGACCTACGAGCTCGTCGGAACGCCGCCGCTCGACCAGGTGGCGGTCGCCGCTGCGATCGGCCGCGCCCTCGGGCGGCCGATCCGCGCCGAGCCGCAATCGCCCGAGGATTTCGATGCGCACGCTCGCGCCGCCGGGATGGGCGACTATCAGCGCGAGACGCTGGTGCGGATGTTCCGATGGTACGCGCGCAGCGGGCTCGCGGGTAACTCGAATACGCTGCGCTGGCTGCTCGGCCGCGCACCCACGACTCTGGAGGGGTTTCTCGCCTGCGTGATCCGCGGATAGCGCCTGCGGGCGATGTGCGCATGTGCCGGCGAAAGCCTGCCCTCGGCTTGACCCGGTTCGCCGATCGGGGTCATGCGCCAATATCCAAGATTGAGGATCTGCGTTCAGCGAATGGCTCACATGACCGTCAGGCGCGGCAGCGGGCGTCTCGCGTGCGTTGACAGGTCGGCAGGTTTCCCCGAAACTGCGGCGGTAGCTAAATATGGCAAATGTGATTCCAGCGGGAGGAGCGGCCGTGAAAACCAGTCTCAGGAAACGTGTATTCGGGTGTGCGATCGGCGCAGCCACGCTCGTCGGCGCGACGGCGGCGGCCTGCGCCGCAGACGCGCCAAAGGAGATGCGGCTCTACGCGTTTTCGTCCGGGGCGCTTCACCTCGACAAGTCGATCATCCAGAACGGCGCCAGCGGAAAGGTCGAAATCCCGGTCGGGTTCTTCCTGATCAAGCATCCGAAGGGCTATGTGCTGTTCGACTGCGGCAACAACGACAGGATCATCACCGAGCCGAACTACTGGGGACCGTTCGTCGGGGCCTTGGACCCGGGCCGGACACCGGATATCGCGATCGATGCCCAGCTCGCCAAGATCGGGGTCAAGCCGTCCGACATCAAATATCTGGTGCTCGGCCATTTCCATGTCGATCACGCCGGCAATATCGGCAAGTTCCTCGAGTCGACGCTGGTGTATCAGCGCGACGAGATCAAGAACGCGTTCTGGCCGGCGCCCGGCTACGCGACGTTCTTCATCTCCGGCGACTTCGACATGCTGCGCAACGGCGTCGGCGGATCGATGCCCAACAAGACCAAGGTCATCGAGCTCGACGGCGATCTCGACCTGTTCGGCGACCACAGCGTCTATGTCCATCGCACCGTCTCGCACACGCCGGGCAGCCAGATTCTGGTGGTGCGGTTGCCGAAGACCGGCACGGTGGTGCTCACCAGCGACGCGGTCTACCTGAAGGAAAATCTCGACAAGAACATCCTGCCGAGCATCGGCAGCGTCTACGATCCGGTCGGCATGCTCGACGCCTACGCGTGGGTTCGGCGGCTCCAGGATTCCGAAGGCGCGGACGTGATCTTCGCGCACGACCCGGACATCTTCAAGGCGCACAAGCATTCGCCCGAGTTTTACGAGTAGGACGTTACGGGTAGCGCCTCGCCGGTCGAGGACCTGCGCGTCGACACGGGGCTCGGGCGGCATGGCCGTGCGAGCCCCGCGGTTTTTCGAGGTGCCCGCTCAGCCGCGCTGGCGCAACGCGGGCAGCACGTGCGATCCGTAGAACTGCAGCACCGCCTGTTGATCCGCTTGCCCGCTGTGAACGTTCACGATGGTCACGCCGCTGTCGAACAGCTCGGTGATCGCCTTCAGATGCACCGCCGGGTCGGTGCCGACCGGCCAGTCGCCGATGATCTTGTCGAGCGGGATGTCGGCTTCCGCGCGTTGCTGGATCGCGGCCGGGTCCTCGATATTGTAATAGGTCTTGAAGGCTTTCGGCAGGAAGCGCCACAACTCGGCGGCGCGCCTGGCCTGGGCATCGTCGCCGACCACGACGAATTGCTCGACCAGGACCGGCATGTCGGCGGGATTCTTGCCCGCCTCCCGGGCACCGGATTCCCATTCCGACTTGAATTGCTTCCAGGTGAGCGGATCGGTGATGAGCCCGTCGCCGTGCTGGCCGGCGAGGCGCATCGACTTGCGGCCGTTCGCCGCCGTCAACAGCGGAATCGGCTTCGGCGGCGGATCATAGAGTTTCGCCTCGACCGTGTAGTAGGTGCCCTTGTGGCTCACCGGGCGTCCGCTCCACAGCTCGCGGATGATGCCGATGGCCTCGATCAGCCGATCCCATCGCTCCGGCCATTTGGGCCACTCGCCGGTCGCGGCCTGCTCGTTGAGCGCCTCGCCCGACCCGACCCCGAGAAAGATCCGGCCGGGATAAAGCAGGCTGAGCGACGCGAACGCCTCGGCGACGACGGCCGGATTGTAGCGAAGGATCGGACACGTCACGGTCGTGCCCATCCAGGCGTTGCGCGCCTGGCTCCCGAGCGCCCCGAGCGTGACCCAGGCTTCTCCGGCGTGACGCTCGTTGGCCTGCCACGGCTGCATGTGATCGCTGGTCGCCAGAAGATCGAAGCCCGCGCGATCGGCGGCGGTGCCGATCTCGATCAGGTAGGGAACCGGGAACTGCTCGTGCGCCAGCATGTAGCCGATCATTCGCGTGCGCAGCCCGCCGGTCTGCGATCGCGTGCCGGCCGGCGCCGGTCGGGTTGACACCGGCTGGGCGGCGGCCGCCCGCGTCGCGACATTGGCCAGGGCGGCGGCGCCGGCTCCGCTCATGATGCGGCGTCGATCGAACGCGCCGCCGGTGAACAGGGAGAAGTTATCAAGGGTCATGGCTTCAGCTCCGTATGAGCTGACAACGGACGTTGGGCGCTGGTGTTCCAAGGCACCGTGCCGCAGATGGCCGGTTATTGCGGAAGGGGAGCGGCACCCGAGGGGGGAACACCGGTTGCACCGAGCCAACTAATCGGCGCGCCACCGAAAGCCGTCGAGGATGCTTCGGGCGAGCGCGCCATAGTCCTTGTCGAAATGGTGACCGCCGCTGGTGCGGATGACCTCGGCCTTTCCCAGTCGCAGGAGGAGTGGGCACGCGCTGTCGTCCTCGTCGGCGCCGTAGAAGCACTGGATCATGGCCGGATCGATCGATGCGAGCGCCGGCACGGTCGGCACCGCGTTCTTGCCGGGCCGTGCGCCCAGCCAGCCGGCAACACGGATCTCGAAATCGGCGGCGGTGGCGAACCCCAGCAGCGACAGTTGAACAACACGCGCCTTTGCGGCGGGCGGCAGGCGATCATAGACGATGGGAAGAACGTCGGCACCGAAGGAATAGCCGACCAGCGCGACCTTGGACGCGCTCCAGCGCGACACGTACGTGTCGATCACGGCTCCGAGGTCGCGGGCGGTCTGTTCGGGCGACTTGTGGCTCCAGAAGTATCGCAGGCTGTCCCAGCCGACGACCGAGACCCCGTCCGCTTGGAGCTTCTCGGCGATCGTCTTGTCGAGATCGCGCCAACCGCCGTCGCCGGAAACGATGATCGCCAGCAGGGGCCCGCGCGGCTCCGCCGGCAGGTCGACCAGGGGAAGATCGGCGATGCCTGCCGTCGGCGCGCTCGCCACGGGTTCCAGGTGCGGGCGCAGCAGCGTCGCCAAAACCTCGCCGGCGCCGCGGTCCGGCACGTCCACGATGTCGACCGGCGTCCCCGCCGCCGCGAGCTCGGCAAGGCGACGGCGACGCGGAGCATCGCGCCCGGGCGGGAATCCGACCACCCAGAACCCGGGCAGCGACCGCCACGGCCCGTAAGCGAAGCCTTCCTCGGGAACCGCCGTCGCGGTCGGCGTCGAGCACAGGGGTACGGTGCCGCGCACCGAGACCGTTGGATCGTATGCGATCGCCCCGGCGATGGTGGCGGCGGGGGCGTTGGCGAGAATGGCCGCGGCCAGCGTTCCACCTTCGCCCACGCCGGCGACGATCGGCGTTTGATATGAGGCGTTGCCGCGCTCGCGCTGGATCCGCCGACTGATTGATTCGATGTCGCCCACCACCTGGTGGCAGGCCTCGCGATGGGCCTCCAGCCGCCGCAGATATCCGGGCAGATCGACGCCCAGAACCAGCGCGCCGTCGCGCGCCATTGCGGCAGCGGCATCGTCCGACGATGAGGTCCAGCCGCCGGCATCAGAGAACAGCAGCACCAGGCCACGGATGGCGCCGGACGGATTGACCTGGTGCAATTCTCCCAGATCGCCGCTCTCGAGCGCACATGCTGGCCGGCCGGGCAGGAGGGCCACCGTGGCGGCCAGCCCCATCGCGGCAGCCGCGGCGCGCCGCTTCACCGCGCTGCCCGGGTGACGGATGGTGCCGCGTATTCCTCCTCCGATCAGCGTCGCAATATCGATAAGTGCAAGATAGGGACCAAACCATCCGGAGGCGGCAAGGTAACGCGGCTCCCAGGCGGGGTCGAATTTCCCCTTGAAGGTGCGGAGTCCACCGAAATTGTAGTAACGACGCCCGAGCGACCAGATGACGCGACCCAGACGGTGCCAGAGCGGCGCGTGGCGATGCGCCCGGAAGCCGGAAAGCGGCACCATGCCGAGGCTGAAGCTGCGGTATCCCTGTTCGCGGCAGAACTGAAGGAGACGAACGAACAGATACTCCATGGCGTAGCGCGGCGCCCCGCCGGGTTTGTAGCGCATCAATCCAAGGGTTGCTTCGTCCCCGCACCGGGTCGTCATCACGGTGGCGAAGGCCACCGCTTCGCCATTGTGCCGCAGCACCGCGACCGACTGGGCGAGTACGAAGTCGCGCTGGAAGGCGGCGACGGAAAAGCGCTTCTCGCCGTCCGCCGCATGTCTGCCGAGCCAGGCGCCCGAGATGCACTCGATCTCGTCCATGATCGAGGCGGCGCCGCCCGGCGGGATCATCTCGAAGCGGAGGTCGTCGCGCTCGCCGCGCTTCAACGCGTAGCGGAGGTCGGCGCGCGCGGAGCCTTCGAGGGCGAAGGAGGGCAGAAACACGCGGGCCTCTTCGCCGAGCTTCACGATACCGAGACCGGCGTCGAGATAGAGCGGGAGGCTCGATGCCGGGATCTGATAGAACGCGGCGCGTCCCCCATGGCCGTCGGCAAGCTCGACGAAACGCCAAACCAGCTCCGGCCATTCCGCCGCCGGGCCAATCGGGTCGCCAAGCGCCGCCCAGGTCCGTCCGCGCCTCGCGAACATCAGGAATCCGAGGCCCGATTCCGAGAACAGGAAGTGTTTGTCTCCCATCATCGCCAGCAGCGCGTCGGCGCGCGGTTGCGAGGCGGCGATGCGCCGCGCGCGTTCGATCTCCTCGGCGCTCGGCGGGCTCATGCGCACGCCGGCCGGGCGAAGCAGCTGCCAGACTCCGAGCGCCAGGCCGAGAATGGCGACGCCGAGCACCGCACGCAGCGCGCGAGGCGCCGCCGCATCGAATTCGAACTGCCACCACAGCTCCCGCGCATGTTCAACATCGCGGAAGGCGAAGAGAAGAATCCACACCATCGCGGTGATGACGGAGCCGCTGGCGACGAGCCAGCCCAGGGTCAGCGGCTGAAAGAGCAGGGACGTTCGCCGCCGGAATTGGCGGCGCCCCGCGATCAACCCAATGAGCAGGACCACTGACACGCTGGGCGCGATGACGGCGAGGCCCTTGATCAGCGACAGCGGGATGCTGACCAGCGTCATCGACAGGGCCAGCCACCACGCGCCATCCAGCCGGAGGTAGAGCCCGCGCGCGGCGAACAGCAGGAAGACGCCGGCGACGCTCGCCAGGAAGTGCGACGCCTCGACGGCCCAGAGCGGAACAGCGACCTGCAGGATTTGCAGCCGATCGATGAAGGCCGGCATGGCGCCCGACGCCACGAGTGTCGCGCCGACCGTAAAGGTGGTCGCGGCGAGAAAGAGGGGCGCGAGCTGGCTTGCCCCGCGACCGATCCTGCGGCCCGCCTCCGTGTCGAGCGAGTGCCGCAGCTCGAAGCTGGCGAGGAGGACGGTCGAGAGCAGCAACGGGACGAGGAAGTAGATCGCCCGATAGGTCACCAAGGCGGCGGCCACGGCGTTCATCGGCGCATTGCTGCCGACGGCGTAGAGCATTGCCAGCTCGAAGACGCCGAGCCCGCCGGGGACGTGGCTCAGCACGCCCAGTGCTAGCGCCGTAGCGTAGATCGCCGAGAAGGCGAAAAAGCCAGCGCCGACCGAGGGCAGCAGCACCCACAGTGTGGCTGCGGCAGCGAGCACGTCGACGGCCGCGAACAGCACCTGGATCAGCACCAGCGTCGGCCCCGGCGCATCGATGTCGAACGACCCTCGGCGCAGCGGAGATTGTCGAGTCGCGCAGAAAATCAGGAATCCGGCAGCCAGTGCGAGAATGATGGCTGCCATAGCCTGCAATGGCTCGGGCGAGGCGCCGAGCAGGCGGCTGACCTCCTGGGCATCGAGGATGAGGCCGAGAGCCGCGATGGCGGCAAGCCCGACGCCGAAGGCGATCGAGATGAACAGGATGACGCGGGCAATTTGGCCCGGCGAGAGCCCCGCCGCCGTGTAGAGCCGGTAGCGCACGGTGCCGCCGGAAAAGGCGCCCAGCCCCACGGAGTTGCCGATGGCGAAGCCGCAGAAGGAGGCGAGGAGGATGGTCCCGAGCGGCACCCGCGCGCGCGCATAGCGCAGTCCGCAGACGTCGTAGCCGACCAGCGCGAGATAGCTGAGTGCCGTTGCTCCAACCGCCGCCGCGAGGCTCGCCGGAGGGGTGGCCCGCAGCGCCGAGACCAACAACTGAAAGTCGATTTGTGCGGTCGCTTTCCTGATGCCCCAGAGCACGAGGCCGCCCAGCGCCAGCGCCGAAACGGTGACGACCAGCAAGCGCGGCGCTCCGTCGGTCCAACTCCAGGCGCGCGGCTCGGCGGCACCGTCGCTGATCGCGGACGGCGGCGCCGGGCCGGCGACGGGTTTCGCATCAGTGGGATCGGGTTCGGGCATTGCCATGGATCCGGAGGACGAAATGCCCGAAGGCAGCAACAGATGACCCGCCACCGAACGCCTGCGCGCCGGCCGGCCGTCGCATCATGCAAACGTCTGGCGCCGAGGCCAAAGCCACGGGCGGAGGATAGCATGATCGGCAGCTCGCCCCCAAGGGATGATGACGGGAATGCCGGCACCATACCAAAGTTGGAGGCGGCGCGAAGGCACCAGACGCCGCGCTGTCATCCGGTGACGACCTCGTCCCAGCTGCGTTGGCCTAGTCGGGTACCTGACACTACAGCGCTTCCCGGTCATAGCGGACCAATTCCTCGACCAACTTGAAAATCCACCCCGGCCGGTCCAGGTTGGGCGCGCAGGCGGGTCATCTTCGATGCCGGCCTGCGAACGGGGAAGCCATGGAAACGCCCTCTGCGGCGCCGATCGCGGCGCGCATCGATCGATTGCCGCCGACGCGCCACGTCCGCAAGCTCATCACGCTGATCTCCCTGGGTGGCTGGTTCGAGTTCTACGACCTGTTCTTTACCGCCTATATCGCGGTGGGCCTGTTCCGGGGCGGGATCTTCAAGCCAACCACGCAGGGGCTGTTCGATTTGGAGGGATTTGCCAGTTTCATCGCTGCGCTGTTCACCGGACTGTTCATCGGCACGATCTTCTTCAGCTGGCTTTCCGACCGCTTCGGCCGCCGCTCGATCTTCACCTTCTCGCTGTTGTGGTACTCGGCCGGCTCGGTGATCATGGCGTTTCAATCGACCGCCGAAAGCATCGATCTGTGGCGCATGATCGCCAGCATCGGAATCGGTGTCGAGCTGGTGAACATCGACACCTACGTCTCCGAGCTGGTGCCGAAGGAGCAGCGCGGATCGGCCTTCGCGTACAATCAGTTCATCATGTTCACCGTGGTGCCGGTCGTCGCCTTTCTCGCCTGGCTGCTCGTTCCGATCACTTTTCTCGGCTGGGATGGCTGGCGCTGGGTCGTCGTCATCGGCTCTGTCGGCGCGGTGGCGGTCTGGTGGATCAGGCTCGGCCTGCCGGAATCCCCACGCTGGCTCGCCCAACATGGCCGCCTGGCCGACGCCGACCGCATCGTATCGGACATGGAGCGCCACGCCGAGCACGAGACCGGGCGCCCGCTGCCGACGCCACAGATCGTCGAAGGCGAGGCCGACGGCAGGACGGGAGCCTGGACGGAGATGTGGAGCCCGGCCTACCGCGGCCGCACCGTCATGCTGGTGATCTACAATTTGTTTCAGACGATCGGCTACTACGGATTCGCCAGCTGGGTTCCGACCTTCCTGATCTCACAGGGTGTCGACGTCACCCGGTCGCTCCTCTATACCTTCATCATCGCGATCGCCAATCCGATCGCGCCGCTCGTGGCGATCCGGTTCGCCGACAGTCTGGAGCGCAAATGGCAGATCGCCTGGTCGGCGCTCGGGATCGCGGCGTTCGGCCTCATGTTCTCGCAGCAGCACACCGCGGTCGGCGTCATCATCTTCGGGCTGCTGATCACGCTGGCGAACAACTGGCTGTCGTTTTCGTTCCATGCCTATCAGACCGAGCTGTATCCGACCCGGATTCGGGCCCAGGCCGTGGGTTTCGTCTATTCGTGGAGCCGCTTCTCCACGATCTTCTCCGGATACGTCATCGCGTTCCTCCTCGGCCGGTACGGCACGCTCGGGGTATTTGCCTTCATTGCCGGCGCCATGGTGATCGTGTTCGTGGTCATCGGCCTGTTCGGGCCCGCAACCACGCGGCGGCGGCTCGAAGCGATCGCCTCGTGACGTCCAGGCTCGGCGCGCGCGAGGGCGGTGACACGATCCGGGAAAACGGCGGGCGGCCCGTTTTTGCATCTGCCGCCCGGCCTCGCCAAGCGGCCTTTTTTCGAGCACAGCGATAGCTCCCATGCCCACTCCGGGAACGTGATCGCCTGTCCAATGCTCCTCGGTGCAAGACGGTTCCATCAGCGGAACCGGCGAATTCCGCTGGCGTTGAGCTATGCTTGTTTGCAGGCAAGCAGTGCGGAGCTCGCGCGAGCTGAGGTGAGATGCTGACGTATTGTTCGTTCAACGAGAGTGCGGGTCGTCGCCCCCGCGCAGTGGTTGCTGTCCCCGTCAGGGATGAGGCCGAACGCATCGGCGCGTGCCTTGCGGCGCTCGAGCGGCAAGAGGATCGTTGTGGTCGACGCCTCGAGCCTGGCTGCTTCGGCGTCGTCCTCGTCCTCAACAACTGCGCCGATGCGACGGATCGCATCGTGCGCTCGCTCGCGCCCGGACTCTCGTATCCTCTGCGCCTGGTCGAGGTCGAGCTTCCGGCCGAGGCGGCCAATGCCGGAACCGCCCGCGCCATCGCGATGAACGCCGCCGCTGACTGGCTGGACAGCGCCGGTCGCACCGACGCGGTGATCCTGACGACCGACGCCGACAGCGTTCCGCCGCCCGGCTGGATCGACGCCAATCTGGCGGAGATTGATCGCGGTGCGGACGCGGTCGCAGGGTCGCCGGCGCTCGACCCGATCGAGGCGGCGGGCCTGCCAGCTTCGCTGCGGCGACGGGTACGGCTCGAGACGCTCTACGAGCGGCTCCTGGTCGAGGTCGCCGCGCGGCTGGATCCCCGCCCTCATGATCCCTGGCCCAATCACTGGGCCGCGTCCGGGGCCAGTCTCGCGGTAACCCTTGCGGCATACCGGCTGATCGGCGGCCTGCCTGGCGTACCCAGTGGCGAGGATCAGGCGTTGATTGCGGCGCTGGAAAGCCGCGATGCCCGGGTCCGTCACCCGCCCGGGCTGTCGGTCATCACGTCAGGACGGCTCGAAGGCCGCGCTCGGGGTGGGTTCGCCGACACGATCCGGACGCGGTGCCATCAGCCGGGTGCGGCGTGCGATGAAAAGCTCGAGGCCGCGGCGGCGGCGCTGGTGCGCTACGCAATCCGCGGAAGGCTGCGAGCGCAGCACGCTGCGGGCACATGGGACGCCGCCGAATGGGCGGTGCGGCTGCGGCTCGACGTCGGCACGGTCGCGGCCGCGATGCGCCAGCCCTGCTTCGGGGCCGGCTGGGCCCGGATCGAGGCGGCGAGCCCGCTGCTGACCAAGGTCGCTTTGAAGCCCGGCCAGTTGCCGGTGCAGATCGCGGCGGCCTGGTGCGCGCTGTCCGTGCTGCGCGCGCCCGGTTCGATCATGAGCCTCGCAGCACGTCGAGCCGATGGCGCGACGTCCGCTGCTGGCCGACGAGCGTTGCGTGCGGCCGTGCAGACGCGATGAATTGCTCGGTTGCCGCGTCCCCCGACAGAGGATAATCGGTCGCGCCGGTCCAATGGACCAGCACGATATCTCCTTGCGGTGCGAGCGACGCGCAGGCACGGGTCGCGGCCGCCGCAACCACAGGCGGGGTCAAATAGTAGATCACCTCGGACAACACGATGAGGTCGAACCTCTCGTCGGGCCACTCCTGCGGAATGAACCTGCGTTCGAATGTCACGTTCGGCCGGTCGGCACAGATCCGACGCGCCTCGATCAGGGGCGCTTCGGATGCATCGACAGCCAGCAGTCGACGGCAGCGGGCCGCGAGACGCCGGGTGAGGATCCCGATGGAGCACCCGACCTCGAAGGCGCTCTCATAGAGGTGACGTGGAAGTGCGGCGAGCGTCGCGTCGT
>Ga0181535_10004815_pt1 | contig 14784 bp, 10 predicted proteins | sample PEATcosm2014_Bin_44_FD_119774 | JGI IMG/M metagenome (GOLD analysis project Ga0181535, IMG submission 119774) | Peatland microbial communities from MTU Mesocosm Facility, Houghton, MI, USA - PEATcosm2014_Bin17_30_metaG | ecosystem: Environmental > Terrestrial > Soil > Wetlands > Peat | place... | reverse complement strand
GGCGACTTGCTCGAGACCTTGCAGCAGTGCCAAATACCGGTTGTCATCATTGGCAGAGAGTTGGAAGCGAATACGGTCAGTTCCGTCACCGGCGACAACGAAGCGGCCGCCACCACTGTCATGGAGTACCTTTATACCCTCGGCCACAGGAGAATTGCCTTCATCCGAGGCCCGCGCGTTTTTATTGATAGCAGTCAAAGATGGAAAGCAATCAAATCCTTCGCGCGCAAAGTCAACCTACAGTTGTCCGAAGGTTTGATCACCGAATTGAATCTCCGCAATGTGGGTTACGAGGGGGGCTACGAAATGACGCAAAGGCTAGTTGGAAGGGGAGAGAAATTTACGGCGATCGTCGCCCATGATGATCTGACGGCAATTGGGGCCATGCGGGCGTTGTTTGAGGCTGGTCGGCAAATTCCAAACGACTGCTCCGTAACTGGCTTCGACAACGTGCCGCCCTCGGCCTACTCCATCCCGCCCCTCACCACGGTCCATCAGGACATGGAACAGCAGGGTTCAATTGGAGTGGAGATTCTGCTCGAAGCGCTGCGACTTTCGGCGACCCACGATAGAATCGTTCCTGTTCATCGGCGGGTTACACCACATCTCATGATTCGTAGATCCACCGCGCCGCCGCGCGATCCAGCCTGATCCAGAAAGCGCCCCGCGCCGCGAATTCCTCTTGACGACTAAGTCAGAGTTTGAGTATCGTATTAAATCGATATAACATGGAAATATGGCCCGCCAGACTCTACTTTTTTCAAGAACTTCGCTGCGAAAAAGTGGCCCGTGCGCGGCAACGCGAGGGCACGAGAGGTGTGCGCGAGATGGGCAACTTTTTTCGATTTTTGGCCGTAAAAGCCTAAAATGAACCGTACTTCTCATAGTGCCCGGGAGAAGGAAAGTGATCCGCCGCCGCACCTCGAGCGGCGGATTGGCCTGCTGAACGCTTTCTCCATCAATATGTCCAACATGGTTGGGAGCGGCACGTTCGTCGCTCTCCCCTTGATGCTCGGAGCGATGGGGGGTCCCCAGGCGCTCATCGGGTGGGTGGTCGGTGCGATCATTGCCTTCGCCGACGGTCTTGTGTGGAGTGAACTGGCGACTACACTCCCGGGATCGGGGGGCACATATGTTTACGTTCGGGAGTCGTTCGGCAGTGATCGGTGGGGGCGGTTGTGGTCTTTTCTCTTTGTCTTCCAAATGGTCTCCAGCGGTCCGTTGGAAATTGCCTCGGGGAACATTGCTATCGCCCAATACACAGGTTATATTCTGCGTGGCATAACCCCCCTCCAAGTCAAGTTCGTCGCGGCCGGCGTCGGCGTCCTCGGTACCACACTGCTCTACAGAAGAATCAAACCCATCGTCAAGGTCATGTTTGTCTTGTGGGTCGGTATGCTGATGTCGATTGTCTGGGTCATTCTCGCTGGCGCCTCGCATTTCAGCCCTCAACTAGCGTTTTCGTTTCCTCCGAATTCACTGCATTTAAGTGTCAGCTTAATGTCCGGAGTAAGCTCGACCACGCTTTTCGCAATGTACTGTTACCTAGGTTATTATGGAGTGTGTTATTTAGGGGATGAGGTGATCAATCCGGCGCGCACCGTTCCGCGCTCCGTACTGCTATCCGTGGCAGTTGTGGCACTTATGAACCTCCTGTTCTGCCTTAGCATCGTGGGCGTAATGCCCTGGCGGGAGGTGATCGGGTCGGAGTTCGTTGTGTGCGAGTTTATGCAGAGGATATACGGGCACTGGGCCGGAGCGGCAATCTGCCTGTTAATGATATGGACATCGTTTGGGGGCATCTATGCCATGCTCCTGACGTATTCCCGAATTCCTTACGCTGCGGCGAGGGACGGAAATTTCTTTCGGATCTTCGGGCGCCTGCACGCTCAAAAGGATTTCCCGCATTTTGCATTGTTGCTGATGGGCGGGCTCGCGACGGTGGCGAGTTTTTTGGATCTGGCCGAAGTGATCACCGCACTGATCATGGCGCGCATCCTAGTCCAGTTCGTCGCGCAGATCATCGGGCTGATGTGGCTGCGCTCCCGCCGCCCAGAGGTAAAGCGCCCTTTCAGGATGATGCTGTATCCGGTGCCCTGCGCCGTTGCCCTCTGCGGTTGGATGTTCATATTTCTGATGGCTCCCCCCAAGTACATTGTGTTCGGCCTGCTGAGTGTGGTTTTGGGGTGCTTGGTTTTTCTGGCCCTCGCCAGGCGGAGCCGAATCTGGCCTTTCGGCCGGCAGGAACAGCCAGCGCCCATTTAGGCTTAATACCGCCGCGGGGGTGAATTCAGTGATGCAAGGCCGGTTGAGCGCTGGGGTGGGGCTAGCGATGTGGTTTGGAATTCTTAGTATTTCGCCCAGCCAAAACTCTAGCCAACGAACCCCGGCTCCTGGATGCCCGGAGAAAGCACAACCTCTCAACCAATCGGGTATCGATCTAACAAGGAGGGGACAACTCCTCGCGGCTCTTCAGGAATTTCGTCAGGCCGTTCGAATTTGCCCCCAAAATGCTGAGGCGAATTACAACCTCGGCGTCACGCTGACGCAGGTTGGCGAACGTGATCAGGCGACCGACGTACTCCGCACGGCGGCAAACTTGAACCCAGCATCCGGGCCCGCCCACTTAAGTTTGGGCCTGGCGCTTGCGGGAAGAAACGAATTTGAAGGGGCAGTTGAAGAATTGCGTCTTGCCGCAATACTCCTCCCCGACTCCGTCGAAGCCCACTATAATCTAGGTTTGGCCCACGCTCGCCTAGGCAAACTCCAGGACGCTGTGACCGAACTTAACAAAGCCATCCTTCTACGGCCAGGTTTTGAGCAAGCCCACATGACCTTAGGCGCCGTACTGCGACGCCAAAGAAAATTGCCGGACGCTGTGCGCGAATTGCGCGCGGCTACTACAATTGACCCCCGCGATCCAGAGGCTCACTACAATCTAGGAGCAGCATTGCGCGACAAAGGGAGTATCGATGCGGCCCTCACCGAGTTCGAAACCGCTTTAGCCCTAAAGCCCGATTACGAAGACGCCCGTTACAGCCGGGCTGTGCTGCTCCGTGCGAAGGGCCAGCACGACATCGCCCAGCGCGAGTTCGACGAAATTGCCGCACTCAGTGAGTTTCGGGCGGGGCTAGAACAAGCCAAGAACCTTACCGGGTCAGCCTCTGAGCAACTGAGGCGCCACAATCCAGACGCCGCTCTGCAGGATGCAAACTCCGCGGTGAAATTCTGGGAAAAGAATCCGATCCCCTATTACTTGATGGGATTGGCTTGGGAGCAGAAAGGTCAGATGAAGCAGGCACGGGAATACCTCCAAAGAGCTCTCGGCTTGCAGCCTGAGTACGCTGAAGCTCACGAAGGTTTGGGCCGTGTCCTCTGGAAAAGCGGCGACAAAAACGGCGCTATCGCTGAGTTTGACACGGCCCTGGCACAGGCTCCCGACCTCTCGGAGGCACACTATGACCGAGGCTTGGCCGCACTAGATGCTGAGCAGTTCGACCGCGCCACCGACGAGTTCCGGGATGCTCTGGCCTTGAAGCCAGAGGATGTCGATGCGCATTTGAACCTGGGCTTGACCTTGCTTGACAGGGGGGATGCCCGCGCGGCAGTGGAGGAGCTTCGTGAGGCGGTCAGGTTGCGGCCCGATTTCGCAGAAGGCCGCAATGATCTCGGCCTGGCATTGCTCAACGATGGAGATTGGAGCCAGTCAATTGGCCAGTTCCGGGAAGCGCTGCGCCTGGAGCCCAACTATGCGGCGGCCCACTACAATCTCGGCCTGGCACTTCGAGAAAAAGGTGAGGCGGGAGCCGCGAGTGCTGAATTTCAACGCGCGAAAGAGCTCGATCCCTCGCTTCGGTCGCCTCCATGACCCCCCCCTGACAACTTACAAGAACATTGGAGCCTGGGCCGCAGTGGTAGGGTCGTCGACCGGCTCAGGGTCCGATAAGCGAGCCCGTTTGGGGCCGCCACCGAGTAACCCGTAGCGTGCGGACGCCCCCCACTTCGCGTTCTCATACACTTCACGATAAGGTGGCAGGGAGAGGATGAACGAGGCCCTTCAGTCGGCAGGCACTGCTCTCAAGAAAAGATGGTACATGCGATTTTTCCCTTGACAGCGGTTTTCGACAGGCGTATTAAATCGATATAAATAAGGGCATGGCGTGTAAGCGGGGGCCGACGCAACCCCACCGTCAACAACACGGACGTATGGAGGAGGTCGCTCAATGAAACTAAAATCGTACATCTGGTTGGAAACCTTGCTTGTGCTGGTGGCTTTCGGCCGACCGGTGAGAGCCGATGTTTTCGGTTCGATTTGGGGAACAGTGCGCGACGCGAGCGGTGCTGTCGTGCCTCAGGCTTCGGTTATGCTCTATAACCTCAGCACGGGTTTGAAGCGTCAGGTCTTTACTCAATCCACCGGCGAATTTGAGTTTCTCGATGTGCCCGTCGGCAGAGGTTACGCGGTCGAGGTACAGGCGGCCGGATTTCAGAAGTTCACGCAGTCGGATATGGATCTGCTCGTGAACCAGCGATTCCGTGTCGATGTGAATTTGGTTATCGGAACCGCGTCCCAACATGTCACAGTCTCGGCGGCGCCAGCCCAGGTAGAAACGTCGAGCACGCAGCTGGGTGAAGTGATAGAGGACCAGAAGATGGTCGGGCTTCCTCTGAACGGGCGCAGCTTTATTGATCTGATGGGGCTGCAGGCCGGGGTGGTGCCCGTAACATCCTCTGTTGCGAACACGGACCGGCCAATTTCGGGCGAGCTCGATTCTGGCGCCTTCTCAGTTGACGGAAGTCGGGAAACTGGCAATGGATTCTTAGTCAATGGGGGCGATGTGGAGGAGAGCAAAAACAATGGTGCGACCATCTCGCCCACGCTGGAGTCCATCCAGGAATTTCGCGTGTTGACCAATAGCTTTGACGCCGAGTACGGCCGGTTCGCAGGCGGGATCGTGAACGTTATCACGAAATCGGGGACCAATACCCTGCACGGTAGCCTTTTTGAGTTCCTCCGTAACGAACGGCTGAACGCGCGCAACTTTTTCGACTATGACCAAACGAACATCGCGACGGGCCAGCAAATCCCCGATTCGGCTCTCGGAGAGTTCACGCGAAACCAGTTCGGCGGTGTCGTGGGTGGACCTATCCTGAAAAATCGACTGTTCTTCTTCACCGATTACCAGGGTTGGCGCGAGATCCAGGGTGTCACCCAAGGTGCGGTCTTTGTGCCAACACCGGCGGAGCGGATGGGTGAGTTCTCGGATACAGCAATCACCGGCTTTCCGTCTTTGACGGGGATTGTGAAGGGCGAGAACATATCTGGAGGCCACACTTTGAGTGATGTCCTCACCACACGACTCGGGTACACGGTAAGCGCTGGAGAGCCCTTCTGGACCCCCGGTTGCAACAGTACTGCCGTAGTCGGAGGTTGCGTCTTCCCCAACCAGATAATTCCGCAGTCGGCATGGGGTCCGGTCGCGACAGGCACCCTAAAATTCATTGCCTCCCCCACCGGCTCTATTAACGGCGCGCCGTACTTCTCCTCGTCGAGCTCAAAGCAGGATCTCCGCGATGATAAGTTCGGCGAGCGGATCACCCTCAACAATAAGCGCGCCGGCGACTGGTCCGTTTATTACCACTTCGATGATGACTCGCTGCTAACTCCATACCCCAATGCCAATCTCCCGGGGTTCCCTGGAAGTACAGCGTCGCGAGCACAGGCAGTGAATGTCAGCAACACTTATATATTCGGTCCCACAGCAGTAAATGAGCTGCGCTTGAGCTATACCCGATTTTCCACTCACCCGGGCACGCCATCAGGACCGGGACTGGGGTCACTCTCCAGTTTCGGTTTTGAGGAAGGTGGGCTAGGAATCATTCCTGCGAACCCGCAGGTGGTGGGGATGCCTACGATGTCGATCGGTAATGGCTACACGTTTACTATCGGTATTCCGGATTCCCAAGACTCGCAGTTCAACAATACGTACCAATTTGCCGATAACTTCTCGAAGTTAACTGGAAAGCACTCCCTGAAGTTTGGCGTGGACATTCGACTCATTCAACTAAACTTCTATAGCTCTCCGGACACCAACGGCGACTTTTCCTTCGCAGGTGGGGAGACGGGGAACGCATTCGCGGACTACTTGCTCGGGACACCCGACAGCTATGCACAGGGGAGCGTAGCTACACTCTTCTCTCGTTCGAATTATGGGGCCGCATTTGCACAGGATAGTTACAAGCTCAAACCCAACTTCACTGTAAATATGGGCGTGCGTTGGGATGTAACTGAGCCCTTCTATGAAAAGCACAACGAACTGAATGTAATTAATTGGGGCCAGGCCTCCACGATATATCCAGGAGCACCTACTGGCTGGGTGTTTCCTGGTGATGCCGGCATCTCGAAAACAGTTTCGCCCACGCGCTACCATAACATCGCTCCCAGGCTGGGCCTTGCGTATAGCCCGGGTTTCCACGATGGCCCTATGGGGAAGGTTTTCGGCGGGCCTGGAAAGACCAGCATCCGCGCTGCTTTTGGCCTCTATTATGTCGCTGTGGAAGACCAGCCCGGGTCTTGGACGATCGCTGACGCTCCGTTCGGAAACTTCTTCAGCGACAGTGACACCTACTTGCAGGCGCCCTTCGAGGATGTGCGGGTTGATAACGACCCCGGGCAACGCTTTCCCGTGAACGTACCGCAACCGGGCCAAAAGATCGACTGGTCCCAATTCCAGCCCATCCACGGCTCGCCCGTCGTCGCGCTGAATAACGTTACGCCCAGCGTGATGCACTGGAATCTAAATATTCAACGGGAACTCCCTAAATCGGTCATTTTGACGACCGCATATGTAGGCACAAGAGGTCGGCATCTACTCGTAGGAGAGGAGAGCAATATAGCAAGTCCAGCGCGCTGCCTACAGATCGCCCAAATTGCGGACGCTGATGGCGAGCCTGGGGAAGCCTGCGGCCAATATGGTGAAGACCTTGTTTACAACCTCGGCGGGGGTCAAAATTTCTACGGAACGCGTAACCACTCAATAACTTCGGGCTATTACGAATCACAAGGCATTCTGGACTTCTCGAACAACGACAACTACAACGCAAACATGGGGACCTCCGACTACGACGCTTTGGAGGCGAGCGTGGAGAAGAAGGTGGGCGCACTGCAATTGCTGGCCGCCTACACCTGGTCGAAATCACTGGATGACGCCTCAAATTACATCGACAACTATATTAATCCAATAAATGGCCGGGTCAGCAAGGCACTTTCTGCTTTCGATATGACTAACAACTTTGTCGTGAGCTACACCTATGCGCTGCCACTCCAGCGAAACACCCATGGAGCTCTGGCGAAGCTTCTGGGAGGTTGGCAATGGTCAGGGATTACGCGTTTCGGGACTGGCCTGCCGGTTTCTCTTTACGAATATGATGACAGGTCCCTCTATGGAGATTTTATTGACACCCCAGACCGCAGCTCAACGCCCGTTCAGTACATGAATCCACGGAACACAGCAGCGCATCAATACTTCTCGACGCAACCCTTCTCCTTGGAGGCCATCGGGTATTATGGCAGCTCGAACCGTCGTTTCTTTCACGGACCGGGGCTGAACAACTGGGATGTCATGCTGCGAAAGGACACTCACATCAACGACCGATTCTCGACAGAGTTGCGGATCGAGTTCTTCAATCTCGCAAACCATGCACAATTCACCAGTCCCGACGGCTCCGTTACGGATACGCCTTTTGGTGACGTCACCAACGCAAACAGTCCTCGAATAGGACAGGTTGCGTTGAAGCTTCATTTTTAGGTGTTGGTCCCATAAGTGAAACGGGGCACAGAGCGTTCCCTCCGTGACCGAATCTCAGAGCCTGGAGGTTGCGACATCCCGGCGTGGTATCTGGGTGTTCATCGGAGGGCTCCGGGCGGATCGGTGTGAGGATAGTGATGAAGATTGCAATTGGCGCTGATCACCTTGGGGCCGGATTGAAGAACGAGATCGTCGCACTTTTGAAAGAGAGGCGCATCGAATTCCGGGACTATGGAGTGGATGGGGCCGACCCAGTAGATTATCCGGACGTAGCAGAGGTAGTCGCGTCCGTTGTGCGCGACGGTAGTTTCGATCGTGGCATTCTGATCTGCGGGACGGGCATTGGGATGGCCATCGTCGCCAACAAGGTTCCCGGTGTCCGTGCTGCCGTGGTTCATGATCCGTATTCGGCCGAGCGGTCCCGAAAAAGCAACAACGCCCAGATCCTAACCATGGGCTCCCTCGTCATCGGCTCACAATTGGCCCGGCGACTGGTCTCGATCTGGCTTGAATCCGAATTCCAAGGTGGAGAGTCTCTCCGGAAGGTGAAGAAGATTTCGCTTATCGAGGAACACTACCACTCTGAAAGGACGGAGAAGCGAATCTGTGCAGAAACTGATAAATGATCCCGACCGGGTAACGCTGGAAGCGATTGAGGGATATGTCGCCGCATTTCCGGAGCAGGTCAAGCGCGCTGGACGGCAGAGTGTAATTCGCTCCAGTGCCCCGATTCACGGGAAAGTGGGCGTGGTCATCGGCGGCGGTAGCGGGCACGAACCCTTGTTTATGGGCTACTTAGGCAAGGGGTTCGCGGATGGGTGCCCCGTCGGTAACATCTTTACCTCGCCCTCGGCCGAGGTCGTGTTGGAGGCAACCCGTGCCGTTTCCGGGGGCCGAGGGGTTATTTATCTCTATGGCAACTACTCGGGCGATGTCATGAATTTTGATATAGCGGCCGACGAGGCCAAGGAGTTGGGGATCCATGTTTCCACCGTTACCGTCACCGACGACGTAGCTTCCGCTCCGCGAGAGGACTTTTTGCGGCGGCGCGGCATCGCAGGGGACTTCTTCGTGTTCAAGGCGGCGGGTGCGCGAGCCGACGAGGGCGGGACGCTTGAGGAAGTTGTTGCAGCCGCTCAGAAGGCCAACCACAACACGCGCTCCATCGGCGTGGCCCTTTCGTCCTGCACGATTCCAGCGTCTGGCCGGCCGATCTTTCAGCTGGATGAGGGGGAGATGGAAATCGGCATGGGCATCCATGGTGAACCCGGTCAATTTCGCCAGCATATCGCGCCAGCTGACAAGATTACCGATACGATGGTCGCGCGCCTGCTAGACGATCTGCCGTTCGTCCGTGGAAATGAAGTGGCTGTCCTTGTCAATGGTCTCGGCGCGACTCCGCTGTCCGAGCTCTTTATCGTATATCGGCGCACTAGCGAGCTTCTCTGCGACGCAGGAATTCGAATTTATCGCTCCTATGTGGGCGAGTACAGCACTTCATTGGAAATGGCTGGATGCTCGATTACCCTAATTCGACTGGATGAGGAACTGAGGCGCTTAGTGGACTACCCGGCCGAATGTCCTTGTTTTGTGCAGGTCGGATAAGCCATGGAAGGCGAGTGCCTGGACTCCCGGAACTGGATCGAGATCTTTGGCAAGATAGCCGACGCCATCGAGGCGGCCAGGAACCGGCTCAACGAGTTGGATGGTGTAATCGGCGACGGCGATCACGGCGTCACCATGTCGATCGGGTTCCGCGCAGTACGCGTGGCTCTTCGGACTTTGCCGCCCGATGCCCTCGTCGACCACGTTTTCAGCAGCGCGGGCAGAGTATTCATGAACGCCGCCGGGGGCGCAATCGGCCCCCTGATTGGCGCCATGTGGACGGAATCTGCCAAGAACCTGCCCGGCTGCCACTCGTTCGGCGCACAGGAGTGTAAGACAATGCTCGAAGCCATGGAAAGGGGAATCGCGCGCCGCGGGAAGGCCGTGGTGGGCGACAAAACGCTCCTGGATGCGCTGCATCCCGCCGTGCTGGCGGGTGTTCGTGCTCAACCACAGGGATTATGTGCCATGTTTCGCGACGCGGCGGGGGCCGCCGCGACTGGCGCCCGGGCAACCTCGGCAATGGTTTCCCGGCTGGGACGCTCCAGCCGGTTGGGAGAGCGAACGTTGGGACACGAGGACGCCGGCGCAAACAGCATCGTCATCATTCTGAGCGCGATTGCTGAGGCTGTGGCGGACCGGTCGCTGGCGAGCGGCGACCAATAATACAGCCTCAGATTCGTGCATTAATCCTTGGAACGTCCCGCTTCGCTCTTCAGATAGACAAGGTACTGGTCTGACGCTCCAATAATGCTAGCGGAGGTAATCTTGAAGGGTATATTTGGCCTGACCATCTGCACTTGGCTTGTGTGTAGCTCTGTGGTCGCGCAGAGTCAACATGACCGGATAGTCGTGCATCTCAAGGACACCGGGGCAGGTCTGGTCAACCCGGGCATGGGCTGGCTGCTACTCCACTACGACAATAACATCACCGAATATGGTCTCGAACTAGAACCGTCAGACACGGTCGATGACTTTCCCGGACTCAATGGGATCTACTTGCGTCTGGCGTGGTCGTATATTGAGCCCGAGGAAGGTAAGTTCAACTGGTCGATAGTTGACACACCTTCAGAGCGCTGGATCGCCAAGGGCAAACAAATCGCATTCCGCTTTACTTCGGCCGAGCGCCATGCGGATCAGCCGTACGCAACCCCGGAATGGGTCCGAAAGGACGGGGCTCGGGGGTATTTTTTCACGCCAGGGAAAGGGATCGATCCGCAGGGCAAGAGCTGGGAGCCGGATTACGAAGATCCGATTTTCCTCGAAAAACTCGACCACTTTCTCGCGGCGGCGGCGGCACGATATGACGGAAGCCCTCACGTGGCATTCATTGACGTTGGGTCATTCGGCGTGTATGGTGAAGGCCACACCGGTTCATCGTCTCGGCTGCCATACAGCGCCGCTACGGTCCGCACGCACATCGATCTGTACAGAAAGCATTTCAAGCACACTCTGCTGGCGGCAAATGACGATTTCTGTTCCCAAGGCCGGGGACTGGAAACGCTGGCGTACGCCCAAAAGGTGGGCCTGACGCTACGGGACGATAGCATCCTGTGCGACCGGGACGACAATGCCTATTCCCGTGCCTATTACCACGCATACTTGGCGCCCATGTTCTGGCCGTATCTTCCCGTAATTTTGGAGAGCGAGCGCTACGGTCTCGTCACACAGAATGGGTACTGGGAGGATGGAGCCCGTTACCTGGATGCCATCGAGGATTATCACGCAAGCTACGCCACGGTCCACTGGTTTCCGCATGAGTTTCTCGCCAAGAATCGCGAACTGGTCCGGAAAGCGAACATGCGAATGGGTTACCGCCTCCAGCTACTGGAAGCCTCGTGGCCGGCGGAGGTGGAACCGGGTGAAGCCCTGCGTGTTGGATACACCTGGCGGAATGCAGGCGTAGCACCTTGCCTCCCCGGCGGACACCCTGCTGTTACTTTGAAGGATAACAAGAATGGCATCGTTGGCGTATTTGTGGACGAGGAGTTCGACGTGAGATCATTGCCGGTGGGGCCACCCGATGGAGCTGCGACCATCGGTCGCGAGATCGACGCTCATTATCAAGCTGACAAGCCTCTGATTGCTTTCGCACTTCCACCACGACACATTCTCAAGCCTGGAACTTATAGCATTTACATCTCTGTTGGCGACAAGATCGGAACCCCGAGCCTTGCTCTACCCCTCGAGAATGAGGATGGATCCAGGCGATACCGGATTGGGGAAATCAGGATCAAATGAAGACCTCAGGCGTCCGTGCGTGTCCCTCAGCTTACCCGAGCCCGTACTGCGAAGCCTCAATTGCGAGATTGCCATCAGTGGGATCCATCTGAATGGGACAAAACGCCGGCGCCGTGACTGATATTTGCGAGGAGACGGAGGACACAAGCCAGTGAACAACGGGAGTAGCGGAATACAACGTTTTTGCGACCACGTAGTACTGGTTGTCGGAGGTGCGCAAGGAATTGGGAAAGCGATTGCCGTCCGGCTGGGGCGTGAAGGGGCTCACGTCTTTATAGCGGACATAGACCGTTCCATGATGGACACGACTTTCCATGAGATGAGCGCCGAAGGTTCCCACGTGAGCGCGGCCGAATGCGACGTTCGTAGTTCCGCCCAGGTACAGGCAATGGTCCAACAGGCACTCGACTGGCATGGCCGCATCGATGTGTTGATGTATGTTGCTGGAATCGCTCCACCAGTGCCGTTCCTGGACCTCAGCGAGGAAGCCTGGGACGGCACGATGGACACGAACTTGCGGGGGGCATTCCTGGTGTCCAAGGCCGTCATACCGCACATGGTGGCTCGTAATCGCGGCAAGTTGGTGTTTATGGCGTCGACCAACTCCTGGGACGGGGAGGCGCAGTACGCGCACTACAATGCCTCCAAAGCCGGCCTTTATCTGCTTGCCAAAACACTGGCCAGAGAACTGGGCCCTTATGGAATAAATTCGAATGCCCTTGGCCCCGGTCTTATCAAGACGCGCTTGAGCGAAGCAGTCTTGAAGGACGAGGGTTTCAAGAGAAAATATGACGGCGCCAGGGGGTTGATCCCCCTCGGCCGGATCGGCACGCCTGAGGATGTCGCGGGCCCTGCCCTATTTCTGGCGTCCGATGATGCCAGCTATATCAATGGGGTGCTCCTCTTCGTGGACGGCGGCCAGCTGGCGTAGGCGAATCCGGAAATATCACTGCGATTGTCTAAGCAGCTCCCGGTTGTGATGGCCCCAGTGCGTCAACAAACCGCACGGGCGACCCAATGTGAATATTGGCTAACTGAGGTGCTCGAACAATGACGTTTACAGAAGATCTTCAATGTCCAGAAGGTCCGGTCGCGCTTAAGGATGGAAGCTGGCTGGTTGTAGAAGGGGGTGAGCGGGGCTGTGTAACTCATATCAGCCAGGATGGTCAGCGAAAGCGCATTATCGCCAAAGGCGGGCTGCCCAATGGGTTGGCGATGGACAGCCAGGGAGCGATCTGGGTCGCCGAACCTAGGACACCTTCATTGGTTCGTGCCACCATGGACGGCGAGGCCAGCGTGTTCATGACCGAGTGCAATGGTGAGCCATTTTTGTATCCGAATGACCTCTGCTTCGGGCCAGATGGCGCCCTGTATATGACTGATTCAGGAATCTTGATGGATGATTTCGAGCCCGGCGGGAGGATTCGCAGAGACTACATGAACGTTAGCGTGGATGGACGCGTCTATCGAATCGACATTAAGGCCCACACGATAATCAAGCTGGACTCGGGGATCCGTTTTACCAATGGTATCGCCTTCGGGCCTGACGACAATCTGTACGTTAACGAGACCATGACCGGAATGATTTACCGCTATCAATGGAAGGATCGTCAAATTGTCGGATCCAGGCAAAATTTCGGCAACGTTTTGAGTGGCGAAGGCCACGACAGTATGAAGGGACCGGATGGAATGGCGTTCGGCGCCGATGGCAGGCTATACGTGGCCGTGTATGGTCAGGGCGACGTCACGGTCTTAGGAAAGGAGGGGCAAGTGCTGGAGCGTATTACGACAAAGGGAATTATGCCAACGAATGTCGCCTTCGGTCTGCCCGGTCAACGGAGAATCTACGTAACAGAATACGAGTTGGGACGGATCGAAGTGTTTGATGTTGAGACGGACGGTCTGCCGTTATGGGGTTAGGTAGAGGTCAGAAATCGTGCTCGTTCATAAAACAGAGGATCTAAGGCGGGGTTCCAAGACGGACAAACCTTCATATATTCGTGACGGGTCCGCCGGCACCGCATCCGAGACTCCGTCGCTCGGCATAGAGATCGCGTTGACCATTCGGTCCTTGCCCCACCGCTATGCATAGGCGTTTGTGGACGGCGGTTCGAGTCCGGCACGCTAATAGCCTTTCATCACTTTTGGGAGTTCGAGCGATTTCGCGTAAGCAGGAGAGAGGAGGGCGCAAAGGTCCAGGGGCGGGGCGAGCTACCGAGGGTCAACCGCCATGTCGGCGGGGCTGCTGGTTAGCCACGGGAGCAGCCTCAGTGCAGTCAATGCGGTTAGGGTGGCGGGTTTTCCAATGCCCCCACAAAGCGGGTCGAGGCAGGATGCCATGAGCAGTATTAGCCGTAGGGCCTTCTTTTATCAATCAGTGGGTGCAATGGCGGGTGGGGCCGCGAGGGGAACCACAGCTCAAAGCTACGCCCGCGTCATCGGAGCCAATGACCGCATTTCGCTTGGCCACGTCGGCATTGGGGGCCGGGGAGGGGGATTGGAATCGACTGTGTCCCGGCTGAAGGACAAGATGAACGTGGAGGTAACGGCGGTTTGCGACATCTGGAAAGTGAACCGTGAGCGTGCCGCCTCGTTCGCAGAGAAAGTCTACGGGCGGGCGCCCCGCGTGCTCATGGCTCTCGAGGAGATGCTGGCGCTCAAAGACGTAGACGCTGTAATCATTTCAACGCCTGAGCATCAGCATTCGCCGATGTTGAAGATGGCCGCCGAGGCAGGCAAACATGCCTACGTCGAAAAGCCGATGGGCAATGTCCTCGAGGAAGCCAAGGCGGCGCGTGACGCTGTGCTGGCGCGGAACCTCATCGTACAGGTTGGAACGCAACGGCGCAGTGAGCCCTATCAGGTGGCCGCTCGCGAATGGTACAAGCAGGGTGTAACTGGGGAGGTAAGCAAAATTGAAATCGTTTGGGACTATCACGGCCCACGTTGGCGGGGTCGACCGGAGGTGATACAAATTCGAGAAGAGGATACGGATTGGAGAAGGTGGCTGATGACCAAACCCTACCGGCCTTTCGACCCGCAGCTTTACTTCGAATACCGGCTCTACAAGGATTTTTCAAGCGGGATCGTCGACCAGTGGATGAGCCACGCTATCGATATGGTTCACTGG
>Ga0181535_10004812_pt1 | contig 14789 bp, 10 predicted proteins | sample PEATcosm2014_Bin_44_FD_119774 | JGI IMG/M metagenome (GOLD analysis project Ga0181535, IMG submission 119774) | Peatland microbial communities from MTU Mesocosm Facility, Houghton, MI, USA - PEATcosm2014_Bin17_30_metaG | ecosystem: Environmental > Terrestrial > Soil > Wetlands > Peat | place... | reverse complement strand
GACTGCCGCGCTGGTTGCCCTAGCCTTGTCGGTCCCGACGCACGAGCTGATCCCCTTTATCGCGGTGCTGCTGCTGATGGCCGTGGTCTCGGAGTGGGCGGCGGAACGCGAGCGTGGGCAGGGAGTTCGCTTACTGGTTGCGGCCGCTGCTGACCTAGCGATATGGGCGCTCATCTTTATCTACGCCAGTCCGCAAAGCACTCGTGCGGACTACCCGCTGCTGGGGACGGCGGCCTTGCTTGCGCCCGGTTTCATTCTGTTTGCGCTTTATGGGGTGAGCGTGGCTGTGAAGACTGCGCTTTTCGACAAGAAGATCACGGCGTTTGAGACGATCCAGACGATGATTGCGTTTCTGCTGGCGGCCTCTGGTTTGCTCTACTTCGAGCCTCGTAACGGCAGCGTTGTTTTGGGGGTCGCCTGCCTGATCTTGTCCGCGGCAGGTTATGCGTCGGTCTTTGCGTTCTTCAACCGCCGCTCGGAACAACGAAATTCCAAGGTGTTTGCCGCCTGGAGCGCTGCGCTTTTTTTGTCAGGCTGCGTTTTGTGCCTGCCTCCGCTGTGGATGGCCGCATCTCTGGGCTTGGCCGCGGTTGTAGCTACGGTTCTGGGTACGCGGCTGAACCAACCGGCTCTCGGATTCCACGGCCTGGCGTATCTGCTGGCTGCCGCAATCGCATCGGGCCTGCTTGTGTATGTGCTGGGAGCACTGGCCGGAACGCTGCCTGGCACGCCTTCGATGAGCGTTTGGCTGGTCACAGGTTGCGCGATTCTCTGCTTTGCGGCCGGGAAGCCATGCGATGGAAAGCGGTGGACGGAGCAGGTGCTATCGCTTGTCTTTGCAACCCTGGCTATTGGCGCAACGGCGGCTCTGCTGGTGGAAGGGATGATGGGCCTGATCGCATTGAGCGTGAGTCCCGGACCGCATCACCTGGCTTTTATCCGCACGCTTACCATTTGTGCGGCGGCTTTGGCGCTCGCCTTCAGCGGCGCGCATTGGCGGCGTGTGGAACTGACCAGGATTGGCTACGCCACGCTGGCGCTGGTTGCGGCCAAGCTTGTTTTGGAAGACCTGCGTCACGGGCATCTCGAATTCATTGCCGCTTCCATCTTCCTCTTTGCGGTTACGTTGATCGCGGTTCCCCGCATCGCGCGCATGGGACATTGACACAACGCTGGATAGGGTTCGCTGTTGTCTTCGGATGGAACGAAAGCAATTGCGCAGACACAGCAGCGCCGCCGCTGATGTATGGTATGCGCAGAGGATTTGCTACGCCGCGCGGCCACCGATGCCTGCACGCAGCGATGCATTGCTTCTAACGGAGAATGTTTGGACAGCGAAAATCAGCGTGTTGAACCGGAGAACCGCAAAAAGAGCTTCTTGCGATGGCCCACCGAGGTTCTCGGTCCCGCTCCCGGCCTGAAGGAGCTGAATGTAGCTTGCTGGGGCTGGTTCGCGGCTGTGCTGGTGATTCAGTTCTGTTTCCCTCTCCTGTTGCGAATCAAGGCCGGCGCGGGCTGGATTCACATCTTCCCCAGCGACTTTGTTTATTTTTATGGCATCGGCCGCATCGCGAACGGTTATTCGCTGGCCAGGCTCTACGATTACAGCCTGCAATTGAAGACATTCAACGAGATCTTCCCGTTCCATTTGCATCAGGGCGGTTATGGACCGAGTCCGTATCCGCCGTTTGTGGCCCTTTTCTTCAGCTTGTTTGCGCGTTTCTCGGTCGTGCCGGCGTTCTTTCTGTGGGCGGGCGTTTCTCTGGCTCTGTACCTGGCGGGAATTGCAGCGGCTATCCACGGCGTCTTTCCGGGGGAACGGCTCAAAGTCTCTTTGATCTTCGCTTCCGCGCTGGCCTTCTGCCCGTTCCTTCAAGACACGCTCTCCAACGGACAGATTTCCACGCTGGCGGTTTTCGGCGCCGGGCTTGCGGTGATGCAGGAGCGGAAATCCAGGCCGTTTGCGAGCGGGCTGGCGCTTTCGATGCTGGCGTACAAGCCGACACTGCTCTTGCTGCTCATTCCCATGCTGCTGCTTACACGCAGGTTCAGGACACTCGGCGGATTCGTTGCGGGCTCGTCGCTGCTAGCCCTGGCGGCGACGGCCTTTGGCGGGCTGCAAATCTGGGCGTCGTATGCGCGCTTCCTCGGCGTCTTTAGCCAGTTTGTCGGCTTCAAGGGGCAATCGACCTACGATCTGTCGATGTATGTCGATATCAAATCGTTCATGCAGGCGGTCAGCGGCGGCTGGTCGAGGACGGAGCTGGTTTTCTTCATGGCGTTGGCAATTGCTATGGCGGCGTTGCTGGCGGTGTTGTTTTGGAACTCCGCCAAAGGCGGCAGGCCCGCGCAGTCCATTGCCTGGGCGACGGCACTGACGTGGACACTGCTGCTGAATATCTATGTGCCGGTTTACGATTCCGCTCTGTTGGCGATTGCGGCGGTGCTGGCTTTGGGAGCGCTGAGAGAGCTTGAGTGGAAGACGGCGATGGGATGGATGAGCTTTTTGGCGGTCTTTACGGGAGTCGTCTCCTGGGAGCTGGAAACGATTGCGCAAAGCAAGGGCGTTCAGTTTCTCCCCATCCTGCTGGCTGTTTTTGGGTTGGGAGAGCTTTATATTTTGCGCGAGGCGATTCGCCGGGGATTGCCGCGAGCAGCGACCGAGCCGGCTACGGGGTAAGGGAGGCAGCACAGTCAGGTAGTCGTGCAATTTAGGTGCTTTTGTGTGACGTGTTTTCGTAAACTATTGATATTAAACTTTTTATAGATTGGCAGTTGGACGGAATCAAGGCGGAAGCGGCGGCCAGGCAGTGGCTGACGGCCTGACGAGAAGCAAGAACAAAAGCAAACGCAAAAGCAAAAACTTTCCAAAGAATGAAAAGACAAAAACCTGACGAATGAACAGCGTTGCCCAATTCGACCAGGGTTCCCACGGACAGGTCTTCGTCCGTGGGATGGTGGAAGGCAGAGCCAGCAGCAGCCGGGGCGCGTACGAAGGAGAACCCTCGAACTCGCTATGCGACAGGCTCAGCCGGACTCGCGACATTAGTCAGAGGCAGCTCCCGACGGACCACGATTATGCGGTTTCGACCCGCGAATATCAGACTGATCAATCGTCGCTCAAACCTGCCCCGGCTACTGCTGGCCCTGTTTTCGATAAACGGCAAAAGCAAAGACAACGACAAAAACAACCCCACGGATGCGCAGGAATTGACAGGGTCACTCCATATCAGCGAGTTGGCTAGTTAGCGGGCGACAGCGATGGGTGCAGTTTCATCTCCCCGGTCGGCAACGCCGGTGGGCGACCGAACCAAAGCAGGTCGATTGGGTGTTCACAACACACTGTCGGAAGCCCGTATTGATTCTATTGGCTTTATGCGCGGGGATTGAAAATTCCTGGCCCCTTCAGGATTCGATAGTTTCGCTTTTTATTTGATAAAAACAGAACCTAACTTATTTTGTTTCATTGCGTTACGGAAAAACATGGGAGGGGGTGGGGTACCCCTCGGTGGGGGTACGGACCGGGCAGATTCCGGACAGATTGGATCCTGCCCAAGTTTCAGATTAGCAGGATGCTGGAAATGATCTGCAAAGACGTATGGCTCCGATGTCTCCGAATCGAGACGGGGCACACGTTTTTCAACTTGTCAGAGCCGGACCACCTGCCGAAGCGCAGCCGAGCGCAATTTACCAATCTGCCCAAATATACCGATGGCCATCGATACTGACCCCCGATCTCTCTAGTGCGATACATTGATTGGGTGACCGACAATCTTATTCTGATTACGCTGCTGGTGAAGCTAGGCGTGGTTGCCTCTGTGGCCAGCGTGCTGGCGCGGGTGGTCACATTCCGGCGGCTGTTCTTTGCGGAGCGGCGCAGTCCCCGAGAAACCCTGGCCTTGCTGGCGTTTTTCCTGGTGCCGCTCACGCTAGGCGTCTGGATGCGGTTCTGGGTGCCCAATTTTTTGGCCGCCGATATCTCCTTTGCAACGGTGATTCTGCTGGGCCTGCTGGTGGGGCCGGGTTGGGCGGTGCTGGGCGGGGTAGTGCTATCGGCGCCCGCAGTCTACCACCATGAGTATCTGGCTCTGCCTTTTTATGCTGCGCTTGGCCTGTCGGCCGGATTGCTGAGCCGCTTTGTCGAGAGAGAAGAGATCTGGTCGTTCACGCCGTTCATTGACCTGAGCCTCTACCGCTGGGTGCGCCGCAATCTGCGCCAGCCGCGCATAGATCGCCAGTTTCTGATGCTGTTTCTTATTGTGGCTGCGGAGGTTTGCCGGGACTGGCTGGCTCATACCTATCCGCATCGGCTGTTTGCGCTCGTTGCCAGCCAGTGGTGGGTACAGGCGCTGGTTTGGCTGAGCGCGCCTATCGATGTGGGCATTGCGCTGAAGGTGTGGAATGCGCTGCGCATTGAGCTCAAGCTGGAGGAACAGAAGCGGCTGCTGCTGGAGGCCCGGCTCGACGCCCTGCAGCGGCAGATCAATCCGCACTTCCTGTTCAACACGCTCAACTCCATCGCCTCACTGGTGCGTATGAAGCCGGAGATGGCGCGCGAGATGGTGGTGAAGCTGGCCAACATTTTGCGGGCGCTGCTGAAGGATCACGACACCTATGTTCCTTTGAGGGACGAGCTGAGCTTTACCGACGACTACCTGGACATCGAGGTGGTGCGCTTTGGCGCCGACAAGCTGCGGGTGGAGAAGGAGATCGATCCGCGCACCCTGGCCGTGTTGGTCCCGAGTATCCTGCTGCAGCCGCTGATTGAAAACAGCATCAAGCACGGACTGGAGCCGCGCCTCAACGGAGGTACGGTGACCTTGCGCAGCCGCCTCGAGGGAGATCGGGTGATGATTGAAGTGGCCGACGACGGGGTGGGAATGGGAAACAAACCGGCCTCGGCGCTGCGCCGCAGCGGCGCGGGCATCGGGATGAAAAACGTGCAGGAACGGCTGGAGGTGCTCTATGGCAGCCAGGCGCGATTCACGGTGGTCAGTAGCCCAGGGCGGGGCACGCTGGTTTCGATTGAGATTCCGGTGAATTTGCCGGGTACGGTTTGAACTAGGTCTGTGACCGTTTGATTATGTTCCTCCCACCCTAGCGGCAAAAACAAAGGCGCCGTGCCCTGAGGGCTCCCAGGTGGGGCACCCAAATTAGTTCAAGATCAAACGGTCAGAGACCTAGCGGAAGCGTCGCGAAGGGCATTTGGCGGGCTGAGGCTTCGAGGCGGCAAAACTCCGCTCTTGACAGACGCTACACAGGGCATCACCTTAATAGTATGATGTGAGGGCAGTCCCATATCGCCGGTTATTCCCGCCGTGCTTCAGATGTCGACCTTCGCTTCAAACTGCTGCAAACATGGTTGGATTCGCGCACAAAAGAGGGAGCGGCCTGGCCGTCAGTTCCAGCTACCCTTTTGAAAAAAGCGATCATTCTCGGAAGATTTTGATTGAGCTGCCAAGTCTCGTATTATCATTGCTTTCAACTGATCAAGGATGCTTGAACAGGGACCGTGGATAGCATGGATACCGGCACAACAGTCACGCAAATCGGCAAATATCAGATCCTGGGTATTCTGGGCGTCGGCGGCATGGGCGTTGTTTACCGGGGACTGGACAACGCCGTCGGCCGCGAAGTAGCGATCAAGACCATTACTGAAGCCAATGAGGAACTGCGCCACCGCTTTATGCTGGAGGCTCGTTCCGGTATTCTGAATCACCCTAATATTGTTACGGTCTACGACTTCGGCGAGCAGGATGGAAATCCTTTTATCGTCATGGAGTATCTTCCCGGAGATTCGCTTGAGAATCTGCTGAAGGCCGGACGCCAGTTTACTCTGATCGAGAAGCTGGAGATGATTCGCCAGTTATGCTCCGGCCTGGGTTATGCGCACTCGAAGGGAGTTATCCATCGGGACATCAAGCCGGCTAACATGATGGTGCAGCCGGATGGAAACATCAAGATTGTGGACTTTGGCGTGGCCCGTCTGGAGAATCGCTCCGGCCATACGCAGGCCGGGATGGTGATCGGCACCTTCCACTACATCTCTCCGGAGCGGCTTCTGGGCAAGTCCGCGGACGGCAGAGCGGATATCTGGTCGGCGGGCATCATTCTTTACCTGCTGCTGACCGGGCGGTTGCCGTTTCCAGGCGACGATCCCGCGACGCTGCACCGCGTGGTCCGCGAACATCATGAACCGGTAACGAGCATTGTGCCCGGTTATCCTGCATCCCTCGACACTCTGCTTGACCGCGCACTGGCCAAGGATCCGATTGACCGCTACGAGACGGCCGAAGAGATGGCGGCGGATATCGAGGCCATCAACGACGGACTCAAGCAGGAGCATGTGGCTGAGGCGCTGGGCAATGTGAAGCAGCAGATGGAGCGCGAGCAGTGGTCGGCGGTGAGGCCTATACTGCTCGACCTTCAGCGCCTCAATCCGCAGAACACCGAAGTGAAGAAGCTGCTGCGCGAAGTGCAGGAGAAGGTTGCCCGGCAACAGAAGACGGTGCAGTTGCGGCAATTGTTGATAGAAGCCGATGAGGCAGTGCTTGCGCAACATTATGCCGAGGCGCTGGAAATCTATACGCAGGCGGCGAGTATCGATCGGGACAATCCCGAGCTTGCGGCTAAGATCGAAAACGCCCGCGCTTTGAAGGATAAGGCCGACAAAGTCGCCAATTACCTAGAGCAGTCGCGAGCTGCCCGCAAACGCAACGACTATGCGGCTGCCAGTGAGCTGATCGATCAGGCGATCAATCTTGATGACCGAAATACGGACCTGCGCAATGAACGCGCTAGGATCCTGCAAGAGGCCGAGAAGGCAAGCAAAGAACGCGCGCGCCGGCAATTCAGCGACGCGGCAAAAGGCCAACTGGCTGCACGGCAGTATACCGAGGCGATTCAAAGCCTGCGCTCGGCTTTGGAAATCGATCCGACAGACGCCGAGACACAAAAGCTCTTCCAGGAAGCGGCCGATCTGCAAGAGGAGCAGCGCCGCCGCAAGATTATCGAACAGATCGGGGCCGAGATCTCAGAGTGCATTGCATCTGGAGAATTCGAGCGCGCCCTGGCCTTGATTCAACGCGCGCAGGAGCGTTTGCCGGGCGAGGCAGCGCTGATGCAACTGAAGGCCGAGGCGGAAACAGGGCAGCGCGAGCAGGCTGCGAAGAAGCTGGTGGAGAAGACTACGCTCGATGTATACAGCCTTCTTGTTACCAGCCCCCAGCAAGCTCTGACCGCGGTTCATCAGGCACTGGAACAGATGCCGGGGGAGCCACAGCTGATTGCTCTGGAAGAAAAGGTAGCTGGCCAGGTCAAGAAGGCCAGTGCCGGGGAGACGAAGAATCAATATCTGAAGCGGGCGCAAACCGCCATCGATGCGAAGCAGTTCGATCAGGCGATTCAGATTCTGGATTCCGCTGCAATCGAATGCGGCGAAGGCTCGGACATTGCATCCCTGCTGAAGTATGCACAGGAGCAAAAGCGCAAGGTGGAACTCGCGCAGGCGGCTGCGAAGGCTACGAAGGATGCGCAGGCTCTGATTGCGGCCGGAAATCTGGAGGCTGCCATTGCTCTGCTGCAACCTGCTGCCGCGGAGACAGGCGACGCATCGGTTGAGCAGTTGTTGCGCCAGACCACCGCCAGCCTTGCGGAGTTGAGCCGGCGGGTCGATGCGGTCTTGAGCCGCGCGCAGGCGCTGAGTGCAACGGATACCGAACAGGCATTAAAGCTACTTGCAAGCCAGCCACAGGAGATTCAGCAAAACACGCGCGTGCGTGAGTTGCGTGAGCGGCTGGATGCTGCCAAAGAGCGGGAACGCCGGGAGCGCCTGACAAATGAGGCAATCCAGGCGGCCGTCGATGCTCTGCAAAAGCGCGAGTTGGCCAAGGTTCTAAGTGGACTGGAGGCTGCGCGGCGCAGTTGCGGCGACACGCCGGAGCTTACCGCAGCTATTGCCGACTACACAAACAAGCGCTCGCAAGCTGCGAATGGGCTGCTCACCATGGCAATCGAGTCTGCCACACAAGCCATGCAGCAAGACGACCGGTCCCGCGCCGCCGAGGAGTTAGGCCGCGTGGAGTTTGCGGCGCCGTTTGCAGACGCTGGATTGCAGGCCAACTGGACGAACCTTGCTAAAGCGGCTGGAAAAGCGCCGGCCCCTCCGCAGCCAGCTGCATGGCAACAAGTTGCCGCACCGCAGGCGGCGGCTGTCCCGGTTCCGGTAGCGGCGGCGAAGAAGAGCGGAGGATCGCATGCGCTCTTGTTTGCGGTCCTTGCAATAGTGCTGCTGGCGGCGGCTGGCAGCGGCTATTGGTTCTTTCTGCGTCCTGCGCCGGTTGTACCCGTGGGCGTTCTTGAGCTCAATGCCTCACCCTTTGCCGAAGTGGTGGGCGTTACCTCCGATAAGGGTAAGGCGATACCTCTTCCTGCCGGAGATCATTGGACTCCCATGCGTCTTGATGACATCCCGGCCGGCAAATATACGGTGGAGTTTAAAGGGCCCGATGGAAGCACGCAGAGCCAGCCATGCGATGTGGATCAATCAGCACAGGTATGCAGCGTCGATATGAAACCGATCGACGACAGCGCGATTGAGCAAATTGTGGGAGGCGCAAAATGAACCTGCGGATAGCGATTTGCGTCCTCTGCCTTCTGCTCTGCGGCGTATCCATGCAGGCGCAGGATTATGGTGGAAACTTAAAGCAGCAGGCTAAGGATTTGGCTGACAAGGCCAAGGGCGAGGGAAGTGACCGGGCCAAGCAGGTTCAGGATTATTGCGCGGCGGCGCAGTTGGAACCCAGTAACAAGAAGTACTCCGACATGTGCAGCAGCTACCGCTCGGGCCTCATCAACGACGACAGCGCGTACCTGGCAAGCGCCATCGCTCTCTACAAGAGTCATGACCTCGATCGAGCAGAATCCACGGCGAAGCTGGTTTCGGGCTTTGACCCAAAGTTATCGGGCCAGGCCAGATTTCTGCTGGACTTGATCAAGAGCGAGAGGCTTCTGAGCCAGGTGAAGGCTGCCTGGGCGAAGGGCGACTTCAACACAGTCACCACGCAGGCGCAAGGCATTACCAACGCGGACTCGAAAGCTGCCGCCAATGTGTACGTCAACAATGTCAACTTATACAACGGGTACCTGGATCAAGCGCAGAAGCAGGAAAAGAGCAACCCTCAGGAAGCGATCAAGCAGCTTGAACAGGCGGAGAATCTGAACCCGAGCGGACCGGGCAATCCAGCCGGCAGAATCGCCGATTTGCAGAAAGCTATGCAGAACAAGAACGCGCCACCTCCACCGATTGTTGCCACGAAGCCAGCGCCCGATTCCCAGGCGGAGATCGCCAAGAAAGTTAGCAAGCTGATGAGCGACGCGCGGGATGCGGAGAAGCAGGGCAAGCTGCCGGATGCGCTGAACGATTATGCATCAGTGTTGAAACTTCAACCCGGCAATCCGGACGCGCAGAGCAATACCGCGAGAATCGAACAGCAAATCAAGAGCGATCCGGCGGCTGCCAAGAAGGAGTTGGTGTCGGCGATCCGGTATTTTTATCTTTCGCAATTCGACGATGCACAGAGGTCTCTCATGGATTATCTGGAGTCTCCGCAGACCGCGCAGAACCCTGGCGTAGCTGACTTTTATCTGGGCGCAACCCTGTTTGAACAGTCAATTCTGACGACCCCGACGGCTCAGTGGAAGGGACCTTCCGCAGAAGCCATTTCGGCGTTCAGAAAGGCGCGCACGGCCAACTACAACCCGGTGCGCGCGTATGTATCTCCGGCGTTGCTCAAGGTATGGGATTCGACGGGTCAGTAAATTGTCCGTCTTTAATTGGCGTAATCGAAGGCGGCGGGATTGGATTTCAACGCATCGAATCCAGGCCGTCCCAGATATGGATTCAGGGCCGAGTAACGAATCTTGTACTTGTGATTGCCTGCTGGAAATCCATAGGCAGTGCGCAGGTCAACCGTGAAAGAGACGCTCTTACCTGGTTCTACAGTCAAAAAGTCATCGGCCTTTGGCTCGCCCCGCTTGACCATCCTGCCCGTGTAGGAAACGCTGCCCGACTCGTGCATGATTTCAAAAACATCGTTGTGAATCCGATTGTCGAAGCATGCGTTCCACTTGTAGAGAGCCGCTGGCGCCGAACCGCTATTGGCAAAGGTCACAGTGGCCAACACGCCTTGCGCGGAGGAGTCAACCGCCAACGATACAGCCCAGGTTTCTTTCTCGCTCATTTTCGTTCTCCTGTGTTCCACATTCTTATTCTGGCAATTGGCTCCACAAAGAAATAGAAGCCCAAACGCCAGACTAAGGAGCGCCTTCTGTGTAGTACTCGAAACTGTCCGCATTGTTCAAAGCCTTGTTGGAATCGGTTGTGGCCAGTGCTTTGGCATTATCGGCACCGTAAACATGATCTTTTGTTCCACCTATGTCGTCAAAGTGCGACATCTCATGTGCGAGGGTTCCCGCCTTGCTGTCTTTGCCTGTGTCGGGGGCTCCGTCAAAGGCCTTGTCAAGATAGATGGTGTGCGTTTTGTCGTTGGGGTAAACGTAGGCGAAAGTCGTGGGATCGGAAGGGTCGGCAGGCTTGAAGTTCTCTGGTTTTAGTTCCGAATTCAGCTTCAGCTCTTTATCGACGCGGTCCTGAATCTTCTTCTTTGCCGCATCGTCGTCGGCGCCAAACCATTTCTTGAATTCCGCCTTATCCGCGTCATTCCATCTTTTCAGGGCTTTCTGCTTGCCCTCCAACAGATCCTTCTGGTTTTTGAGGGCCGTCTTGATGTCGTCGTCATGGGCCGCATGCCACGCAGCGAGCGCCTGTGCCTTGGGGTCCAGCAGGGCCGCCGCCTTTGAATAAGCGGAAGCGACTGCGGATAGCACGTCGCTGCCGGCCATGGCGAGGCCAGCCATGACCGCACCCATGCCGCCCATTCCCGGCGAAGGCGAGCCGGTCTCGCCGATGATGCAGGTGAAAGAACCGAGGACGATGACGCCGCCATGCACCGTGGGGTCGCCTAGTCTGGCTGCCGGGAGAAAATTGATCATGACACCTGTGGACCCCATCACAATCATGTCTGGCGGTCCGACACAAGTGGCCATGGTGGTTACCGTGGCGGCAGGCAGAAAATCGATGAGCACGGTGGGCACGCCTGGTGGCAGAATGGGCCCGCCCACATGAGGCACAATCCCAGTGACCATGGGACAGACATGCATGTCGGTGATCCTTGCTGCTGGGGGCATCCGTCGCTCTCCGTGATCGATTTCCGCTTGCTAGGTTCTTGCTGGCGGCTCATCTGCCGGCTTCGGTAAAATGTGCAATCCTTTCACAAATGCTTCGTAGTCCGGTCGCACTGCCCTGAGCTGCGCCTCCTCTGCTGTGAGGGTGATGATGCCCACCCAATCTCCCAATCGCACATAGGTCTGGGCATGAAGCATGTTTCCCACTTTGTCTACGCTGTGGCGCACAAAGAGAAGATGCGCCTCATCCGCGCCCGCAAACGCGGTTGCTTGCGGGCCCGCAAACTTCGCTTCTTTCAAATAACCCCCGATAAGTTTCTTCTGCTTCTCGATATACCCGGCGATGCCGTCCTCAGCGCTGAGCGCGTCCTGCCCCAGGCCCACACTGGCGGCAACGGCTCCCGCAGCCGTCGTGATCTGACGTATCCCAAAGTCGGCTACATAAAGCCAGCCTGCGGGCATAGAAGTCACACTCCATCTGCCAACGGAGGGAAATTGGGAAGCTGCGGCGGATTGTGGCATTGTTTGCGTCAAACGTCACCAGTCATTCCTTGGATATACTCCCGCCCTATCGCGTAAGCGCAAGAGCTTGAGTGCCTAACCGTTCATCGCGCCGCCCCTGACGCCGCTTTCCACCTGGCCTGGAGCCGCAGGATCAGAAACCCTTCCAGAAGGGGGCTTGCCGCTTCATTTCGTCAAGGAATGCCGGGGTAAAAGCGGACAGCGGAAACACCTGCAACTGCATTCCCGGAGTAATCCGGTTCGGATTGGGCCCGACGACTTTGAAATTCTTTCGATAAAGCAGGGGCCAATACTCTTCCGTACCATAGTATTTGGCGGAGAGGGAGGAGAGCGAGTCGCCTTTTGCCACAACCACGGTTTTGATGTCGATTGTTTCCGGTTCGAGGGATACGGCGAATGGATTGAAGGTGCTTTGTGAGCCGCTCAATGCTATGTAAAGGTCCGGTTCCGATTTAGCCAGCTCCTTCATCATGTTTCGATTCGAGGCATTCGCGACGAAGCCCTTGGATGTGGAAAGATCGGCGGCCAAAGTCGAGTGCCCGGTGTGATCGGCGCGCAGACTCCGATTGGCGGTACTGAAGGTCGGGTCCGTAGCGAGCACATTGGTTAATACAACCGCAAAAAACTCCTCTGTGTCGTTGTAGAAAAGGCTTGAGCCGACCATGGGGCGCGGATACAACCCACCTTTCGCCGCTCGATAGGAGTGTGAGAGTTCGTGAAACAAAACCAGGCTGGGACTGGCGCCAGGCGCGCCCGCCGCATATTTCGCGCAAGCGCCCTTGACTCCGTACCCCCACATAGAGGGTGTGAAGCGGACGGTTGCGTCAGAGCCCGTGCCAGTTCCCTTGTAAGGTTCGAGCGGAAGATTAAGCAAGCTGCGTATCGCACTAGGCCGCAGCATGGGTTGAAACGTGGATTGGTGGTCAGAATCCTGTTTGAGGATGTACTGATTGGCGGGCGTTGCCGCAATCGAGTCAAAGGGCACGGACTCCGCGTTGCATACGTTGGAGTCAGTCCATGGGATGATTTGTATCGACTTACTCGTACTCTTGATTGCGGAGAGCAGGACTTGACCCGTATAGCTGGTTTCAATCCTGTGCAGAGTGAGTTCGACACCAAGCTCATACTGATCGTCGCCGTCAATGGTGATGCCGTACGGTGCGAACTTCTTGCTTGTGCCCATGGTCGCTGCTCCCTTCTACGCGGATCGGGGGATTTTCATTTTGCTTGTCTGGCGACGCGATCATGCCTAACTATGGATTCATACCCATGCTCTCTGTCAGGGCTTGCACGCTTCGCTTTACATTTTCCCGCCCTTGGTGCCATCGTCGGCCTTGTCGGGAGCGGCTGGCGATGCAGGGCTCGGTGTGGACCCCGCACTGCCTGAGCCCGCAGCTCCTCCGCTATTGATCAGCACCAATGTCCCTGAGATGGAGACGCCAGCGGGACTGATGGTGATGAAGTTTCCGGATGCCACCAAGCTGAGCTCCATGCCTGCTTCAATCACCACACTCATGCCCCCGTTGATATAGACGGTTTGATTGGCAACCATTGAATAGGCTGAGCCGACCTGAACGCTTTGGTTGGATGAAACATTCAGGGCATGATTGCCTCCCACGCTTTCGGTTTGATTGCCCCCAATGCCAAGGTCCGCGTTTCCACCTATCTTCTCAACCGAATTCCCTTTGACTTCGATGTTGTAATTTCCGCCAACCTGCTCGGTCTGGTTCGTGGTGACGACCAGCGAGTCGTTGTTCCCGACGAAGGTCCGCTGGTCGTTCTCCACCCGGATATCCATGTCCTTCTCGGCGTTGAGAAAGATCTGCTCGCTTCCTGACTTGTCTTCAAAGCGCAGTTCGTTTGCATTTGCCGCCGAGCCGCCTTTGCTGCTTCTGGTAAGGATGCCGGAGCGCGTGCTGTTGTCTGGCAGTGCATACTTGGGCATGTTGACGCCGTTATATACCGAACCCGTAATGACCGGGTTATCGGGGTCTCCATTGAGGAACTGAACCACGACCTCGTCTTTGACGCGCGGCCAGAAGTACGTTCCCCATCCATTCCCGGCCCAATGCTGGGCCACACGCACCCATGTGTTGTCTACGGTATTCGGCTTCCTCAACTTATCCCAGAAGAATTGGATGCAGATGCGGCCGTATTTATCGATGTGCATATCCTCGCCTGCGGGCACCACGACAAACGCCGTCTGCGGGCCGAAGATTCTAGGTTTCACGAACGTCTGAGCTGGCTTGAAGACAATATCCGAGGACACTGCCGTGAATCGATTGCCATACCCGGACCCTTGCGACGCGTCGCCCGATCGATAAGACGGAATCTGGTTTGCATGGTGGGTAACCGCTGTCAGCAGGTATTTCCGGTTGAAGGCGGAGTGCGGGTTGTCGGTAAGGGTGAACGTGTAACCAGCGCAAAAAGAGCGCATATTGCTATTGCCGCGAAAGACTTCCGATGTGGCATCGGCGGCGAGCGCCCGAGTAGTCAGGAACAGGGTCTCAAAATCCGTACTCGATTGGGTATCCGAGTCCTTCAGGTAACCTTCTTCCCCTGCGGGATAGAGGTATTGTTCAAAGCCATTTTTACCGAAGTCGCTGGAGCTGGCCTTATCCGGCACGTCAACGCGCGCAAAGGGGCGAAAATTATAATCAGCCGTCGCGTGCTTGCCAGAAACCATGGTTGCCACAACGTTGAACTCCATGACGGCCGCTCCGTAGGCCCCCTCGCGTCCTTTCGTATTCAGGGCATACGGAACAGAAGCCGACAAAGCGCAGTCCTGGTAGGCATTCCGGCTATCTCCCAAAACGATCTTGTTATCCTGGTCGGTATGCTCGAACCAATAAAAGATGCCGGCCTCTTCGAGCAATCGCGAGACGAAATGGAAATCCGACTCAGAATATTGCGTGCAGTACTCTAGCGGCTTGTAGGTTCCGCTGGTCTGATCCGATAAGGACAATCCATATTCGCCGACGACTGCCTTGACGATGTCGAGGACAGTCTTGTTCTGAAAAACG
>Ga0181535_10004805_pt1 | contig 14806 bp, 15 predicted proteins | sample PEATcosm2014_Bin_44_FD_119774 | JGI IMG/M metagenome (GOLD analysis project Ga0181535, IMG submission 119774) | Peatland microbial communities from MTU Mesocosm Facility, Houghton, MI, USA - PEATcosm2014_Bin17_30_metaG | ecosystem: Environmental > Terrestrial > Soil > Wetlands > Peat | place... | reverse complement strand
GCCCGCACCACCCGCTGGCCCGAGGTGCACGTCCCCTGCCTGGTGCTGGCGTTCGAGCACGACACCGACTCGCCGCCCCGCTACGCGCGCCAGGCCGCCGGGGAGATCCCGGGCTGCGAGTACCGCGAGGTTGCCGGGGCCGGCCACATCGGGTTCCTCACCCATGCCGACGAGGTCGCCCGCCTCCTCGTCGATTTCTTCGACCGGTCCTAGCTCAGGCTCAAGGAGTCGGGCGCGGGTCCTCCCAGTCGACGACGAGGCCGGCCGTCTCGTCCGGGTGGTCGCGCAGCCACCGGTTGGCGAAGGGGCACCACGGCACCACGACCAGGTGTTCGGCGCGGGCCCGAGCCAGCGCGGCCCGGACGAGCCGGCCCCCGGTGCCCCGGCCCGCCCACTCCTCGGGAACGCCGGTGTGGATCAGCTCGAGCCGGTTGCCGGCGATGCGGTAGACCAGCTCGGCTTCGCGGCCGCCCTCTTGTATGACGAAGCGGCTCTCGTCGGTGGCGTCGACGATCGGGGCGTCGTCGGGGGGAGTCGTGATGGCGAACCTCCAGCTCGTCGTGCTCCGTCGCCACCCTACGGGTAGTAGAAGGATGCACATGAGCGGACCGGTCTCGAGCGACGACGTGTCGCCGACACCCCAGGTCCTTGCCGGTCGCGCCGGGCCCGTGGTGGAGCTCGAGGCGGGGCGGGCGGCGCAGGTGGGCTCCCTGCCGGTGCGCCGCGTCCTGCCGCAGCGGCCGAGGCGCACGGTCGGCGCCTGGTGCTTTGCCGACCACGTGGGCCCGGTCCCCGTCGCCGGGGCCGGTGCGCTCGGCATCGGGCCGCACCCGCACATGGGCCTGCAGACCGTCACGTGGCTCCTCTCGGGCGAGCTCCTGCACCTCGACAGCCTCGGCTCCGAGCAGCTCATCCGGCCCGGCCAGCTGAACCTCATGACCGCCGGCCACGGCGTGGCGCACGCCGAGGAGGACCCCGGGCGAGCGACGGAGCTGCACGCCGTGCAGCTGTGGGTGGCCCAGCCCGAGTCCACCCGCCACGGCGCGGCCGCCTTCGAGCATCACGCGGAGCTGCCGCGGCTCGACCTGGGCGGAGGCGAGGCCACCGTGCTCATCGGCGATGTCGGCGGGCTGACCTCGCCGGCCCGGCGCGACACGCAGCACATGGGGGCGGACCTGGCCCTGCGCCCTGGTGGGACCGTGGTGCCCCTGCGCGCCGACTACGAGCACGCCCTGGTGGTGCTCGAGGGCGGCGTGCGGGTGGGGGAGCGCGTCGCCGGGCCCGGCGTGCTCGCCTACCTCGGAGCGGGGCGCGACGACTGCAGGCTCGTGGTGGACGCCCCGGCCCGCGCGCTGCTGCTCGGCGGCGTCCCGTTCCCCGAGCCGGTCCTCATGTGGTGGAACTTCGTGGGTCGCACCCGCGACGAAATCTCGGAGGCCCGGCGCCAATGGGCGGACGCCGACGACCGCTTCGGGAGCGTGCCGTCCGCGCTGCCACGGATCGAGGTGGGACGGCCGTCCTGGGAGTGACTACCACTCACCCCAGCCGGGCGGGCTGACCGTGCCGGTCACCGTGCGGGGGTCGACGGCGGTGCCGAGCTGGGCGGCCTGGTAGACCCCGAAGCAGAGGCGCAGGACGTCGGTGGCCTCGGCGGCCGTCATGGCCGCTGCCGTCCCGTGCAGCAGGGCATCGACGAAGTGCTGCGACGAGCGCACGAATCCGGCGCCCCAGTCGGCGTCGAGGTCGGTGAACTCGGTCGTCTTGCGTTCGTGCGGGGTGCCCGTGAACAGCATGACCGGCGCGAGGTCGAGCAGCTCGCCCGTGGCGCGCGTCACCCAGATCTGCCCCTCGTCGCCGGTGATCTCGAAGAACTCGTCGGCGCCGTAGTACTGGGAGCGCATGTAGAAGTTCGGCGAGTACTGGACTTCCATCATGCCCAGCACCTCGGGATCCTCGTACTCGAAGATCACCGCGCAGGGCTCGAAGAAGAGGTCGCGACGCCGCACCACTGCCTGCACCGACGTGATGTCCAGGTCGAGCAGCCACAGCGCCATGGCGTACTTGTGCACCATGTCGTCGAAGAGGTGACCACCCGGGCTCCGCTTGTCGAGCCGCCAGCCGTACCCCTCGGGGCGCAACGCGGCCTGGAATTCGGAGTCCGTCTGCCCGACCAGCGTGCGGATGCGCAGCGACGTCGGCTTGCCGATCGCACCGTCGGCGACCAGGCGCTTCGCCAGCTCGAGCGGCGGGTAGTGGACGAAGCACTCGCTGACGCGCAGGGTGAGACCCGTCCGCTCCGCCGCCGCCTGCATCTCCAACGCGTCCTCGACGGAGTTGGCCACGGGCTTTTGGACCGAGACGTGCTTGCCCGCCTCGAGCGCGGCGATCACGTGATCGTGGTGCAGGTGCGTCGGGGTCAGCACCTCGACGGCGTCAATGGAGTCATCGGCCAGCATGTCCGACAGATCCGGGTAGAAGGTCTCGGCCCCCCACTCCTTGACGGCCTGGCGGCCCACCTCTTCGTCGGTGTCGCACACGGCGACGACATCGCAGCGGGGATCCTCGACGTAGCCCCGCACGTTCAGGGCAGCGATGTTGCCGGCGCCCAGCACTCCCAGCCGGACCCTGTCCATCAGACCCTCCCTATGGCCGGCGACACCGCCTACGCGTCGGCTCCGAATGCCCCTCCGTCTCGGGCGGTGGAGATCTGATTGTCGTCATACCCGAGCACGGAGCGCAAGACGTCCTCCGTGTGTTGCCCGACGGTCGGCGCCTTGGCCGGGTGCGGCAGCTCCTCGCCGACGAAGTGCAACGGCGTGAAGAGCTGGTCGGCACCCACGTCCTCCGCCGGGAGGAGGGGGAAGCGATCGGCGAACTGGGGGTCGTCGAGCAACGTCTTGGGTGTGTTGACCGGTGCGATCGGCGTGTTGATCTCGCCACCGAAGTCCAGCCATTCCTTCGCCGTCTTGGTCCGGAAGATGTCGCGCAGTTCGGCCTGGAGCTCCCGGTTGCCGCGGGCGTGGTCGGCGTACTTCGAGCCCGGCCAGCGCTCGAAGAGGTCCAGCCGGTCGACGCCCTCGCAGAAGTTCTTCCAGAAGGCCTGCTCCGATGCCATGAACAGCACATGCTGGTGGTCCGAGGTCTCGTAGACCTGGTAGCGGACACCTTCGACCATGCCCGCCGTGCCCGGGGCGCGCCGCTGGTAGCCGTCAGCCTTGTTGCCGGTCACCTCCGACTCCGGTCGCTCGTAGGCCCGCCAGCTCTCGCTGCGATACCAGTCCATGGCCGCCGCGGCGTCGGACTGGGCGACGTCGATGTACGAGCCCTCGCCGCTGTCGCGGGCGCGGATCACCGCGGCGAGAATGCCGAGCGCGCCGAACAGCGGCCCGGCGTTGATCCCGATGGACACGTGCTCGGGGATGTAGGTGAATCCCTCGTCGTCGGTGGCGACCTTGACGATGCCGGCCCACGTGTCGTAGGCGATGCCGTGGCTCGGGTAGTCGCGGTAGGGGCCGGTCATGCCGTAGCCCGAGATGGTGCAGAAGACGATCTTGGGGTTGATCTGCCGCAGCTCATCGAACCCGACCCCGCGCCGGGCCAGCGATCCCGGGCGCATCGCCTCTACGACCACGTCGGCCGTCGCGGCGAGCTCCTTCAGGATCCGCACGCCCGCCTCCGTCCGCAGGTCGAGCACCAGTGAGCGCTTGCCCCGGTTCAGGTGCAGGTGCATGAGGGACGTGCCCTCGACGATCGGCCAGGTCATCTCGCGGATGTAGTCGCCGGCCGGGGGCTCGACCTTGATCACCTCCGCCCCGAGGTCCACCAGCGGCGTGGTGATCTGCGCCGGCCCGAGTGCCGAGCACTCGATGATCCTGATGCCGTGCAGTGGTGGCGTGGTCGCCATCGAACCTCCTTTCGCCGAAGGCCGGATCGTAGCGGCCGACGGCACGGGCGCCGGGGCCCGGACCCCGACATACTGGGACGGTGACCACGGAGGCCCTCGACGATGCCCTCACGGTCTTCGCCGCCACCGCACCCCGGTACGGGTCGATCGGCCTGGCCAATCATGGCCCGATGGTCGCCGAGGCACTGGCGCACCTGGGTCGCGACGATGCCATCGCGGGGTGGGTGGGGCAGTACCGGCGCCGCCTCGACGAGGCCCCGCCACCGGCAGCCCGGCCGCTGACCGAGGAGGACTGGCCGGCCGCGCTGGGCCGGCCCGATCGCTTCCCCGAATGGCTGGCCCTCTTCGAGCGCGAAGTGGCCGACCGCCCCGTCGATGCCGTCGTCGGCGAGTGGGCGCCGCGGCTGTTGCCGGGCGCCGTCGGGGCGGCGACGCACGGGCTCATCCGGACCGGCCACGCCGTCCGCGCGTTGGCCGCCGCGGACACACCGCCGCGGCGCCTCGAGGTCGCAAGTGGGCTCGCGTTCTGGGCGTCGAGCTACGTCGAGCTCCCCGGCCCCCCGCTGTTGATCGGGCACGAAGGCGTGCCCGAGGCGTTGGCCGACCTGCCCTACCTCCCCGAGGATGCGCCCCGCCGGGCGCTCATCAGCGACATGGTGGCCGGCATCGCCGACATCGCGGACGAGTTCGAGCAGGCGGTCGCCTCGCTCGGTTGGACCGGCGGGGCGGCGGAGCTGTTGGACGGGCTCGCGGTCGGCGGGGCCCTGGCCTACCTGCGCAACGCCGACGCCGGCGGGGCCGTCGGCCTCCTGCACGCCGTGACCTCGCCGCTGGCCTGCGAGCTGCTGCTCCCGTGGCTGCTCGAGGAGGACCGCGACGCCGCGCTGGGCTACGTCTGGCAGGCCGTGGCGGCGCTGCACGTCGCCTACGACGTCGACCGCCACAGCCCGCTGGCCGAGCGGGACACACCACCCTCTCGAGACGCCCTCGTCGAGTTGGCGCTGGCCTCGGGCGACGAGCACGCGATCAAGCTCACCGAGGCGGCGTTGCGCAGCTTCGACAGGACCGGTGAGCCCGTGTTGCTCTGGGCGGCGGCCGACTCGAGCGCACGTCTCGGCGGTTGAGGGCGGACCGCGGCGCCTTCGACCAGGTCCCTGGCTAGTGTCGGCGTGATGGAGTACCGCACACTCGGCCGCACCGGCATAAAGGTCAGCCCCCTCTGCCTGGGGGCGATGATGTTCGGGGCCTGGGGCACCCAGGACCACGAGGAGTCGATCCGCATCATCCACGCCGCCCTCGATGCCGGCATCAACTTCGTCGACACCGCCGACGTCTACTCGTTCGGCGAGTCCGAGGAGATCGTCGGCAAGGCGTTGGCCAAGACAAAGCGCCACAAGGTCGTTCTCGCGACCAAGGTGCACGGGCAGATGGGCCAGGACCCCAATGCACAGGGCAACTCGCGTCGCTGGATCATGGCGGAGTGTGACAACAGCCTGCGCCGCCTCGGCACCGACTACATCGACCTGTACCAGATCCACCGGCCGTCGCCCGAGACCGACATCGACGACACGCTGGGGGCACTGACCGACCTGGTGCGGGCGGGCAAGATCCGCTACTTCGGCAGCTCGACCTTCCCGGCCCACGAGATCGTGGAGGCCCAGTGGGTGGCCGAGCGCCGGGCCCGGGAGCGGTTCGTCACCGAGCAGCCGCCCTACTCCGTCCTGGTGCGCGGGATCGAGAAGGACGTGCTGCCGATGTGCCAGAAGTACGGCATGGGTGTGCTCTCGTGGAGCCCGCTCGCCGGTGGCTGGCTCTCCGGCGCCTTCGGGCCCGGCAAGCAGAACACGAGCCGCCGGTCGGCGATGCTGCCGCACCACTACGACATGGAGGTGCCCGGGAACCAGCAGAAGATCCAGGCGGTCGGCGAGCTCGCCAAGGTGGCCGACGACGCCGGGCTGAGCCTCATTGAGCTCGCGCTCGGCTTCGTGCTCGAGCACCCAGCCGTGACGTCGCCCATCATCGGGCCCCGCACCATGGAGCACCTCGAGTCGCAGCTGCCCGCGCTCGAGCTCCGCCTGGGGGTGGACGTGCTCGACCGCATCGACGAGATCGTCCCGCCCGGCTCGGACCTCAACGACACCGACGTCGGCTGGGTGCCGGCAGCCATCGCGGACAGGGAACTGCGTCGTCGCACCCGCTGACCACGGCGGCCGCCATGGAGAGGCCCTCCTCGGGCCAAGGTTGCAGCTCCGCACCGCGGCACCGCCCACCGTTACGATCGCCGCCGAGGGAGGGCACATGAGCACGACGCGGAACGGTGAGGTCGAGATCCACTACGAGACGTTCGGTGATCCGGGGGCACCGACGCTGCTGCTGGTCAACGGGCTGGGGTCGCAGTGCATCAACTATGCGGAGGAGTGGTGCCTGCTCTTCTGTGCCGAGGGCTTCGGGGTCGTCAGGTTCGACAACCGCGACGTCGGGCTCTCGTCGAAGCTCGACGGGGTGGACTACGCGCTGGCCGACATGGCCGATGATGCCATCGCGGTGCTCGATGCGGTGGGCGCGGACAGGGCGCACGTGATGGGCTGCTCAATGGGCGGAATGATCGTCCAACGACTGGCCATCGACCACGCCGATCGGCTCTTGTCCATGACGTCCGTGATGTCGAGGACCGGAGAGCCGGGCTACGGCGACAGCTCCGATGCGGCCCTCACCTTCCTGATGGCACCCCCGGCCGAATCGAGGTCGGCCTACATCGACCACCAGGTGGCCGCGCATCGGGTGTACGGATCGAAGCCGGAGTGGCTCGACGAGGACGCCATCCGGGCCCGGGCGGCCGCCGCCTACGACCGCTGCTTCTGCCCGGCCGGGATCGGCCGCCAGATGAAGGCGGTGGGGCGCGACGGCTCCCGTTCCGACGAGCTGGCGAAGCTCGAGCTGCCGGTGCTGGTGATGCACGGCAGCCGGGACACCCTCATCGACCCGAGCGGTGGGCGTCGCACGGCGGAGCTCATTCCGGGGGCCCGGTACGTGGAGATCGACGGCATGGGGCACGACTACCCACGGGCGGTCTGGCCGCAATGGGTCGCGGCCTGGTCGGAATTCGCCCACGCCGCCACCGCCGGCTGACGTCACCAGCGCCCGATCGGCCGACGACCGGGTCGGACCGGAGCACCTCCCGGGAGGGCGCTCTCGGCGCTCACCGAGGCCAGGGCGTCGGAACCGAGTCCAGGGCATCGGAATAAAGGATGCAAACTATCTGTTCTAGCTGGTTGACAGATATGTGCGAGGGCGCCACCCTGGGAGTCAGACATGGGAAAGAGGATTGCAATGCGTTTGGCCAAAGACGATCTGCGGGAACTAGATCTCTTCTCGGACACCAGCCGCTCGGAGCTGGCTGACGTCGCCCGGCAGCTCACGATGCTGACCGTGCCGGCGGGCAAGGTCCTGGTCCGCGAGGGTGAGCGCGGCGACGAGTTCATGATCATCTCCGAGGGCGAGGCGGAAGTGCGCCAGGATGGCCGGACGATCGCCCGGATCGGTCGCGGCGGGCTCGTGGGTGAGATGGCTCTGCTCGAGGCGAACGGCCGTGGCCGGCGCAACGCCACCGTGACGACCGTGACCGACGCAGTGATCTACGTCGGCTCCCCGAGGGAATTCCGCCAGATCATCGAGATCGCCCCCTCGGTCGCCGAGAAGGTGCAGCGGACGGCCGCCGAGCGGACGGTCGCCGAGACGGCCGCCGAGCAGACGCTGACTGCCGCCTGAGGCTGCCTTCGCCATCCCGTCTTTGACGGCCCGGCCGTATGATTTCCGTCGTGGTCCCGGAACGACTGGAAGAGGGGTCGGAGCCGCCAGAGCCTGGTTCGGACGACACGGGCGAGCGGGGCACCACCAAGTCGAGACAGCCGTCCGGGTCGGGCGTCGATCCGTTCAGCCCCGCGGGCATCGCGATGCGCGAGCTGATGAAGACGCAGTCGGTCGAGAGGTCAGCGTGGAGCAGGCGCACCGCCTGGTTCGTCCTGGCTGTCCTGGCCGGAGCGCTGCTCGCGGTGATCCTCTCCACCATCCACTGACCAGCTGACCGAATGGCGGATTGGGCCGGTCGGACGCGGGTGCCCGTCTCAGCTGCTCGTCGTCAGGTCGTCCTGAACATGTGCAGCGTGCTTCCGCACTGCCCGCAGTACACGACATCGATCGTGACGGAATTCCCCTCCGGGTCGTCGACGTCGCTCGGCACCGCAATGGTGCGGAATCGCGCCTCGTCGGCGACGCTCGCGCGGCACCGCGGGCAGCACGGCTTCGCCGACGGGCCCGCGGCGGGGGCGCCCGTCCCTGCGGGGCGCGACGGGCCCGACATCTCGGCCATGAGCCGGGTGACCTCCTGGCGCACGCGCGCCGGGCTCGCCCCCAGGCCGGCCAGGACGGCGGCGGCGACACCTTGTCCTTCGCTCACGATGCCGAGCAGGAGGTGCTCCGTGCCGATGTAGCTGTGCCCCAGTTGCAGCGCTTCTCGCAACGCCAGCTCGAGGACCTTCTTGGCCCGCGGCGTGAACGGGGGAGAACCGCCGGACATCGGACCGGACACGCCGACGGCCTCCACCACCTTCTCCCGGGCGGCGCCGTACGACACACCGAGGTTCGTCAGGGCCGCTGCGCCGACGCCCTCGTGTTCCCGGAGGAGGCCGAGCAGCACGTGCTCGGTTCCGATGAAGCTGTGGTTGAGCAGTCGCGCCTCCTCCTGTGCCAGCGTGAGCACGGATCGGGCCCGATCGGTGAAGCGTTCGAACACTGTGCTCAGGATACCGAGGCGAGTGGCGGCCTCGAAGCCGTCAGTTCGCCTGGTCGCGTCCGAGGCCGGCCAGCCATTGCAGGACCTCCTCACGTCGGGTCAGGGCGATGAAGTGCCCTTCGCCCGGGTAGAGGACGAGGGACGCCCCAGGTATGCGATCGGCCAGCGTCCGACCCCACGCCTCGGGCACCAGCGTGTCGGCCGTACCCTGATAGACGGTGATCGTCGCCGACAGGTCCTCGGGGGCGAATCCCCAGGGGGCGACGACGGCCAGGTACTCGTCGACCACACCGCGGCCATGTGCCGCCCCCTCACCGAGGATGGTGGGCAGCCACCCACCCAGCGCACCGACCGCCGTGGCTTCGGCCCGGGTCTGCCCGTGGAGCGAGACCCGCAGCAGCGCCCGCGGCGCGTGCCGGGCGAGAAGGCGGGTGCCGGCGGCCATGACGCGCACGGCCAGCGGTGCCCTTCGGGCGAGGACGGCCAGGGCACGATCGAGCCGGTTGGACTGCGTGAGCGTGGCCGGGTCGTCGAGGGGTGGACAGCCGGCGATCACCGCGCAGCCGCCGACCCGTCCCCCCAGTTCCAACGCGGCGGCGAGTGCGTACTGGCCGCCCTCGGACCAACCCATCACGCCGAGACGGCCGACCTCGAGGTGTTCGAGGAGTGGCAGCAGGTCGGCGTGCACCCAGGGCAGCACTCCGTAGCCGGGCAGCCGGTCCGTACCGTGGATGCCGGGCCGGTCGGGGGAGATCACGCACAGACCCAGGCCGCGGGCGATCTCGTCGGCGGGGCTCACGTCGTGGCCGCTCACCAGTCCGCCATGGCAGTTGAGCACCGGCGGGCCGGCGGGGTCGCCGTACACGGCATAGGCCAGGGTGCGGCCATCGGGGAGGGTCAAGGTGTGGTCACCTCGCACCGGACGCACTGACGACGGCCTCAGCGAGGGGTCCGGGGCGCCAGGGGGGGCACGGTTGCGTACCTGGTGGCGGGCCCTTGCACGCCAGCGATCTTAGGAGCCTCGTCGAGGCTCCGACCTGTGTGGCGCCCTCCCGTGGGGGCACGCACCCCGGGGTTCCCGGTTGACCTGCGCCCTGAAGTAGTTATAATAACTTCACTATTATGGTCTTACAACAAATACCGCAGATCGAACTGAGCCGGGGCCGGCGCACCGGGGTGTTGCTCATCTGTTGCATGAGCCTGCTCATCGTCGGTCTCGACGTGACGATCGTCAACGTCGCGCTGCCCTCCATCGGGCGGGACTTCGGCTCCTCGGTGTCGGGTCTCCAGTGGACGGTGGACGCCTACACGCTGGTGCTGGCCAGCCTGCTCATGCTCTCGGGTTCGACGGCGGACCGCTGGGGGCGCAAGCGGACCTTCGTGATGGGGCTGGTGATCTTCTCCATCGGCTCGCTCCTCTGCAGCCTGGCGCCGGACCAGACGACTCTGGTGGTGTTCCGCATGATCCAGGCCGTCGGGGGCTCCATGCTCAACCCGGTCGCGATGTCGATCATCACCAACACCTTCACGAACCCGAGGGAGCGCGCCCAGGCGGTCGGCGTCTGGGCGGCGGTGGTCGGGGTCAGCATGGCCCTCGGACCGGTGATCGGTGGCGTGCTGGTCACCTCGGTGGGGTGGCGCTCCATCTTCTGGATCAACATCCCGGTCGGAGTCGCTGCCGTCGTGCTGACCCTGCGCTTCATCCCCGAGTCGCGGGCACCGAGGGCGCGCCGGATCGACGGGGTGGGGCAGGCCTTGGTCATCGCGCTCCTGGCCTCGTTGACCTACGGCATCATCGAGGCGCCGGACCGGGGCTGGGGCTCACCGGTCATCGTGACCGCGTTCGCGGTCTCGCTGGCGTCCCTCATCGGGCTGATCCGGTGGGAGGGGCGGTGCGACGAGCCCCTCATCGACCTCCGATTCTTCAGATCGGCGCCGTTCTCCGGCGCGGCGATCATCGCCGTGGCGGCCTTCGCCACACTCGGGGGCTTCCTCTTCCTCAATACCCTGTATCTCCAGGACGTGCGGGGGCTCTCGCCGCTCAAGGCCGGCCTGGCCACCTTGCCCATGGCGGTCATGACCATGGTGCTCTCGCCGATCTCGGGCCGGATCGTCGGCACGCGAGGGTCGCGCATCCCGCTGCTGACCGCCGGCGCCGCGCTGACCGTGAGCTGCGTCATGCTCAGCCGGATCAACGCCACCACGTCCTTCGCCTGGCTGTTCGCCGCCTACGTCGTGTTCGGCATCGGCTTCGGGTTCGTCAACGCACCCATCACCAACGCCGCCGTCTCCGGGATGCCACGGGCGCAGGCCGGTGTCGCCTCCGCCATCGCCTCGACGTCACGCCAGGTCGGGGCGACCCTCGGCGTGGCGGTCGTCGGTGCGCTGCTGGCCTCGACCCTCGGTCGTTCCGCCGGAGTGCACGCCGCGGTGTCGGCGCATGCCGGCTGGCTGGTCCTCGCCGGGTGCGGCATCATCGTCCTCGTGCTCGGCCAGGTGGTGACGACGGGGTGGGCGCACCGGACGGCCGAGCGAACCGCGCGCGAGCTCAATCCCGAATTCCTCGAGAGGCCGGCGTGACGGCCGCCGGCCGCCGGCGGGCGACCTCGCAGAAGGACCCCGCGGCGCGGGCCTGGTCGATCATGAGCGACCTCGTGCTCGACAACGAGCGGCGCCGTGAGGTGAGCGATGCCCTGGGCCTTCCCTTCGGGCGGGTCCGGGCCCTGCGCCGGATCGCCGCGTCGCCCATGACGATGGGGGAGCTGGCGGCCGCCCTCGGGACCGAGAAGCCCTACGTGACGATCGTGGTCGACGAACTGGAACGCCAGGGGCTCGTCGAGCGGCGCCCCCATCCGACCGACCGCCGCGTCAAGCTGGTGGCGACGACCGCACGGGGAACCGCGGCCGCCCGGCGGGCCAACGAGATCCTGGGCCGGCTCCCGGAGGGGCTGGCCACGCTCTCCGAACCCGAGCTGACGGAGCTGGCCCGGATCCTCGATGCGGTCGCACGGGCGAGGGCCGTCTGAGCTCCGGTCGCCGACGCGGGTCCCGAGAGTCCCCGTGTCGTGAATCCTCCCTCCGTAGACTCACGCCATCATGTCCGACCCGGTGACGACGAATCCGGCGGGAACGCCGTCGGACCCCTCCGTGGCGCCGGCAGGAGACGGCACCGGGTCGCCACTCGTCGCTGATCCCGGTGAGACGAACCCCGTGAAGAAGGTGGTTCTCGGCGTCTTCATCGTGCTGGGCCTCGTCGGGCTCGCCCTCCTGATCGCGTTCTTCGATGCGCTGAGACACTGGCTGGCGCTGCACACCGGCACCCTCCACGGCGGGCCGGATCTCTATTACAACTTCTGGTCGGGTTTCGGTTCCGACCTCGGGGAGGCGACGCTCATCACCGCCGTCGGCCTCGGCGTCTACACGGGTGTCCGGAAGGTGAACTGCCACACCAAGGGATGTTGGAGGATCGGCCACCACGCGCTGGAAGGCACCCCGTTCATCCTGTGCCGCAAGCACCATCCCGATGTGCCGACCAGAGGCGCCACGCACGAGCACATCCTCGAACAACATCGCAGGTTCAAGGAAGCCCGGGACGCGCGCGAGAGCGAGCGGAGATCGGCGAAGGTCTGACGAAGGAGAGACGGCTCCGCGAATCGCCTACCGCGGGGTTGACGGCAGGGAGTACCGCTCGAAGAACTGCCACATCGTCTCGTCGGCGTCGACCAGGACGATGCCCCGTCCGACGCCGGCCAGGATCCAGTTCCTCTTGGGCCCCGTGTTGAGCGTGCTGCCCGGCCACACGTGCCCTGATCCGGTGAAGCGCCAGAGAGCGACCTCGGCGCCGGACCGGCAGTGCGTGTAGGTGATCGGTGTGGCCGTCTCCCCGGCGGAGATGGATCCGGCGAGCCCCACGATGGTGGATCCGGTGCGCGGCTTGGTGCTGCAGCCGTCCGCCTTGACCCACTGGTCGATCCCCTGCATCACGGACAGGCGAAGGAGCGGGTTGGCGCTCGGTGTCCCGTCGAACTCGGCGATCGGGTCGTTCACGCTGTGGAACTCCATCGTGGGAACGGCCCGTGTCGGGTGGATGACGGGTATCTCGACCTGACCCGAGACCGACGCGATGGCGGCAATGTGGCCGGATGCCTCCGCCGCCATGGCGTAGGCCATCATGCCGCCGTTGGAGATGCCCGTCATGTAGACGCGCCGGAGGTCGACGGGGGTCCTGGCCGCAATGTCCGCGATGACCTTGAGGAGGAATCCCTTGTCGTCGATGTGCCTGGTGACGGGCAGGCCGCAGCACCGTCCCGCGTTCCAGCCGTACTGGGCGTTCTTCGCGATGGGGTCGGGAGTGAGCACCTTGGAGATCCGCGTCCCGTCGGGATAGGCCACCAGGTAGCCGTTCACGTCCGCATTGGGGTCCATGTCCGAGGTGATCTCCTCGAGCTGCGCATTCTGCGTGGCGCCGTGGAGGTTGAGCACCAGGGGCAGCGGGATCCCGGACATGGCGGCCGGGGGGACATGCAGCCGGTAGTCGCGCGTGAGGCCATCGAACCTGAGCGTGAAGACGTACGATCCGCTGTGCGGCGCCAGGACGGGATGTGAGGCCGTGGCGGCGGCTGCCTGTGCCGCACCGGTGCCGAGGGCCAACGTCGCGAGAAGGACCGTGACGATCAGGAGGCGCACGGAAGCCAGCCCGGCCTCAGGCCGTCTCCTGACGCGGCATCGACTGGTGGGCGGGTACTGGATACTGCGGCAGGTCGTTGCTGGCCTCGATGATCTCCGCCTGCGTGCAGCCCTCCGCCATGACGTTGGCCGACTGGTCGTCGGAGGTGGCGGGCAGTGTCGGCGCGGACACCACGGCCCGCCCCATGTGCAGCGTCGCCGTGAGGTCACCGGCGTGGCTGCGTCGCCACGCCGAGACGTTGGGCGCGCGCACGCCGAAGCGCTCCTCGAGGAAGCGCAGCTGCGAGGTGTGGTCGAAGACCCCGGACGCGACGTGGCCGCCCCGGCTGAACGGCGAGAGCACGAGCATCGGCACCCGGAAGCCCATGCCGATGGGCCCGGGGATGCCCTTGGCGTCGGCGGGCAGGTTCTTCGACAGGGTCTCACCCGGGGTACCGGGGGGCGCCGTGGGCGGCGGCACGTGGTCGAAGAAGCCGTCGTTCTCGTCGTACATGTGGAACACGACCGTCTTCGACCACACGGCGGGGTTCGACATGAGGGTCGCGAGCAGCTGGCTGGTGAACCACTCGCCCAACGCCGGCGGTGACGAGGGGTGCTCGTCGTAGCCGAGGGGCGGGAGGATCCAGCTCACGGCCGGCAGCGCGTTGCGGGCGACGTCGGATACGAAATCGGCTGGATACTGCGGCAGGAACGCCTTCTGGTACAGCGCGGAGGTGGGGTCCTTGTACTGCGAGAAGTAGGGGAGGATGGCGTCGCCGATCAGCAGGCCGTGCTGCTCGAAGAAGGCGGGCGCGTACGCGGTGCCCTGCGGGTTGTACACCTTCCAGCTGACGCCGGAGTCCTCGAGCACCTCGGGCATGGTGTCCCAGCTGACGCTGTAGATGGCATCGGAGTCCTCGTTGGTGATGAGCACCGGGCCGCCGGCGTGGCCCGTCGGGTCGATCGTGCCCGACAGGGCCATGAGGCGGTTGGGGTGCGTCGGCCCGAGGACCGAGCAGTGGTAGTTGTCGCAGATCGTGAACGCGTCGGCCAGCGCGTAGTAGAACGGCAGGTCGTTGCGGCGGTAGTAGCCCATGGTGAGCACGCCCTGCTGCGGACCCTCGAAGTCCGAACGCGTGTGCGTCGAGACGAAGTCGCCGTTGTCGCCGCTGCCGCGGCTCAGGTGCTCGCCCTCCCAGCTGTGGTCGAGGTCGTGGGTGCACTCGCCGATGCCCGAGGCCGTGTCGAGGTGGAACGGGAGCAGCGTGGAGTCGGGCCCACCGGGCCACGTCTGGGCGAACGCGCCGAGGGAGCCCGGCGGATGGTCGTCGAAGCCCCGCACGCCGCGGTAGGTGCCGTAGTAGTGGTCGAAGGAGCGGTTCTCCTGCATGAGGAAGACGACGTGCTCGATCGCCCCGAGGTCCGATCCCGCCGGCGCGGTCGAG
>Ga0181535_10004803_pt1 | contig 14809 bp, 19 predicted proteins | sample PEATcosm2014_Bin_44_FD_119774 | JGI IMG/M metagenome (GOLD analysis project Ga0181535, IMG submission 119774) | Peatland microbial communities from MTU Mesocosm Facility, Houghton, MI, USA - PEATcosm2014_Bin17_30_metaG | ecosystem: Environmental > Terrestrial > Soil > Wetlands > Peat | place... | reverse complement strand
GGCCGTTGGCTTGCGTCTCGGAGCCGCCGGAAGCGGCGTTCTCTTCCGTCGCCGGCAGCGTCAGCGTCGCCAGCAGCGAGCCGGTCGCCGCCGCCGCGCAATTGGCGGGGGCCGAGCCGGTGTAGAGCAGCAGCTTCGCCGCCGCGCCGATGGTGGCGAAGATGGCGGCGAGCCGCGCGTTGCGCACCGCGGCCGAGAATTGAATGCTCATGGATGTCTCCGGGACAGAAGGCAGTCGGCAACAGGCAGTCGGCAGTCGGTAGAGGGATGGCGTGCGGCGCGGCGAGCCGCCCGACTGCCTATTGCCGACTGCCGACTGCCGAAACCCTCACGCATAGTCTCCTCCGACCAGGTTGCCGTAGATCGTCGCGCCGCCGTCGAAGCTGTCGAACACCAGGCAATCGACCGCGCCGGGCGCGCTCGACAGTTCGGGCGTCGCGCCGTCCGGCCACTTGACGCTGGCGAAGCGCGCCGCGCGGCCGCCAGCCGCGTCCTGGACGCAATAGACGACGACGCGCTGGTCGCGCCCCGCCGCCGGCCAGTTGACGAAGCTGAACGCCGCCGCGCCTTCGAGCAGAAAGGCGAAGGTGTTGGCCTGCGAACAGTCGATCGCCACGGCGCCCGACGCCGGTTGCGCCGCCAGCGCTTTCGTCGTCGCCGCGAGGTTGGCCGCGCCCGGCGCGGCGACCGACGCCTGCGCCGCGCTCGCCGCGACGCTCGCGCCGGCCGCCGCCGCGACTTGCGCAATCGCGTTGGCGCCGTTGGCCTGCAACGGGCTCGGATTGGCCGCGCCGAGCGACAACGCCGCGGCGGCGGCGGCGATCGTCAACGGCGGCGCGGCGGCGGAGATCGTCAGCATGTGACGCCCTGCGCCACGGTGACGGCGAGCGGCGCCGCCATGCACAGGTTGATCATCGCGCCGTCGGCGATCGCCAGCAGGTCGGCGACGTAGGCGCCGGGCGCGATCTGCGCGACCTGCGCCGCGGGAACGAGCCATGACAGCACGCCGCTCGTCCCGCCGCTGACCAGCAGCCCGTTGGCGGTCGACAGGTCGAGGGCGATCTGCGTCGGGTCGCTCGCCAACCGCACCTGCATGCGGAAGGCGATCCCGGTGAGGTCGAGCGGGGTCGACGAGTTCGCCTGCGTGAACAGCAGCGAGGCGCGCAGGTCGGCGTTGGTGGCGATCGACAGCGAGCCGGAGATCTGCGGCAGGGCGAGGACGTTGGTCGTCACGGTCAGGACACCCGCCGCAGCAGGTCCCACCAGTCGGACGGCACGAACTGCATGGCGCCTCCGTTGCCTTCGCCGACACTTGCGTTAGCCACCCCCGTTCGGCCGAGGTTTATCCACACGCTGCCGGCCGGCGCGCCCATGCTGATCGCGAAGGCGGACGGCCCGCCGCCGCTTATCGAACCCTCAGTCCCCGTCAGAAATGACCCGACGGCGGGGAACACCGGAACCGCCATCTTGCCGTCGACGTATTCCTTGTTCGCCACTTCGAGCCCGCTCTGCGGATCGCGCGCGGTGATCAGCGGCCCGGTCATCGTGTCGCCGGCCCGGTGCACGAAGCCGGAGACGTCGGGGATCGCGACGCCGCTGATCGAGTTGTCGACATAGCGCTTGGTCGCCGCGTGCGCCGCGACGGTCGGGTCGGCGTTGAGGACGAGGAAGCCCGTCATCGTGCCGCCCGACTTCAGTAGATAGCCGGCGAGGTCGGCGATGACGCCGTTGATCAGCGTGGTGATGGCGGCGAGCGCGGCGGTCACCTGTTGCAGCGTCGGCCACGGCCAGGCGAAGCCGCCGGCGGTCGGCGCGCCGTTGGCCCATTCCTGCGCCGAGGCCGGCCGCCCAGAACCCATCGCGTTGGCGCTCGACGTCGGCGTCACCGCGTCGGCTGGCTGCGCCGCCGGCGCGATGCCGAACACGCGATAGATCCAGCCGCTCGGCCGCAGCGTGTCGGTCTTGGTGATCGGCGCCGTGCAGTCGGGCAGGTTGGCGTCGTAGCCGGCGATCACCTGCGCCATCGTCGCGTAGCCGCCGTTCGGCGGCGTCACGACGACCGAGTTGGCGACCGAATAGACGACCGCCGCGATCCAGGCGAGATCCGACGTCTGGCCCTGCGAAGACACCGTCTTCTGTAAATTCGTGGTGCCGACGACGCAGCAATTGCCGAGCGCGTCGAGGATGGCGAACTCGGTGACGGTGAACGGCCCGATCTCGGCCCCGCCGATCGCCGCCGGAATCTCGCAGGCGATGTCGAGCTGATCGGGGTTGTTGGGGTCGACCGAAACCGAATTGATCGTCTGGCCGCGCCACACTTCGTGCGTGACGCCGTTGGCGGCGATGAGCGCCGAGATCGACGGCACCGCGCCGCTTCCGTCGCCGACCACCAGCGTGCCGCCGGCGATATTGAGCGGCGTCCCCGTCCCGCCGGAGGCCTGATAGGCCGCCTGGGCGGCGAGGAAATAGGCGGTGACCTGAGTGGCGTAAACTTGCGTGGTCATGCGGCCCTCAGCGGCAGAACGGTGAAGTGAGGTAGAACGCGCGTCGACGCGCCGACGTAGATCTGCGGATCGTGCGGCGCGCCGCCGAGCGGCAGGATCGTCACCCGCGGCGTGACGCAGCACGCCGCGCCGACATTGACGTTCGCCGCCGGCTGGGCGGCGAACAGCCGCACCGCGGCGAGCACGTCGCGCACGTTCTTGCGCTTCAGCGCCGACGCGGTGACCGCGCCGACGTCGGGCGCGGCTTCGCCGGGCTGGATCGCGACGTCGACGACGAAGTCGGGCCAGACGAGGCCGGCGAGCTCCCAGAACTCGCGCACCGTGACGGACAGCCCGGTGTCGAGCTCGATCTCATCCTCGAGCGCCGGCGGCGAACCGTAGCCGCCGTGGTCGGCGAAGCTCGAGGCGATGCGGGCGCGATTTTCCGCGTCGTCGCTCGGGCTCCAGAAGTGAATGCTGCGTTCCCAGGCGAGCGGCGCGATGAAGGCCGCGTCGCAGCTCGCCGGCGAGCGCTCGCGGCGGATGGCGTTCGTGTCGGCGGCGAGGACGCGGTTGTCCTCGGCGCTTTGCGCCCGCTCGAACGGCGTCGCGTTGGGCGGCAGCAGGTCGGTCGCGCTCATGACCGCCTCGCCCAGACGACGCGCGCGCCGGAAAGGATCGGCGCGGCGAACGGATCGCCGCCGATCGTCGCGGCCGGCGAGCGCACCACGACGTCATAGACCAGGCCGGGCGCGGAATAGCCGAGCACCGACTCGATGTTGCCCGGCGACACCGAAGCGCCGATGGCGCGCCGCGCCGCGGCGAACGTGTTCAGCGCCGCCGTCTGCGCCGCGACGACGGCGGCCGGGTCGGCGCCCGACGACAGGATCAAGGTCGCGTCGACCGAATAGAGCGCCGGCTGCACCGCGCGCACCACGATCTGATCGTTGACCTTGCGCCCGGCGCGCGGGAAGGCGGCGCGCACTGCGGCGAGCGAAGCCGGCGAAGGCGCGCCGCTCGCGGCGGCGCCGAGGCAGACGATCATCACCTGGCCGGGCGCGACGCCGGCGACCTCGGGGCCGTAGATCGCGACGTCGGCGAGGTCGACCGGCGCGGCGGAAAGGGCGCGATAGCGGTAGCCGCCGTAGGTGCCGCCCTGGCTCAACGCTTCCCAGGCGAGCTGGGCGCGGCGGCGCAGGCTCGGGTCGAGCTCGCCGGCGGCGCGGAAGGTGTCGAAGCTCGCCGCGACGACGTCGAGATCGTCGCCTTGCGCCCACGCCAGGCTGGTCGCCAGCACCGCCTCGTTGATGCGCTGGTAGACCAGGCCCTCGCGATAGGCACCGGTCTCCTGCAGCTTGACCGCCGGATCGCTTTCGAGCGCCGACGTGTCGTAGGCGATCCCCGCCGCCTTCATCCGCGTGGTGAAGTCGGCGAGCCGCGCCTGGACGATCGCCGCGAACGACCATGTCGCCACCGCCGCCGGCTGCGGCAGCGTCGAGAGATCGATGTCGGCGAAGACGCTCATGCGAAGATCGCCGGCAGCGCGAAGTCGACGGTCTGCATCGGCACGACCACCGAGTAATCGCCGAGATAGCCGTTGGGGTAGTAGTCGCCGGCGAGCGCGAAGCCGGCGACGCCGTCGGGGCCGAGTTGGGTCGCGGCGATCTGGCGCAGCCGGAAACTCGGCTCCCATTGCCGCAGCGCTTCGGCGATCGCCGACCAATGCGCGGCGATCGACGGCGGCGTCTGCGGCCGGTCGACCAGATTCGGGACGTTCGAGCCGTAGGGCCGCGCCAGCGTGCGGCTGCCGATCGCCGTCGAGACGATGTCGAGGATCGACTGGGCGCAATGGTCCCAGCCGGTCAACACCTTTCCCGTGTTGCGATCGACGCCGGTGCGCATGTCAGCTCGCCGACGCTTTCGAGGCTTTCGTCGACGTCGAAGTCGACGCGCTCGCCGACGACGGGTCGGCGGCGGCCGCCGCAGCCGGGGCGGCGGCCAGAGACGCCGTCGGCGCGATCACGCCTTCGAGCAGAAGGAAGTGGACGTGGCGCGGGATCGCCTCGAACACGTCGCCCTTCTGCCGCCGCTTGCCGGCGATCTTCATCGCGTTGGTGATGGTCTTGACCACGGTGTAGCTGACCTTGGTCGTGTTGACCGTCGCGGCGCCGGCCGAAAGGCCGCGGCGAGGTCCGGAACGCTTGATCACAGCCATTGCAAAGGCCCTTTCACTTGGTGAAGCCGGTGGTGGCGAGGTTGGCGACGTCGACGTCGCCGGCGCTGTCGACGGTGCCCAGCATCGCCACGGGGTTGGCGGCGTCGGCGCCGCCGAGGAAGTACGTGCCGGCGAGAATGATCTTCGCCGCCGTCAGCGTGATCTTGCCGTCCTCGACCTTGACGCTCGCGCCGCCGAATTCGACGAACTGCGCCGTGTCGGTCGCGCGCAGCCGGCCCTGGCCGCGTTGGTTTTCGATGTCCTCGTCGGCGCTCTGCGACGGCGCCGGGTTCTTGTCGTGGAAGCCGCCCGGCAGCGCCACCGCGTTGGCGAGGTCGCCGTCGGGGCAGAGCAGCGTGATCTGCTGGCCCTTCTTCAACGGCCGCCAGCTCTTGGCCGAACCGGCGTGGGTGAAGACGGGGATCGGCTGGGTGTCGACCGGCGCGGCGGGCGTGCCGATGTTGGCGACCGTCGTGTTGGTCTTCGGGTCGAACGACGTCACGACGGCCGGCCGGACGTAGTTCGACTGGCGCCGTTTCAGTTCGGCGATGTGATATTCGAGCGCTTCGATGCGACGAACGAGGCTCATGGCGCGTCGCCCGGTTCGAGCGGATCGGCGCCGGTCAGGCCGCTCGCCGCGTCCGCGCCCGCCGCCGGCGCGTTCCACGTCGCGACGCCTTCGACCAGCGCTTGCGTCAGCGCGGCGATCGCCGTGTCGGGCGGCTGCTCAGGGTCGCCGATCAGCGCGTCGGAAGTCCAGGTCACCTGCCACAGCGCGACGCCGAGATTGTCGACCGGGCCGGAATATTCCGACCGCGCTTCGAGGTCGGTCGGCTGGAACACGCCTTCGAGGCCGAAGCGATTGCCGCCGACGGCGAGCTCGACCGCTGTCGCCAGCAGCAGCGCCGCCGTGTCGCGCGGGATCTTGTCGCCGCCGCTCGCCGCGTCGCGGGTGAAGACGACGGCGGCCAGGCGCACCGGCACGCGCAGCCGTCCGTCGGCATAGCGCGATGCGCGCCCGACGCCGACGATCGCCACCCGCACCGCCGGCGCCTTGGTGGCGAAGCGCTTGACCTCGGCGAGGTCGAACGTGCCGCCGTGGCTGTCGACGTCGACGCCGTCGCCGAGCTTCGTCTTGAGCGTGGCGACGATCGCGGCGCGCAGCGCGAGCAGGTCGTTCATTGAACGTACCTCGCGATGAACGTCGCCGCCGCCGCTTCGAGGTCGCGCGCGTTCGCGGCCGAGACGCCGAGATAGGGCCGCGCCGGGATGGTGACTTTCTTGGCGAAGACGTCTTTGCCGCCGAACTTGAAATGCAGCGCCTTGGCGCCCTTCGGCGTGATGACCGCGCCGAACTGATGCACCTTCGCGCCGATCCAGCCGGTGCCCCAGCGCGCTTCGGTCGCGCCGGCCGCATGGTCGATCGAGCGATAGAGATGCGTGCCCGAGACGAACAGCGCCTTGCGGCCGTCGCTGGTCAGCGGCCAGGCGGCGCCGTCGGGCGAGGTCTTTTCCTCTTCGATGCGCCGCTGCGTCTGTTGCTGCCCCATCCGCGCCAGGCCGTCGAGCAGCTCGTCGAACTCGATCCGGCCGAGCGCTTCGAGCCGCCCGAGCGTCGCCTCGAGTCCGACGAGTTCGATTTTGACGCCGACGCCGCTCACAGATCCCTCATCCGCTGGCGGGTGAACGTGCGCGAGTCGGAAAGCAGCACCGGCTCGTTGGGGGCGACGTCCGGCGCGTTCGCCGCGACGAGCGGGATCGCCGCCTTGGCGTCGCCGACGTCGCGCAGGAACTGGATCGCCCGCTTCTCGGCGTCGGCGACGATTTCGTTGCGCGTGCCCGGCGTGTTGGAGAGCTGCCCCATCGCCAGGTCGCAGGCGAGGTTGGTGAGCAACAGCGCGCCGGCGGCGGTCGGATTGAGCGGCAGCGCGTAGCGGCGGGCGAAATAGCCGTCCATGACGGCGCTGGCCGCGGCGAGCGCCACCGCGATGCGGCTCTCGCTGCGCGCGTCGGCCGCCGGGTCCCACGCCGCCAGCGTGACGAGCTCAGGGCCCCATTTGGCGTCGAGATCGGCTTCCGCGGCGTAGGGCATGGCGCGAGTCCGCAAGGGCCGGCGGCTCGCGCCGCCGGCAGTCAGGGAGAACGTCTGTCAGGGCGTCCTCCGCGCGCGTTTGGGGCGCGCGCGGAGCGGTTAGGAGCGCTTGACGCTCAGAAGCGGATCGCCCTCGATCGCCGCGAGCTGCGCCGGCGTGATGGTCGACAGGTCGATGGTCGTATCGATCGGACCGAAGCGAAGGCCGCTGCGCCAACGCCCGTCTTCCGGGCCGCGCACGATGATGGTCTCGCCCTTCTTGCCGGCGGTCGCAGCGGCTTTGCTCTTGGTGTCGTCGGCCATGGAATGCTCCGTCTCGGAAATGTGGCGGGGCGCATCGGCCCCGCCGGCGACGCCGGGATCTCCGGCGCCGTCTCTGGTATCGATCAGGTCAGGTCAGCCACGGCGTCATGAAGATCTCGACGGCGTTCTTGTCGGTGTTGGCGATGACGCCCGCGCCGCTGGCCAGCGCCGCCTCGCCGGGCACGCCGTCGACCGGCAGGAAGTCGGAGAGCAGCAGGTCGCGCGCCGTCTGTTCGAGCGACGGACCGCAGACCAGCACGTTCGGCTTGATGCCGAGCGGGCGGCCGAAGTCGGCCTTGAAGTTGATCATCGCCTGGCGCGCGGCGCGGAAGCTGGTGCGCGTCAATGCCGCCTGGCTGGCGTAGGCGAGCTGCCACAGGCCGAAGCCGGCGTTGCAGCGGCCATCCGTGCCGTAGACGTACTCGTTGGCGTTGAACACGCGATCCGAGGTGCGCGGGTCGGTCTTGGCGACGAAGTCGAACGGCCGGCGCTTCTGGAAGATCAGCGGCTTGATCGCCCGCGTGGTGTCCATCAGGAACCACGCCGGCCCGGCGCCGGTCGCCACGTTGGAGGTGAAGGTCGGATTGCCGTTGGCGTCTTTGACCGGATGGTCGGCGTCGAAGAAGTTCTGCCCGTCGTAGCACTTGGTCGCGAAGCCCGCGGCGAGCAGGCTGTAGACCAGCTCGTCGGGGAACAGCGCCACCGAGCGGCCCATCTCGGCGAACAGCGGCTTGAACAGGCCGTAGACGTCGTCCTCGATCTGCTCGCGCTTGATCGCGATCGTCGACTCGAAGGTGCGGTTCTTGATCTGGTAGCCGAACGAGTCGAGCGAGTTGACGACGCGGTCGCCGATCCATTCGCGCATCCGCGGCATCTGGCCGAGGAAGCCGTAGTTCTCGGCCGAGGCGGCGCTGGGCACGTCCATCGCGACGCGCGACCAGGTCGGCTCGACGCCCTTCAAAGCGTCATTGAAGACGAAGGAAAAGCTCTGGAAGATCGCGTCGAGGACCGACGGGGTGATGACTTGCGGCATGGTTGAGGCTCCTGGCGCGGGCTAGCGCGCGACGTGGGTTCAGTTGATGAATTTCACCCAGACGGCGCCGCTGGGGTCGATGTTCCACACCACACCCGCCTCCGACTGCGTCGGCGAGCCGGAGGCCACCGCGCCGGTCTTCGACACCGTGTTGTCGTTCTCGGCGTAGCAGGGCGAGCCGATGTCGCCGAGCGCGACGGGATCGGTGGGGCTGTTGTTGATCAGCGCGACGTCGTTGCAGACGTCGACCTTGATCGCGCCGGCGACGCCGAGGCGGTTGTCGGCGGTGCCGGCGGCGACGCCGACGATCTTCAGGCCGGTCGCGACGGTCGGCGGCGCGGCGACCGCGTTGGCGCCGGCGCCCGACAGGGCGACCATGCCGCCTTGCCAGCAGACGGTCGCCGCGGCGACGGGGAACTGGCGCTCGCGCGCGGTCAAGAGCTGCTTGACGATGTGGCCGGCTTGCAGGGCGGTCATGAGAATTGGCCTTTCAAAACGGTTTCAGGCGATGGGCGATCACGCCGCCGCGGCGCGCTCGGCGACGAAGGCGGCGAATTTCTTGGCGTCGATGCCGAGCGCCTTGGCGGCGTCTCGCTGTTCGGCGTTGAGGGCGACGCCGTCGGCGCCGGCGCCGGCGGCGGCCGGGTCGACGATCTCGCGGAAGGCGGTCGGGGCCTTGTCGACGAACTTCTCGAAGGCGGCGAGACCTTCGGCGGTCGAGCAGGTGGCGACATAGAAGTCCTTCGACGCCGGCGCGACCTTGCCCGCCTTGACCGCGCCGTCGATCGCCGCGGCGACCTTGGCTTCGTGCGCCGCCTTGCCGTCGGCGGCGATCTTCGCCTCGGCGGTCGTGGCGCGGTTGAGCGCCAGCTCGTAGTCGGCGCGCGGCACGAACCTGGCGAGGTCGGGCTGCTGCGCGGCGTTGAGCGCCGTCGACGCTTTCAGCGCGGCGATCGCCGTGACGATCTCGGGCGAAGTCGCCGCCTCAGTCAGGCCGAGGGCGGCGGCGATCTCTTTCAACATCGAATGCTCCTGCGCGTTGAGGGCGGTCATGACGAGGTTCGGCCGGTTGACCAGGCTCGCGCCGATCAGCGCTTGAACCGAGCCGTCGGCCGGCGAAAAGGTGAAGGCGGGCGAGATGAAGCGGTATTCGCGCGCGGCGATCGCTTTGGCGGCGCGCTCCGTCCAATCGACGCGCGCCCAGATCTCGCCGCCGTTGCGCAACTCGAGCGCTTCGGCCCATCCGGCGGCGGGCGCTTCCTGCCCGTTGACCGCCAGATGATCCTGGGCGTGCTCGTAGTCGACGACGAACGGCGGCGAGAACTGGGCGACGAGGCGGTTTACATCGTCGATCCTCCAGGAGCGTCCGTCGCGCCCTTCGAGCTTCGGACCGGCGGGCATGAGCTGCACCCAGGCCGGCGCGCCGCTCTCCGCCGCGAGGGCGATGGCGGCGCCGGACGCCGCTGAAGCTGCGGCGGCGCAGAGCGCTCGAAGGGGGGTTGCGGTTTTCGCGGTCACGTGGCTAATTGGCCGAACGCGCCGCCTCGCCGCTTTGGTGAAACCTTTCACCCTGCGACAGATTGGCCGCCGCCGCCCGATGCCCCGACAAGGATCGCAGACCCTCTCCGACGTCCGCCAGGCGCGCCTGGTCGTCGCCTGCGACCGCTGCGAGCGCCGCGGCGACTATTCGGTCGCCAGGCTGTACGCCCAGCGCGGCGATCTGCGCCTGGTCGACCTGCTGGCCGAACTCACCGCCGACTGCCCGCGCCGCGCCGCGCTCGATCTCCACCAGCGCTGCAACGCCCGGTTCGTGATCTAGCCGCCCCGAACCGCCGAAACGGGCGCCGGGCGCCAACTCGCGGCTCGCCTCCGCCTCCAACTTCGACGTTAAAAGGCCATTTTAAGCCGTGGGCGGCAAAGTCGGGGTCCGACGCTACGGTCGGCGCGGCCAAGGCGCCCGGCAGCCGTCCTGGGCCGTTTAAATCGATCCGGGTCGAAGCGTCCGCGCTCACTCGCCGCCGACCCGCTCCAGGCTTTCGAGATAGAGGGCGCCGCCGGCCGCCGCGTCGCGGCGCAGCGCCGCGCTCCAGGTCTCGCCGGCGAGCTCGCCGGTGACGACGATCGTCCCGGCGACGTCGCTCGCTTCGCCATTGTCGATCAGCGCCTGGACGATCGCGTAAGCTTCGGGCGCCGCGCCGATGCGCTGGGCGTCGGCGACGCTCAATCGCACCGTGAACGACGGCGCCTGCAGCCGGTCGCGGATCTCCGGCGTCAGCGCCGCGATCGGAACGGCGATCGCGCCGCGGTTGACCATCGCCGGATCTCGCGACGCCGGATCGAACCGGATCGTCCCGGAGGCGATGCGCTGCAACACCCACGAGTCGGCGAGATCGGCGACCGCCGCCTCGCGCGCCTCCGGGCTCATCGCGTCGACCCGGCCGGCGAGAAGATCGGCCGCGGTCTTGCTCCGCGTCATGCCGGGATTGTTCGCCCAGCCCGGATCGATGCCGACCGGAACCTCCTCGACCTCGCCGGTGCGCTTGTTGACGAAGCGCTGCGTTCCGAAGTCGGCCGGCTCGTCGGGATCGTCGGCGTTGTAGCCGAAGCGCTCGGCCTCGGCGTCGGAGAGCTGGCGCACCCGGCACTGGCAGCCCCAGCCGTTCGGCGGGTAATGCGTCGCCCACCAGGCGTCGTCGACCGGCAGCGTCGTTCCGACCCAGGCCAAGTGCTGCGGCCGCGGATGCTCCGCCGTCGTGTGCAGATATTGCAGGAACGGCAGCACCCGCTTGGTGCGCTGGACGCGCTCCCACTCGCCCGCCGCATAGGCCGAATTGACGTTGGCCCAGTAGATCGTCTTCAGCCGCGCCGGCGAGCCGAGCTGGACGATCCGCTCCTCGCCCGTCAGCGGGTCGAGCTCGCGCGCCTTGCCCCACCAGCCCTTCGCTTTCAGGACCGGCTCGAGTCCCCTGGCGAACTCGGCGTAATCCTGCCGCTCGGCGATCGCCTTCGACAGCGCCCCCTTGACGTCGCCGAGAATGTCGTAGCCCGCCGACTTCGCCACGGTGAAGGCGTGGGCGTGCTCGTCGAACGACAGGTCGCGCCAGTCGAAGCTCGGCTTGATCGTCTTGGCGTCGAAGTAGCGCTGCACTTCGGCCGGAGGATGGTCGAAGGCGCCGGTCGTCTGAGCTTCGGCCATGGCTTTACGGCTTGCCGAGGCCGAGATCGCCGAGCGCCCGCGCTTTCAGCCCGGCGGCCGCCAGGCGCCTGGCGAGCGGGTCGGCGTCGATCTCGCCGGCGAGCCGGTCGAGCGCCGCCTGAAACTCTTCGAACGACCGCGCCGCCTGCGCCGCGGCGAGCACCTTGGCGACGATCGGCGCGATCTGCGGCTCCCAGTCTTCCGCTCCGGCGGCTCCGATCGCGTTGACCTCGTCGAGCGCGACCGCCGAGCCGCCCTCGGCGTTGAGCGCCAGCCTCGCCTGTTCGCTATTCCAGGCGCGGTCGAGCTGCGCCGGCGTCTGCCCCGCCTTCGGCTTGGCGCCCTCGGGCGCCTTCAGCAACTCCTCCTCGGGCTCCGGCTCGGCGAAGCCGATCTTCTCGCGCGCCTCGCGCATCGACACCTTCAGGCCGAGCGGCACCAGCGCGCCGAGCGAATTGGTCAGCGCCGCGACGTCTTCCGGCTCGGTGACCGGGAAGATGGCGTAGGGCTTCGGCGCATCGGCGCCGAAGTTGAGCGCGCAGAACGGCGCCACCAGGTCGCGGTTGATCGTCGCCGCGACCTGGTCGGCGTCGTCTTCCTTGATGTCGATCCTGACCAGGTTGTGGATCTTCGCCTGCGCCAGGCCGCCGGCGTGGCCGTCGGTCGACATCGTCTGTCCCAGCACCACCTTGGACAATTGCTCGTCGCAGAAGCGGGCCATGTTCTCGAACGGCTTGTCGGCGAACCCCTTCGCTTCGATGAAGTCGATCGTCATCGACTCGGGGATGATCGCCGCCGCGTCGACGGCGATCGAGGCGACCGCGTTCAACAGCTTGCGCCGGTCCTCCGGCGACGCCGCCGGGTGATACTTGCCGACCCGGATCGGCATGCCGAACACGTCGAGGAACGCCATCCAGTCTTTGAGCGTGTAGGTCTTGAACATCCACGCCCAGGCGGCGAGGCGGGCGAAGCCGCCGCGGATCGGCACGCCGCTCTTCAGTTTCGGCGTGTGGACGATGAACTTGGCCGGCGGCAGCGCCACGCCGTCGATCGTGCCGAGCACCGCGAGCCGCACCTCGGAGCGCGAGACGAAATCGAAGGTGAAATATTTCGGGTCGCGCCACTTGTACGCCGCCGGCCGCCACAGCCCGTCGCGCTCGCCCCAGACGATCTCGACGCACGAATAGCCCTTGCCGAAGGCGTCGGTCAGGTCGCGCATCATGTCGCGGAACTGCGGCTCGCCGAGCAGGTCGCGCACCGCGTCGGCGATCTTCTTGTCGACCCGCTTCTCGCTCGACGGTTCGACGACGGCGCGCAATGACGAGATCGCCCGCTTGCGGGTCGACAGCACCGCATTGTAGTGCGCGTCGCGCTCTTCCATCTCCTCGGCGAGCTGGAGGAAGTAGCGATGATCGCCGCGCACCGCGTTGCGCAGGATCGTTCCCATCCGCTCCGGCGTCAGGCCGGAGGCGATCGATTGGTCCCAGAAGGCGCGCACGCCGATCAGCTCGGGCCGCGCGATCTCGTCCTTCAGCGTCTCGCGTTCCTGCAGCGCCAGATATTTTCGCGCGTCCTGCCCGTCCGGCCCGAGCACCGGCGACGGGCCGTGCATGCCGGTCTGGTTTTCTTCGGCGATCAGGTCGCGCGGCGTGCTGCGGTCGATCATGGCCAGGTTCCATAGTCGGCGACGAAGGCGGACGGGTCCGCGCCGGCGGCGATCAGACCGCTGACGAAGCCTCTGACGTAGTCGAGCCCGGCCGGCGCGCTGCAGTTCGGGCAGTACCAGCTCGGCGGCTCGGCCTCGACGCGAACGAAGCGATGCGCCGCGCAGGCGTCGCGCCGCGCCCGCTCCTCGAGTTCGCGCCGCAAGCGCTCGCGCTCGAGCCGCATATACTCGCGCCCCTCGGCGGCCGAGATCGTCGCCTTGAAACGCATCGTCCGCCGGGTCACCACAGCCCCTCCCGCCCGCGCCGCTCGTCTTCGTCTTCGTCCGGCCGTTCCCGCGCTTGGGTGCGCACGCTGTCGTAGTCGTAGGCGAGCATCACGGCCCGCGTCGCCGCGTAGGCGAGCATCAAGGCGACCGCCGAGTCGCCGTGGCGGTCCTTGGCCTGGCCGCTCTTGAGGGCCGGCATGAACGGCACGCCGCCCTTGACCTGGACGAGGCGGAGATCGCTGGCGATATCGGCGTCGGCCGGGATGTCGATCGCATCGTCTTCAAAAGCGGTTTTCAACGGCTGCGCGTTGTCGCGATACCACTCGACCGACAGCTTGACCGCCTCGCAGCGCAGCGCGCCGAAATCCTGTTGCGCGTTCTCGGCCAGCGACGCGCCGAGCCCGGTGGCGTCATGCTTCGACGCGCCGAAGCGCGGTAGCCGCGCCATGACGTATTTCTGCACCTGGCGCTGCTGGTCGAACGGGATGTTGCGCATCTCGACGACCAACGGCGTCACGCGCCGCAAAGTCCGCGCGATCGCCAGCACCCACAGCACCGAGAGATCGGCGACGCGGCCGTAGTCGCCGCCGAGGTAGTGAAACAGGTGCGGGTCGAGCGTCTTCAAAACCGGCAGCAGCTCGCGCTCGCACCAGGCCTCGACGTCGGCCTCACGAAGATGCGCCGGCCAATGGGTGAACTCGGCCGGCCGGGTCAGTCGCAAGATCGGAATGCCGGCCTTGGCCCGCGCCTCGATCAGCGGGCCCGGCAGCCAGGCGCCCGAACCTTCGCTCGGGATGCAGAACAGCTCTTCGTCGGCGGCGTCGCCGTATTGGCGGATGATGTCGGCGCGCCAGGCCGCTTCGGCCTCGACCGACCAGGTCTTGCCGGTGCGCAGGCAGACGCGCTGATAGAGCCCGTCCTTCAGCGCGTCGTCGAAGTCGAAGCGGACGAAGCCGTAGCCCTTCGTCCCCGAGCGCGCCTCCTTGACCAGCGCGTTGTACGCATTGTCCTCGCCGTTGTGGGTCGAGATGACCAGCACCCGGCCGCCCCAGATCAGCAGCGCCAGGGCCGCCTTCATCAGTTCTTTCAGTTCGTCGTGGAACGCCGCCTCGTCGATGATGACGAAGCCCTGCCGGCCGCGCAAAGATCGCGGGCGCGAGGCGAGCGCGACGATCTCGAAGCCGCTGGCGAAGCGGACGCGGAAGGCCGAGATCGACTTGTCCGGTCCGTCGTCGAACAGGAACTCGGCGACGCCGCCCTCGACCAGAGCCTCGTCGAACGCCTTGGCCCACATGGCGCAGCAGTCGATGAACTCCTTCGCCATGTCGAGGTTGTAGCCGATGTAAAGGCTGTCCATGCCGCCTTGGGCCCGCTGCGACGCCGAGGTCAGCACCGCGTCCGCGCCGACGCCCCAGGTGGCGCCGGTGCGCCGCGACTTCTCGACGACCGTCACGGCAAATTTGGCCGTCGTCGCCAGCAGCTTCTGCTGGTAGCCGAGCAGGATCGCGCCGAGCGAGGCGCGCCCGTCGAGGCCGGGCCCGGCGATCAGCGACG
>Ga0181535_10004801_pt1 | contig 14812 bp, 4 predicted proteins | sample PEATcosm2014_Bin_44_FD_119774 | JGI IMG/M metagenome (GOLD analysis project Ga0181535, IMG submission 119774) | Peatland microbial communities from MTU Mesocosm Facility, Houghton, MI, USA - PEATcosm2014_Bin17_30_metaG | ecosystem: Environmental > Terrestrial > Soil > Wetlands > Peat | place... | reverse complement strand
GCCCTGTAGCACCCCGTGTAAGCACAGAAATGGTGCCCAATGTGCCCGCTTGCTGAAAGGTTGCGGTCACTGTCAGAGTCGTGCTGCTGCCAACGCTTATAGAGCCGAAATTTGTAGCCTGGCCGAAAGAGAATTGGCAGTTGGCAATCAAGAAAAGGAGGCTTGCCACCTTGAGCAAAGTGGCAAAAAGGCCCGTTTCATGCATCTGACGATTTGCCCACTTCGCGTGGCGCGCGCCCCTCATCTTTGGGAGACCGCGCCAAATGAAAGCTGCGGCGAGATGCCAGTCAGCAAGCAAACTCCGGAACGTGGCAGTGGGGGCAAAAACACGTTGGGGTTCGGTAGAGTGGGATTTCGCGGGGAGAGATCCAGGCAGAACTTTCATTGCACATTTCCTCAGAGTTTTTCTTGATTCTCGATCGGTTCCGTTAAGAATTGCTTATCCAGGTCAGGATTACAATGAATTATCTGCAAAAAACATGAATTTGGAATACTACAAAGTCATGTAATTGACATCACCAAGGTACTTAGTGAATGTCACGAGAGTTGTACTCCACTGGCGCAGGGTCGGTTTTTCCCTGGTTACTTAAGTGGATTCCTATAACTAGCCATATTAAAAGGGCAGGAGCACCGAAGGCGAGTTTTAACCTGGCGTTGCTTCGACTTGCGTCTACGTACGTGCCTCGGTCTGATTTTCAACCACGATTTCGTCTCCCTCGTGAAAAAGTCTCCTATTTAGGGCGTAGCAACGAAAGAACTGACGAATGGAAGGCTGAGGGACCGACGGACAGCAGGTTTTGAGCATAGTTCTCGGCAATCAATCGGGCGTCTTTGCGCCCCTTGAAGGAGAGGCTGAGACGCCCACATGAGGTCGAGCTAAAGGCTTGAAACCACCGGCGTGTGACCCACTTCTCGCTGCCGAAGCCGATCTGCGCCGGGGTCTCTTTGCTTTCGGTTACCAAAGCACCACTGAGCATTTCGGAATAGGAGGTGGGCCCATCGGGGGGCGCGACCGCGGATTCCCGGAGAGGTTCGAGATTTCGAATGAAGTTCTCGATCGTCACGATACGAGATCGTCATCATAGAGCGTTCCGAACGTTTCCGAGGTAAATCCGCTCTCGACGCCAGAATATGGCATAGTGAGCACACTGAGCGCACAACATTACCTTTGATCGAAGGAAGCGCGCTCCTCTATGCGCTCATGAAATCAATAAGTTGCACGGTTCTTTGACGAAATATGGAGGGACGATAGATCGGCTGACGCGAAGCCCCATGCCGCCGCCGCGGGGTTTCGTTGTGAAGAACGGGTCAAATATCTGTTCGGCCAGCTGTGGCGGGAACCCTATGCCGGTATCGCACACGGACACAAAGATCGGCTAGTTTTCAACCCGTTGCAACTCGGTGACCAGCTCTCGTATTCCATCCACATCTCTGCAGAGAAGCGGCAGCAACTTGCTGCAGCGAAGGATGGTTGCCGCGTTGAGGAGAACAAACGTGCGCTATGGAATGATGACTTGCACAGTTGCGCTGGCTGGGCCGGTCCTGCCGTCGGCCGCCACGTACGATGCGCGATAGCTCAGGGTTGTCGATGCCGGCAGTGCGTTGTCGGCGGCCGTCTGCGCAGACATTGGGCCGGCGATTCGTATCCAGCCGCCCGTGGCCTGATCCTGTCTTTCTACGATGAGGCTGAGAGAGACGGGCGGCGGCTGGAATTGCAACGTAACATGCGGGTATGGAGCAGTTGCGTAGAACGCCGTGGGAACCGGGGGCGCGGGCATCTGCGGCGAGCCGACGCGTACAGCCACCGGGGGGGTCGGGTCGCTGCGGTTGCCGTTCTTGTCGACGGCGACGAGCCGGTACCAGTAGCGCTCGCCCGGACTGGTATAGAGGTCCGTGAACTCGTGCGCACTGGCAGGAAGCGGATCGCCAATGACGACCCCAATGTCGCGGTCGCTGCCAGAACGCAGAACCAGGAACTGCGCGGTTTTTTCCGTGGGCAGCGCGGGAACGAAGTTGAGCTGGGCCTTGCCGTCGAGGCCGCTTGCATTGGTGATGGAGGGTGCTTCCGGCACGCTGCGGTCGGCAAGCGTGACAGAAACTGTGCTGCTAGGCGCGCCTTCGGCATTGTCGAAGGCTACAGCGACCACGCGGTACTCGAGCTTGACCTCGGATGCGAGGCCGATGCGATCGTCGTATAGCGGCTCGGGGACGACGCGCGAGTTCAGGCGTTCCCAGTTTTCGCTGCCGGCTGGTCCTGATATGGCGTGGCGCTCGACAAAGTACCCCGCAACCGGAAAGCTCACTGCGCTCCAGGTGAGGCGAACTCGTGTTTGACCGGCATCGGCCGACAGGCCACTTACCTGGGGTGGGGCCCCCGGATTTTGTGGCTGAGCGGAGGCTGGGTTGGAGGGGTTGCCGAGGTCGCCGCGAGAGTTTACGGAACGTACGCGATAGTAGTACGTCGTGCCACCGCGGACGGCGTCATCTTGGTATTGCGTGGCGGCGGGAGGGAGCGCCTGCGCAGACAGAGCCTCATAGGGACCGGCGAAGAGAAATGCGCGTTCGACGAGATAGCCGGAGCGATTGGGCTTCTGCGCGGCAGGCCAACTGACGACAACTTTTCCGGGACCGGCGGCGGCGGTTACTGGATCGGGAGGTTCGAGGGCGTGGAAGTCAGGGAAAAAGATTCGAATGGATGTACCGGCACTCCGGCGGCCGAAGATGTCGACGGCGAAAACGTGGTAGGTCAGCGTGTCGTTGCCTGGTGCGTTGCGGTCGAGCACGAGAGGAATCTTTGGGTCCCAGCGTACGCCAGGGACGATAGGCTTGGCCGTGACGGGAGCGGAGGACTGGCCACTGCTGTCGCGTTCGACGGCATAGGTGATCACGGGGAGCTGGCGATTTTCGGCGGGCGCGGCCCACGAAAGAGAAACGCCGGTTTCGTCGACGTTTGTCTGCACCCCAGTTGGCGCGGGGGGCAATGGGGTCGCGACGGAGGCGTCTGTCGGAGGGCTGGTGAGTTGCAAGCCGGTCGTCTTGCCGAATGCATCCAGGCCTTCCGCCTTGTAAGTGCGGCTGCCCGCTGCCACGCTATCTGCGGCCCAGGCGAGGCCCATTGCGCGAGCATAGGCTGGCTCGCTGAAGACGCGGAGACCGAGAATGCTGATCAGGTTGCGCCGTTTCGCGCTTGTATCGGGCTGCGCCAGCACTGCCGGTAGTTTGCGGATTGCGTCGGCGTCTTCGACCGAAAGCGACTGCAAAGCGGATGCGTCGCCCATGGTGATTTGCGGGACCAGAGTTTGGCCGGAGGAGTCGGAGAGCCTCCATCCACCGGCAGGCCATTGCGATGGCGGCGGAAACCATAGCAGAGAAATGTGGCCTTTTCCGTCAGAGGCTGCGAACATGGCGCCGACGTTTTGCTGCGCGCGCGCAGGCGGGGCGGGCATCAGTGCAAGGAGCAGAGCCGCGAGCAGAATCGGGATTTTGAAGTGACGAGTCGTCATAGATGCACTGAGAAGGATACCGAGCCGAGTGGCCATGGCAGCCCTATGCTGGCGTTCGCGTTCATTTCAACAGGCAGTGCTTCAGCGTGGATCTGTGCGGCCACGCCTGCAGAAACGCAGACGTCATCGACACACACACCGGCGTTGACATTGGCGGAGAAGTCCCCAGAGATATGCGGCTGCGGAGTGATGGCGAGGCCGGCGTCGATACTTCCGTTGATATAGGCGGAGGCGACAGAATCATCGCCAACGTTGAGGTTGATGCTTTCGCCGCCCCCAATGGCCAGGCCGCTGTCCGAGAGCATCACGTACATATTGGCATCGGTTACAAGGAGATGACCGTCGATGCGCGGGCCCTGTTGCTTGCCGGCATCGATGTGCCACGGACCGCTTGGACCGAAGTGGATATCGACCGCGGCATTGCTGGCGCTGTTGCCCAGATCCACAGACGCTATGCCGTCGAGGAAGTTCAAATGACCCCAGACGCGGCCATCGAAGTTACTGCCTGCATATTGCAAGTACCCTTGAAAATCGCCATTACCGGTGTCGGGGGGCTTGAGCAACCAGGAGTGGAAGTCGAGGCGCGCGCCCGCATTCTGTCCGCCTGCCTTGATGGTGAGATCGCCGTCGAGGGTGTAAGTGAATTGGTCGGGCATGCCGACGCGCAGCCCTGCCATGAAGAGGAAGGAGTTGTCGGAGACGGGAGTGGCGGCATTGAGCGAGCCCGTGTCTTCAAACGCGTTGATGGGGAAGTTGTGGCCGAGTCCGCCTTGCACGCGAAAGAGGTTCATCACCGGAGGCACAGCGATCAATGGAATTCCGGTTGGGCTGAGCGTATAACTTACGCGCGTGAGCCAGTAATCGTGACCGCCCTGGTAACCGAGCCGGAATTCGCCGGTGATTGGCGGGCCACCTAACTCGGAAAGATCGACCGAGCCGGAATATTCCGTGCCGGCACCGCCCGCGCCGCCGGAGTAGACCGGATGGACTTGCGCGTCCGCGCTGGGTTGGCCTGAGGGATAAGGAACGTCGATGGTGAAGGGCGCGTTGGAAGGGCCGGTGGTGGCGTAGTTTGTGCCTGACTTGTCGATCGAGTAGTTGACCTGAACGGGCGCGGCAGCCATGACCTCAGAAAGATGAACGTTGGTGTTGAACAAGGCTGCGAGCACCTGGCTACCGGTGGTCGGCGTGGTCAGGTGGACGGATACGAGGTCGACCGGCGTTTGGCCGAGGTGTGAGCTGCCTCCGAGCGAGACGTCCTGCGAGGGCGAGGCATTTGCAAAGTAGCCCCGACCGTCCATCCCGAAGATGAACGTCTTATCGAAGTCTGCGAACTGCTTGTTCTCGGTAGAGAAGACGAAGTGCGTGCTTGTCAGGACCGACCAGCCGATACCCTGCTCCTGCGTGAAGTTCAAATTGCTGGCAGTGAAGGCGAAATTGCCGTAGGTCTTCGAGATCGGCGGGCTCGTGAAGGGGAATGTGATGCTGGCCTCTTTGCCGCCGCCCGAGAGTAGAGTCGCGTCGCCTTTCAGATGCGTGTCGAGCCAGGGGACATAGATGTCCATGCCTTTATAAACGGCGCTGAAATTTCCATTGAAGGCAGTAGCGTTGATGGAAGCGAAGGTCACAGTACCGGAGCCCAGAGTCGCAGTGAATGGAGTCTGTGTAATCAGAGCGCCGCATAGTCCGCTGCCTTCGTTGGACCCTCCGCCGGTGATGCCCCAATCGTTGACTTGAGGTTGCAGCGAACCGCTCGCCACAAGGTTCATGGTGTACGGAGTGATTAGAAGCGATGGAAAGCGCACTCCGACCCAATCGCCGCCGGTAAGTGGGCCGCACAACGCGCCGGCGGCATCGCCCGCGTGATGACTGAGGTCGAGCCGGACGGAATTGGATTGCATCGTGAAGGAACTCCATCCAATCAGAGTTGGGGGCATGTTGAGGCCATCCTTGATCCAGTCGCCTACGGGAGTGATTTCAGAGGTGATTCCGTTCCACGAAACGGGGATCTCGCCGGGAAGGCGCAGTGTATCGTCGCTGAGTGTGAGGTTGAGGGTTGCATCGAGTTCTCCGCCGGCTTGCCCGGACAGCGCCTCGATCGATCCCTTCAGTGCGGGTAAGCCTGCATCCAACTGTAGCTTTGGCGCAACATTGACGCTCCCCGTTTGAACGTGCAGGCCGTCAGGGACGCTCCAATTACTGATGGTCACTGGAATCGGCGGGTATTGAGAATAACTGCCACTGCCGGTGTTGGCCATGTGCAGGATCAGGTTGCCGGTTCCATTGTAGACGCTGCCTTGCTGCTTGACGTGATTCTGGAGGCCGCTGATTTCGAATGCGCCGCCGCTCTTGACCGGAAACAGAAACTTGCAGGGCTTGGTCGGATCGGACGCAACAACCTGGAAAACCGTGTCGTTCGATGCCACGTGCTGGTCGGGCAGTTGGTTGGTAAGCTGCGAAACGACCTGCTGCAGTGGGCCGTTGACGTATTCAACCGCGCCAAGTCCGGTGGAGCTGTGGTTGTCTGGAGAGAGCAACCCGATTTTGAGCGGCGGCAGATTGCTGCCCGCGGGCGGAGCCAGCGTGTTGAGCAGCAATTGCGCTTCCGTGACGTTCGGCGCCGTAGAGACATTGCTCGTGCCGCTGTTGGGTGCGGAGCCAGTCGGCGGCGAGAGACTGTGCGGCAGCAGGGAGCCGAGCGCTTTGCCCAGCGGATTGCTGAGGTTCGGCATGGTGGGCTGTGGCATCACATCGGCCTGCACAATGACCGTGTGATTGCCCAGGGACTGGGTCTGCAAGGTGGGAGAATAGATCGGGCTGCTGGTGGAGATGATGATGGGCGGCTCGGGTATGGGAATCTGAATTGCAGCTCCCATGAAATTGATCGTGTCGTAGCCCTGGCGCTTCAGGTTCGTGCGCTTTTGCGATGGCCCTAAGCTCATCGTTTGTTGCGACATGACGCCATCGACCGTCCAGGTCAATCGCACCTGTCCGTGGCCGTAGTAGTTCAATGCTGTGGTTGCATCCACGCCATCATCGCAAGTACTGCAGACTGCGATCGGGGCCGGGCCGCCGCTCCCAGGAGTCTTCACGCGTGCGTCAGCCTCCCTGATGGGCTTTTTTGTGCCGGTCGGAGCAACCGGAATGCCAACCGAAGGCGCTGCAATTCCATTTGGTTTTCCAACCGGAGCGCCAAGCGAAGTGCGGTTGATGAGCCCCTCGCCGATCTGCGTCGGCTTGTTCAGGTCATATGCGCCAAAGTCCGGATCGTTGATGGACTTGAGATGGAGTGGACCGTCCGCGTCAAGGTCTTCGACGGGAACGATATTCACGGTGTGGCAGTAGACCATAAATGCGTCGCTCGCCACTTGCGCCGCAGTTGGGGTACCCGTGCCGCTGCCCTGCGTGAGCATCTGCTGGAAATTGGTTTGTATGCCGGCCACGGTCAGTCCGCTCTTGATGGAACCCTGGGCGGAGACCTTCGAAAGGAGTGCCATCTGCATGAAAGGCGTTGTCGGGCCGTCTTGGCTTGCCGATACAGCCGCCGCGCTAACATGCTGCAGATCCCCCTCAGACAATTGATAGACGCGCAGCGTGTAGCTGCCCGGTGATTGATAGGCATGCTGCATCGGACTGGCCAGATTCGTCGGCAGCGAGAGTTGATCGCTTGGGTCCCAGTTCGTCAGACTCGAATTCGCAGGAGGAGCGCTGAGCGGCACAACCTTGCCATCCCCCCAGTCGACAAAGACATTGTCGAACTGGACGGAAGTAACGTCTCCTCCAAAACATTGACTGCCGCACTTGGGAGATGGGGCCGCAAACTGTGACGTGAATCCCGGTTTATACGGGGAACGAGAGAGATCGATTGTGCCGCCGAGCCCCCACTGATCGCCGGGGTAGTTATTGGGGTCGCTGCCGGTAGCTGAAAGGTCCTGCACATTGAGACCGGCGCCGAACCCTGTGCCACCGCACGTCAATCCGTTTGGCGCCTGCGGGGCCTTCAGCGGCCAGCGGTCGGAAATTTCGACTTCGATATCGACGGTGCTTGGCTGGGCCAGTACGTTGGCTGCGGGTTGAATCGTGTTGATCGCCATGGCGGGCGAGCCACTCTGGTTCTTGCTCTGGGCGGCAGGTGGCTGTGTGGCTACTCCGTTCTGGTTGTAGGTGTGGAAACCGGCAATCTCCCATTGCAGATCGCCTTGGCTAAGCTGACCATTAAGCTGATCCGGCGGGAATGTCGGCAGGGTGGACCCGGTTGACGCAGGCGTAGTGGTTACGTTCTTCAGCACACCCGCGCCGAATAAGCTCGCCTGCGATTGATTCGAGAAGACCATCCTCCGGACGGGATCGAGCACCTGCTTCAGAAAGGCGTCTGTCGGACGGAAGTATGTGGGCACAACATTGAGCGTGCCTCCCATCGCCATCACCGCGTGCCCCGCGATCTTCTGCACTGCAAGCAGCGTCTTGCCGTCTTTGGCGTAAATGCGGAGTTCGTAATAGTCGGCCAGGCCTGGATTCCTCTCGTGCCACTGGAACACCGACGCGTCGTCCAGCAGAGGCACGCCGAAGGTCATGTACTGGTCGCTTTGCGTGACTTTTCCCAGCGGTGCGTCGAGGACCACGACAGCCATGGGGAAGGTCTGCAGCTTAATGGGTGCAATCTTCAGCGAAGTTGGCGGTCCCGAAGGTTTGGGCGCGGCTTGCACATTCAGCATGCCCTTGCCCAGCGCAGTCTGCTGGTCCGGCGCTTGCAGATTGACGTCGCGCCCACCCGGCAACGCGGACGGCAAGGCATTCACGCTCACTTGCAGCTCAGTGCTGTTGATGTAACGGGCGGGTCCATTTGCGAAAACGGCGGCGGGGATTCCTGCGCCCACCGTGAAGGTCACCTGCGTTCCCGGAACAAAATTAGTGCCCTGCACAGTGAGATTGACGTTCTGGCTTCCGGCAAGAATCTGATTTGGCACGATGCGCAGAATTTGCATGGGGGCTGTGCGAACCGAGATAGCTCCGGAAACCACGGTGAAAGTGTTCGAGGCGGTAAGGCGTGTGTTCCCGCCGACTGTCAGCGTGACGCCGCGTGCGCCGAGCGAGGCTGTAGGCGCAATGCTCAGCTGCGCCTGAATCTGATTTGAGTTTGTAACCGCTGCCGATAGCACCGTAATACCGCTTGCGGGCGTAAATTGCAGCGATGCAGGTGCGGAGAAGTTGACTCCGGTCAGCGTCAGCGCCACCGTGCTTCCCTGTGTGCCTTGCACTGGGGTAAACGTGCGCAGTGCAGGTGGCGCGGGTTGAGGAGAACCGCAAGCAGCCGCTCCCGGAGGGCAGCTCGGGGCTGCGGTTATGGTGAAAGGTGTGGAGGCACGCAGGCTGTGGTCCGCATCCATCAAAATGACCTGCCGCGCCCCGGCCTGCGCGCTGGAGTCGATTTGGAGCTGGGCGGAGATTTGTCTGGCTGAAACCACCTGGACTTTGCTTACGGTGATGCCCTGCGAGGGCGAGAAGAGTACGTTGGGCAAGCGTGGAACTAAGTTGGTCCCTGTCAACGTGAGCGTAACCGTTGAGCCGGCGCCAGCTTGAGTTGGGCTGAAGCTGATGAGCGTGGGTGGCGCTACCTGTGCCTCTGCTGTGCCGCATGCAGCCAGGCAAACCAATGCGAGCGTCGGCAGCGAGAAAGCTGACGGGCGAAAACGCGAGTTGGCGCTTGATCGTTTCATTGTCAAAGAGTATGTTTGTGGCCCCACGTCGCCGTCCACAGCACCAGGAGCTGCGTGGTGGGCTGATTGATTCCCGTGACGTTGTTCTGGCTCTGGTTGTAACTGCCCTGCGCGGAAAGTGTATTGAATTTCATGACTCCGGGCAGCGTCCAGCTTAATCGGCCGCCGTATTGGCCAGTCAGCGTGTCGCTGGTAAACGTGCCGTTGGACAGGAGCGTGCGGCCTTTCGTCACGGTGATCAAGGGCGTCACTTGGATCGCAGGCTTCTTCCAGACAAAGGCAGGCTGGACGTAGACCGTCATTGTGCGCGTAGTGCCGACGGTCAGACCGTCCGCGGCAACCCAATTCACATTGCCCTGTGCATTGAGTTGAAAGACTCCGCCGGTGACCAGATTCGTGCCTGCATTGAGCGAGGAGGTAATGGTGTCGGATGCGGGAAACAGGGTATTGTGGTTCCAGTCGCGCGTGGCCCCGCCAGACATGCTCACTTTGCCGAGCTGCCGGCTGAGGGTGAGACTGCCTGCGATATCCCGCATGTCCTGCGCACCTGTCTGTTCAGGCGGTAGACCCTGAAGCGCTGCGGGAGCTGTGCCGGTCTTTGTCAGCGACTGGCGCGCGTCGAGTACGAAGTTTGTTTTGTTCCCGATCGGTTCGGTCCAGGTCTCGTCAAAGGAATGCAGGAATAACTCGTCGCTGGTCGTGGGGCGCACGTTGTTCGCGAGGAAGGAATAGGTGAAACCGAAGGTGCCTGCCTTCGCGGTCGATTGCGTCAAGGACGAGTCCACTCCGCGCAAATCCGGCTGGCTGTCTTGCGTCAGGCTGGGATTGGCGGGGTTGCCGAAGTTTGCGCTTACGTCGCGATACGCTAAGTTAACGTTGGTTTTGCCAGGATTTCCCGAGATACCGGTGCGCCATGCGCGGCCAAATTCGCGGGTCGAGGTTGGGTCGCTGGTATCCGCATTGTCGCGGCTGAACGCATACTCCGATGACCAGAGCCACTTCTTGTCGAGATGAATGTTAAGCAAAGAGCCGTAAACGTCGCCCGCGGATTTTGGTGCAATCGGATTGGGCAGGATGATGGGATTGCCCATGGAGTCGTAGCCGACCGTAGTGGGTGCGCCGATATCTTCCGCGCTCAACCACATCACGCGGAACACCGCCCACTCCGGTAACGGCGCTTGCCAGCTTGCCCCGAGGATTCTTTGGTTGAAGTTGATTCCGGCGCCGCCGCCGAGGGCCGAGTCGTTTGTATTGGTGAATCCGGCGAAGGTGCCGGCGGGGGTCTTGATGGACAGTTCGACGCCCTGGCGCGGAGTGGCCGCGGTAACGAATTGCGCGTCGGTATAGAGGGTCGGCGTTACGATGCCGAAGCGGAGGTTCACTCCCCAGCTTTTCCCCTTATTTCCCGCTTGAAGTACATATTCGTTTGCCTTACCCTGGCTGGTCCGCTGGGCCTCCGGATTGAGGATTGAGTTCAGGAGCCCGCTTCCATTTACGTCAACATGCCATGGCCCATCTTCGTAGGTCATGTGCTCGGCCAGTGAGATTACGTTTGAGTCCGGCGGATTTGAACCGGAGGCCCATTGCGTGTTCACTCCGACCTGGCCATCCTCGGCGGGGGGCGTGTGTTTGGAAGGCATCTGCGCTTGAGCCTGATGCGCCGCCGCGACGGCGGCCGGCACGGGCATGGTTGCTGGCACTGCGCGGGGAGCCTCGGCATCGGTTCCGGGCTGTAGCGTGGCCGGGGTACTGGATGACTGCGGCGCGGCCGTGGGAGCAACGACCGAAAACTTCCAGCTTGTGGCTTCGGTCCCAACAGTGAGGTTGACGTTATGATCTCCGCCGGCGAGGGGCATCGGCGGAGTGAATGAGACCTTGTCTTGCGTTACCTGCGCCAGTGTAGTCACGTCTATGTCGTCGACCATCAGACTGACGTCGCTGGGATTCACCGGTTGCGGGAAACTCGCGGAAATCACTGGCTGCAATTGATTGGTGCTGCTGCCGGCGACCGGCGTTTGACTTCCGATATCTCCCATTGGAACAGCGCCAGCGGGTAACGGAGGTAAACTCCCGGGCCATGCGAGGCTTGCAAGCAGGATGGTGCCTGGCTCCTGGCTCAGCTTTGATTGCGGCGTCACCTGTGCCACAAAACTCTGCACCGGTCCGGACAGCATGAGCCGTCCGTCGGCCGCAATCGCATCCACCTGCCAGTAGTAGGTTGTCCCGGGAAGCAGCTGCCTTTCCGCGGCGCGCAAATCGAGTTTTGGATCGGCGGTAAGGTAGCGACGCACGATGTGTATTTCCGCGAAATCGCTGCTGATCGTCACGAAATAGAAACGGCTCTTCGCCGCGGCCTTCCATTCCAGCAGGATGTGACCCGCGGAAGTGAGTGAAGGTGCCGGCTGTGCAGACGCCAGAGTGCCGGCTGTCTCGCGGTAAATGCTTCGCAGCGGCAGCGGCTTGCGCGGCTGTCCCGATGTATCGACAACACGAACCGTCCAATAGAGTTCACCCTCTGGCAGTTTGTTCCATACGTCCTTAGGCACTTCCCAACGGTTGTCGACGCTGTCAAACCACGATTGGATGGCGCTCTGGTACGGTTCCGTCGAGAAGCCTACCTGGTACTTCATCGCCCCGGGAACCGGCGCCCACACCAACTGTGGACGGTCGCCTGCCGCGAACACGACGCCGTATGCGGGTTGAATCAGTTGCTCCAGCTTCCAATTGCCGGGATTCACAACCACCTCGATCGGCCGGCTGGCAACCTGATTCGGCTCGGTCATCCGCAGCAGAAGAGTGTGCGCTCCCAGTGACCATGTCGGCAGCGATTGGCGTGTCTGAATTGCTTTGCTCTGGCCACCCACGATCGTCGCCGTGAACTGTTCCACTACATTGCCATCCCATAGCCACTGGCCGACGACGGTTCCGGTTCCAGTTCCGCCGAGGACGGCCTGGGCGTCCAGTTCATCGCCTTGCATCACAACAGTCCCATCCCGCGGATGAGTCAATGCCATGTTGAGAATAGAGAGAGGTGCCCCGAGCGAGTTGGAAGGATCCAGGCGAAGCGGTTGCGAACTTCCTGAGGGCGCCGTGAAAACTGCATTGGCCGTGCTGCTCCCATCGAGATTCAGCACGTCCACCGCGCGCAGCCCGAGCGTTGCATCCGGACTTACACTGATCAGCGCGATCATAACGCTCGGGTTCACAACGGTTACGCCGAGAACGGTTACATCGCCAGCTTGGGTATGGCCGTTCGAACTCCCCACCGCAGCCAGCGGGGGAGAGATGACCACCGTGGCTCCAGGGCGAAAGTTCGCGCCCACAAGCGTCATCCTGATCCGATCGGCTCCACGGGTCGAAAACCCAGGAGATACGTTGGTCAGAACCGGCGCGGGCAAAGCCGTCACCGTAAAGTCCACCGGGTTGGAGGTCAGGCCGGGGTTTACGGCGAAGGGGTCAAAAACCGTGATCGTCAGTACTCCGGGAAGTGCGATGTCTGAGGCAAGTATGGTCGCCGTCAACTGCAGCGCGCTCACGAAAACAGTTGAGCGATTCTGTCCGTTTACCTGAACAACTGAGTTCGCGAGATAACCGCTGCCGGTCACAGTCAGCGTGAACCCCGGGCCGCCCACTAAGGTAGAGGTCGGGCTGATGCTGTTGATGGTTTGTGCCACGATGGGCGAGCACAAACCCAAAACGACGACGAGCGTCATCAGCAACGATTGACATGGATTGCGGAAGCCAAGGTACGTGCAGCCGCCTACGCTCGTGAACAGGTACCGACCCGACATAGCGTTCTCCATCCAGGGAAACGGAAGACGTGCAGCGATACAAGTCAGTGATCCGTTGGCAGCATGGTTCGAACTTGATCAGTTCTGTCCTTTGACTTCAGAAGCGGGAGGAAACTGCCTGAAACTTGCCAGGGTTGGGTCCGTAAGAGTTGGCCACCCGCCTGTTCCAGGTTGAGGTAACCTAGGCAGTTACGGAAATAATGTATCTCCAAAACCACAATACTTGCAAGGGGGTACCCAACAAACGAAGAAGCCACCTTCTCTTGAAACGGGGAAATAGTTTGGCCGCAAAGGCACGTCGAAGACGCTTTTCATCACCAGAACTGGTCTCAGCTACTCTTCGCGTCTCAATGAGACGTGGGTGGTCGCCTGTCACGCTATAAGAAGGTAAATAAACGTTTTAGATGATAAGGCGGTAGTACATGAGAACCTATCAGACTCGCTCTCGCTCAAAAAGACTTAAAAATGGCGCCTTCAATGCAACGTCCCCTGAATAGCACAAATTGAATGCCTGCGGTTATCGAGGAGTGACTTCCTTCAGGGCGGTTTGATCCTCAGAGTCATAGTCGGTTCTGCCAGATCGAGCACTTGAATTTGGAAGCGCCGAGAGATTCAATCCGGCTGCTTCGACCGCCCAGAGCGGTCAGCGCCATTTCGTCCTATCCCGTCAATGGAAAATACCCTTACGTCGAGATAAAAATAGCCTCCCCTCCGTTAAACAAAGCTGCACATGGACGCACCGGGACGCAGAAAGACGTAAATCATGGCAAATAATATTGCTTACATCTTCATATCGGATGTATTTGGATGTTCTTGGCAGGGGTCCTGGCGGAGAGAGTGGGATTCGAACCCACGGTACTCGTTAAAGTACACACGCTTTCCAAGCGTGCGCCTTAAACCACTCGGCCATCTCTCCTGGGGGTGGTTGACTGATTGAATTTAACATATTGAGGGGGCATATGACTGTACCGCACAGATTGCGCTCGGTTCGGAGCAGGGAAACAGCCCCAGTCAAGGCGACTCCAGTTCACCTGGACACGGCGAAGTGGGAGATCCTCCGTGCGCCGGTTTGGGCTCGCCGGTCTGACCCAGAATTGAATTAGAGAAACGAAGGAGAATATCCGGTCGGCTTCCAGAAATTCGGCGGGAGAAAAGGAGTATTCCGATCGCAACGGTTCGGACGACTGCATCCTACCGCGACTCTTGGTTGAACCCTAAGTAATATGGACGGGACAGATTGGATGATTGATAATGAGAAACAACTGGCAAGTCGAATACTAATCAGCGTTTAGCGAAGGTTGGGCTCATAGCCGACCAGTAGAAGTGATGTGGAAACGAAGCCACTGCTCCATCGAGCAGCCTGCCGGAACCGATCAAACAGCTTGCCAGAGGAGGCAGCGCACTTAGATGTCAAACCCAGTTCCCATTTGCATCATTGGATCAGGCTATGTCGGGCTTGTCGCGGCAGTTTGCTTTGCCGAAATGGGACATCGGGTCATTTGCGTAGACAATGACGAATCCAGGATAAAGACGCTCCGTGAAGGCGCCGTTCCGATTTACGAAAAACATCTGCCTGAGCTGCTGGCCAAGCACGGCGGCCGCACGGTGGAATTCACCACCTCGCTTGGTACAGCGATTGAAAAGAGCGAAGCGATCTTTATAGCCGTCGGAACTCCACAGGGCAACACCGGCGCAGCCGATCTGTCTTATGTCGAGGCTGTGGTCGCAGAGATCGCACGCTCAATCAAAAGCTACAAGGTAATTGTGGAGAAGAGCACGGTGCCGGTGTACACCAACGAGT
>Ga0181535_10004798_pt1 | contig 14815 bp, 11 predicted proteins | sample PEATcosm2014_Bin_44_FD_119774 | JGI IMG/M metagenome (GOLD analysis project Ga0181535, IMG submission 119774) | Peatland microbial communities from MTU Mesocosm Facility, Houghton, MI, USA - PEATcosm2014_Bin17_30_metaG | ecosystem: Environmental > Terrestrial > Soil > Wetlands > Peat | place... | reverse complement strand
CGTGACGTCGCCGGTCGACGGCGAGATGCGCACAACCTCAGGGCCCGCCAGCATCTGCTCGCCGTAGAGCCAGAGTGCGCCGTCGCCGTAGGCGAAGTCGATGTGCGCGATGGCGCTGCCTATGACGCTCATAACGACCGGTGACAGGACCTGGGCCTTGCCGTCGCCCGGATCGAACACGTCGACGTGCAGCCGTTGGGTGGCCGCGGTGCCCCGTACGAACTCCGCCGTCACGAGGTAGAGGCGGCCCCCGCCGGCCGCGATGTCGGCCGCACAGGCCGGGATGGGGAACATCCTCGTCGCCATCGAGGCGGGCGTGATCTCCTCGAGCTCGCAGTGCGCGTCGCTCCCTGGTGTCGTGGTGCCCAGGACCCAGATGCGTCCGGACGCCGCGGCCAGTTGCAGCGGCACGAAGGGGCCGGGGAAGTGCAGCGCGGTGAGCTCCGGCGTGACGGGCTCGACGCTGCTCGACGTCGGGGTCGATGCGGCCGCCGCCGGCGCCACCCCCGTCATCGATGCCAGCACCAGCGCCAGGGCAGACAGCGCCACTCCAGCCGTCGGAGACCTGCGGCTCATTGAGGGACCGACAACGCGATCGCCGACGGCCTCACCGACGGGCTACCCCTGCGCATCCCGCGAGTATGCGTCCCAGGAGGCTCTGCGACACCGCGGGCTGCGGGCAGGGGCGCGGGAGGCGAGGGGCCAGGCTCAGCGAGGCGAGGGGACGAGCAGGACATCCCGCAACTCGTCCGTGTCCCCCCACTCGCGCAGCAGCGCGGCAACGGACGGGTAGGGCTTCTCTGCCCCGCTGGCCTTCTCCAGGACCACAGGGGTGTAGCCCACGCTCTCGAAGTAGCCGAGGTAGTCGGCCACCGTGGTCCCCGACACACGCCGGAGCATCTCGTCCTTGAGCTCCGTGGTGACGATCGGGCGGTCCTTCTCGATCACCCGCGTCGCTCCCTTCACCACCCGCCCCTCGGCGCCCTCGACGTCCATCTTCAAGAACCCGACGGGGCCCTCCACGATGTCGTCGAGGCGGAAGGTCGGGACGACCGTGCCCGGATGCTTCAGAAGGTCACGGTCCTCGATCAGGCCGCCGTTCGAACCGACGTGCGTCGAGTAGTACGCCCAGCCGGCCTCTGCGTCCGCCGCCACCGGGACCAGCTGGACGTTGGTGACGCCGCCCATCCGCAGCGACGACAGGAGGAGCCGGCAATTCTCGGAGTTCGGCTCGAGGGCGACGACCCTCCCCGAGGGGCCGACCAGCCGGGAGGCGAGCAGCGAGTAGTAGCCCAAATTGGCCCCCACGTCGACGACCGTCATGCCCGGCGCGCAGTACCGCTCGAAGACGGCGGTGAGGTGCGGCTCGTACGCACCCGATCGCAGACCCGGGGTCACGGCGGCGTCGGCGGCGTCGGCGAAGAGCTCCACGTCACCGACCGTGCACCGGAGGGCGTCCTCCTCGCCGAGCTGCACGCAGAACGCGGTCGGCGCCACCTGATGCTCAATGGACCCGAGCATCCGGCGGATCGTCGACACCTCGCCGAGATCGCCGGCCGCGGCCTCGTCGACGTCGCGGCGCAGCTCTTCGGGCAGGGTCGGATAGAGCAGGTGCACGAGCTGCGGGTAGGTGATGCCACGCTCGGGCAGCGTGCCGCCCAGACCGTGCACGATGCGGTCGCGCAGTGGTTTGAGCGACTCCTTGACCTTGTGCTGCCAGTCGCCGTCCCGGTGGTCCATGCTCGGCCCACGGTACCCGCGATCGCGTCCTCGGCCCGGCGGGATGCTCCCCGGAATCCTGCGCCCCTGCGTCACGGATCACCCGTTACTGCGTTGCAGATCAGCCGTTATCGATCTCGGACAGATCAGGCGTGGCGATACAGGTATTCTGCGCCCCCGGCAGGACTTGAACCTGCGACCATTGGATTAGAAGTCCACTGCTCTGTCCGCTGAGCTACGGGGGCAAGCGCCCGGCGCACGCCGGCGCATCACAGCCTGACATAGCGCGGTTCACCAGCGTGGACACGAGGGATTCGCCCCGCCGGACGCCGTCTACGGCCGTGCCGCCCACCATGGGCGCGTGTGCCACACTTGTGCCCCTCGGTGGGCGTAGCTCAGTTGGTTAGAGCGCCAGGTTGTGGTCCTGGAGGTCGGGGGTTCGAGACCCCTCGCTCACCCCGAAACGTGCCGGTGGCCCCATCGGGGTCACGCGGCGCGGCACGCAGCACGCAGCACGCAGCACGCAGCACGCAGCTTCGCTCGGGGGAGGTTCGAGAGTGGATCCTGGGACAAGGGGCCGGACGGTCCTCGTCACCGGCGCCTCGTCGGGCATCGGCGCCGCCGTCGCCCGCGAGCTGGCGACCCGGGGTGACACCGTGGCACTGGTGGCCCGGCGCGCCGAGCGACTCGGCGAGGTGTTGGCCGACTGCCGGGTCACGTCCGCCGACTCCGAGCGCTGGGCGGCCGACCTGTCGGACCCCACGTCGGCGGCTGACCTCGCGCTCGAGATCTGGGACCACTTCGGCGGGCTCGATGTGGTCGTCAACAATGCCGCGGTCCCGATGCGACGCCACGTCACGGCGCTCACCATGGCCGAGGTCGAGCGGACGATGCGCATCAACTACCTCTCCCCGGTGGCCATCTCCCTCGCCGTCCTGCCCCGGATGCTGGCGCGGGGCTCGGGGACCATCGTGAACGTCTCGAGCCTTGGTGGCCGGCTGGGGATCGCGACCGAGGCGGCGTACTCCGGATCGAAGTTCGCCCTGGCCGGGTGGAGCGAGTCGATGGCCATCGACCTCGACCGCACCGGGGTCAGCGTGAAGCTCGTGCTCCCCGGCGCCATCGACACCGAGATCTGGGACCAGCCCGGCAACGACGCCCCCCTCTACGACGGGCCCAAGGAGCCACCCGAATCCATCGCCGGCGCGATCGTGGACGCCATCGACAGTGACCGCTTCGAGCACTACCTGCCCGACATGAAGGCGGTCATCGAATTCAAGACGGCCGACATCGACGCCTTCATGCTCGGCATGCGCGGCCTCACCGAGGGAGCCGGCTCGTGAAGGCGCTGCTCTTCGGCGCTCCCCCGGCCGAGGACGAGGTACGGCCCACGCCGGTGGACGAGCTGGAGACGATGCTGGCCGGAATCCCCTTCGGCCTGCACGAGGTCGACGACGCCCGCCTGGTGCGTCCGGACTGGGTGGTCACCCGGCCGATCCTCTCGGGCATCTGCGGATCCGACGCCAAACTCGTCCTGGGCGACTTCAACACCGGCGACATCGACAACCCGATGGCCGCCTTCTCGTCGCTCCCCCACGTGCCGGGCCACGAGGTGGTCGCCGAGGTGGTGGCGCTCGGCCCGCAGGCGCGGGGCCTCGACGTCGGGCAGCGCGTGGTGCTCAATCCCTGGTTGACCTGCGGTCCGCGCGGCATCGACCCGCCCTGCCCGCCGTGCCAGGCAGGCGACCTGAGCCTGTGCTGGAGCTTCACCAAGGGAGACCTCGGCCCCGGCGTCCACGTCGGGGTCATCACGGCGGCGCCCGGCGCGTGGGCAGAACAGCTCGCGGCACACGACTCCATGCTGATCCCGGTCCCCGACGGCATCTCCGACGAGGCGGCGGTCCTCGCCGACCCCTTCTCGGTGTCCTTCCACGCCATCGTCCGCCACCCGCCACCCCCTTCGGGCCGCGTGCTGGTGTACGGGGCCGGCGCGCTGGGCCTGACCAGCGTGGCCATCCTGCGGTCCCTCTACCCCGGGGTGGAGGTGGGGGTCGTGGCGCGCTTCGAGGCCCAGCGTGAGATGGCCCTGCGGTTCGGCGCGTCCGCGGTCTTCGCCCACGAGCCCCGGCTGGCGCTGGTCGAGGCCCTGGCGGAATGGTCGGGCGCCGTCCTCCACGCCCCGCTCGACGGCCTCCCCGTCACTCATCCCGGCCACATCGACGTCGTCTACGACTCCATCGCCAAGGCGGAGACCCTCGAGGTGGGGGTGCGCGTGCTGGCCGAACGCGGGCGCCTCGTCTACACCGGAGTCGCCACGCCCGAGCGCTGGGAGTCGACCCCCATCTACTTCAAGGAGATCACCATCGCGGGGTCGAACGCGTTCGGGATCGAGGACTTCGAGGGCACGCGCCAGCACGCCATCGCGCACTACCTCCAATTGGTCGACGAGGGTCGGCTCGACATCACGCCCATGCTCACCCACCGCTTCGACCTCGACGAGTGGTGGCCCGCACTGAAGGCGCTGGCCCGGCAGGACCGAAGCGGCGCGCTCAAGGTGGCCTTCACCCCGAACGGGTAGCCGCCGCGGCTACGCGCCGGTGCCCAGCTCGCTGAACCGGAGGTACCGCTCCTCCGCGGCGCGCACCCAAGCCGGGTCGGGCTCGATCCGGCGGCCCACCCTCGACCAGCGATCCGAGTCCTGCAGCGACGTCTCGAGCCCCGCGGCCAGGCGGGCGAAGTAGGCGGCACCCAGGGCGGCCCCCTCCGGGACGGCGACGGCGTCGACGGGGAGGTTGGTGGCGTCAGCCACGGCGGCCATCCACGCCGTGACCCGGGATCCTCCGCCACTGGCGACGATCCGGGTGGCCTTGACACCCGAGCGGTCGAGCATGCGGCGGATCACGAAGCCACTGGCTTCGTACGCGGCGCGTTCGAGTGCCTCGGCCCCCGAACCGATGTCGAGCCCGTAGAGGTTCGAGCGCAACGTGTGATCCTCGAAGGGAGTGCGCTCGCCCCGGACGTAGGGCAGCCACACCGGCACCCGGCCGGGCACCCCGAGGCGGGGGCTCATCCGCTCGCGCTCGGGGCCGGGCCGGGGCGCGTCGCGCAGCAACCGGCGGGCCCAATCGACGAAGAGCGCCCCCGCGTTGCTCGGTCCCCCGATGAGGAAGCGCTCGGGCGTGGTGTGCGGGTAGCTGATGAGCCCGGGCACCACCACCCAGTCCTCGCACACGGCCCACACGATGAGCGTGGCGCCGAAGATCACGAGGACGTCGCCGGGCTCGGTGGCGCCGGCCACGATCTGGTCGCACAGGGCGTCGATGGTGCCGCCGGTGATCACTGCGTCGCTGCCCGGCACGGTGCCCGCCGCCTGGCCCATCGGCACGACCATGGGCATCTGCGACTCGGCGACGCCCATGGAGCCGAGGAGGTCGGCGTTCCAGCGTCCGTGGGAGTGGAGCGCGCCCAGCGCCGCCGTGACGCCGGTGTCGATCGCCGGCAGTCCCGAGAGCGCGTAGGTCGCCACGGCCTGGCAGGGCCAGTAGCCGCGGGCGTCGGGGGCGCTGGCGGACGCCCAGCGCAGGAAGCCCTCGGCGTCGGGCATGGTCCCGGGCAACAGCACACCGTCGGCATCGGCGGCCGCCTGCGGGCGGCCCTCCCGGTCGCCGTAGAGCAGGCCCGGGAGCACCGGCACCCCCTGCCGGCTGACGGCGGTGAGCGAGGGCACCATGGAGGCGACGGCCACGCCCGCCAAGCGGTGGCCGCCCTCGCCCGAGAGCTGCTCGGTCACCGCCTCGAACGCCTTGCGGGGGCCGGCCCGCCAGGCCCGCTTGGCGTCGTGGCGCAAGATGTCGGGCTCGGGCGCCACCACGTTGTGGGGAACCCTGCTGCGGGCGATGACCGTCCCGTCCTCGTCCACCGCCAGGGCCTTGACCGACGTCGTCCCGACGTCGACACCGACGGTGACGACTCGCGCCGACGGACTCACGAATCTGACGCACGTGTCATGATCACGTCATTATGGACGACGCCCGCTGTGGAAGGAGAGGTTGGCACGAATGACACGCTCCCGGCCGAAGGCCTTGGTGACGGCGGCCGTGAGCGGCCCCGGTCTCGACCTGCTGCACCAGCTGGCGGATCTGGTGCTCGATTCGTGGCTCGACCAGCCCACCCTGCGGATCTACAACGCCTCCCAGCTGGCGGAACGGACCGCCGCCGAGGGGGCCTCCATCGTCATCGTGGAGAGCGACGCCTGCGGGGCCGAGCTCTACGAGCAACCGATCATCGCCGTGTGCAGCTGCCGGGGTGACCCCACCAACGTCGACGTCCCGGCCGCCACCGCCGCCGGTGTGCCCGTCCTGCGGGCCCCCGGCCGCAACGCCGACGCCGTGGCCGAGCTGGCCGTGGCCCTGCTCTTCGCCGCCACCCGCGGCGTCGTCCCGGCGGACCGCGACGTGCGGGAGGGGCAGATCTACCGCGACGGGAAGATTCCGTACCAGCGCTACCGGGCCTGGGAGCTGGCGGGCAAGACCGTCGGGCTGGTGGGCCTCGGAGCCGTCGGGCGCGCGCTGCGGTGGCGCCTGCGCGGCCTCGGCCTGGACGTGATCGCCTACGACCCCTACGCGCCCGACGCCACGAGCTCGCTCGACGACCTGCTGGCGCGCGCCGACGTCATCTCCATCCACGCGCCGGTGACCGAGGAGACGACGGGCCTGATCGACGCAGACGCCTTCGCCAAGATGCGCGACGGCGTCGTCTACCTGAACACCGCCCGGGCCAAGATCCACGACACCGATGCGCTGGTGGCCGCACTGGCGTCGGGCAAGGTCGCCGCGGCGGGCCTGGACCACTTCGAGGGGGAGCACCTGGCGGTCGACCACCCCTTGACGACGTTCCCCCAGGTCGTGCTCACCCCGCACATCGGCGGCGCCACCTACGACACCGAGTCCAACCACACGCGCACCATCGCCGAGGACCTGTGCCGCCTCATGGCGGGGGCGCGGCCCCTGCACATCGTGAACCCCGAGGTCCTGTCGGACTGACGTGGCGGCACGCCAACCCACCATCATCGCCACGTCCATCGGGTTCCAACCCGAGGGACCCGACCCGGCGAACGTGCGACCGGGCCCGTCCTACCGGCTGGCCGCCGACCTGGCACGGGCGGGCGACCACCCGCGCCTGTGCATCATCGCCACCGCGGTCGGTGACGACCCGACCCGCCTGGCGGCGGCCCACAACGCGTTCTCCAAGCTCGGCTTCATCAGCTCGCACCTCACCCTCTTCCCGATGCCCAACGTGCCCGACGTGCGCGCCCACCTCCTGGCGCAGGACGTGATCTGGGTCGGCGGCGGGAGCACCGCCAACCTGCTGGCGCTCTGGCGCCTGCACGGGCTCGACGTGACCTTGCGCGAGTGCTGGGAGGCGGGCGTCGTGCTCAAGGGCGTCTCGGCCGGCTCGCTGTGCTGGCACGTGGGCGGGACGACCGACTCCTTCGGGCCCACCCTGGTGCCGGTCACCGACGGGCTGGCCTTCCTCCCCTACTCCAACAGCCCGCATCACGACGCAGAGGAGCAGCGCCGACCCTTGATCCACCGGCTCATCGCGGAGGGGACCCTGCCCGACGGCTACGCCACGGAGGACGGCACGGGACTGGTCTTCTACGGCACCGAGCTCCAGGACGCCTTCACCGAGGTGGAGGGGAAGGTCGCCTACTCGCTGACGCGAGAGGGCGCCGCGACCCGCGAGGTGGCGCTGGACACACGCCTGCTCTGACCCAGCCGATCCCCTGTACTCACACCTGCCCGTCCTTCCTCGTCAAGGAAAAAGGACGCGGCGCCGAATCGACTCTTCTGCCCGGCCCAGTATGGTGCCGATCTGCCACGAGACCCTCCACGGCTGCGTCGGACCGCCGTCTCGCCACGCGTCGACCAGCGTCCATCGCAACGGACCCAGAACCTTTCGGAGTGACCGCCGCTGCAGTCCCTTCGAGCGGTACCGCTCGTACATCCACACGGCAGCGTGCGCATAGCTGCGCGACTTCCTGAATGCCGCCCGGCTGTTTGCCGGGCGGCGTATATGCATCACCGCGGCTGGCTGGCGGCCGAAACTCGCGCCCGAAGCAAATGCCCTCCACGTGTAGTCGACGTCCTCCCCCACCAGGAGCGTCTCGTCGTAGGGGCCCACCCGCTCGCACGTCGCGGCCCGCATACCCGTGACGCAGCCGGGCAATCCCGGCCTGAAGTCGTGGTAAATCGGCACCTCGTCATTCGTCACCATCTCAACACGGGCGCACGGTGGATTCAGGGTCGTCGTCTCGATGAAGCCACCCACCGCATCGAACTCGTCGAGTGCCTCCGACATCTTCTGGACGTACTCGCCATCCGCCTCGTCATCGCTGTCCACGAACACGTACTGGCTACCGCGTGCGGCAGCCATACCAAGGTTGAGCGCGCGAGACTTCCCCGGGGTCTGTTCGTGCAGCAGCTGAAAGCTCGGCAGACGGGTCTCGAACTCGCGGGCCGTACGAGCCGACGCGTCCGTCGACCCGTTGTCAACGACGATGACCTCCCACGGAAAGCTGCATCTCTGCCGCTCTAGGGCCTCGAGCTGCTTCCGCAAGAACGGTTCCCCGTTGCGCACCGCCAGAATCACACTGACCCGAACGGACCCGTCCGCGCTCATACGCTCGTTCCCACTGATCTCAAATCGGCGGTTTCCCGCCAAAACTTGAGTCGCCTCGCGTCACCTACAGCAGACGGGCCAGGCGTGGCCGGCACCACGTCACGGACTCGAGTGGGAAGGTCGCATCCTGGAACGTCTCCTTGTACGGCTCGTCACCCACACCGAGATCGACGATCTCGCATCCGGCGCGGGCCCCGGAGTCGAGCGCCTCGAGCAGGGTGGCGATCCCGGTTCCCAACCGAGACCACTCGGGCTCAGGGTCATAGCCCGTCATCCAACTGCTCATCCTCGTGCCGGCCCGGAGGACGAACTGCATCCCGATGATCAAGTCGTCACGCTCGAGTACGGAGAGTCCGAACCGACCGGGGGTCGAAAGTTCGAGAGCATCTTCGATCGCCCTGCTCATGTCGTCATCGAAGCGGTACCCCTCGCCGCCCCGCTCGGCCTTGCGCCGCAGGTAGAACGTCTGCAGGCGTGGCAGCCGCCGGACGATCTCGGCCGGATCCACCGTTGTGAAGATCCGGAACCCCTGCTCGGCGCCGCGACGGGCCCGGCGCCTGACTTCCCGCCGGAAATCCCCGTCGCGTTGTGCCAGCCACGCGTCGATCCCCTCGGCGATGTCCGTGTAGTAGGAGCTGTAACGCGAGGAGCCCGTGGCGACCCAGTCGGGTCCGGCAAGCCGACTGGCGAAGGCGGCTGTCCACGGCGAGCCCTCGGGAAGCCAGAAGATACTCGCCATGTCGACCAGCTCCGCCTGCGCGGCGAACTCGTCCGTCATCGCCGCAGCCACCTGGTCGGCGCGGTCGGGGTCAGCGATCGGTACGGTGCCGTACATCATGTCCGTAGCGGGAGGAAGGAGCCGCCACCGCTTTCGAGCCATCTTCTCGGCGACGAAGGGAAGTACGCCGACAACCTCCGAGCCTTCGAGGGCGATCCAGATGCGCAGCTCCGAATCGGCGTCCATCATGTGCCGTGCCCATCCCGCCACGATCGCCCCGCCGGCACGAGGTTGCGACACGCGATCAGCAAGTGCCTCCCAGCCGCTGACGTAGTCCTGGAGTTGAGCGACATCAGAAACCAATTCGATGTCCACGGTCGGCTCAGTATAGGGAGGCGCCTCGAGTCGCCAGGGGCGCAGCTCAGTGTCTTCGACGTGGCCGGACGTACGGTGCGGCGCAGAGCGTCAGGCGACAGCCCCGGCCCAGTTCGACCCGGCGTGCACGGTGTCGGTGTCGCGTCCCGAGCGCAACACCTGTCCGGGGACGGCTCCGGTGAAGTCGCCGTGGTGGACGATCTCAGTCCCGTTGACCAGCACGTGCCCGATGCCGACCGCCTCCGCATACAGACGGCTGGCGCCGCCCGGCAGATCGTCGCGGGTGCGCACGGGTCCGTGGCCGATGGTGGTCGGGTCGAACACGACCACGTCGGCGAAGGTCCCCGGTGCCAAGCGACCGCGGTCGCGCAGCCCGTAGAGCCGGGCCGGGACGTCGGTCAGGAGCCGCACCGCCTGCTCCCAGTCGAGCAGGCCGCGGGCCCGCACCCCGTCGCCCAGCATTGACGTCGAGTAGACGGCGCCGCACATGGTGTCGAGGTGGGCACCGGCGTCGGAGCCGCCGACGATGGCCCGTGGGTCCTGCCAGGTCTGCGCCCGCAGCACCCAGTCCTCCTCGGATTCGCCGATGGGCGGGCGCAGCCCGGTGCGCAGCCCGTCGGCCACCACGACGTCGAGGAGCGCATCGAAGGGCGTCGTCCCGCGAGCACGCGCCACCTCGCCCACCGTGCGACCTTCGGCGTCGGCGTTCTCCGGGGCGAAGGTCTCCTCGATGATGAGGCGATCCCAGACCGCGAGGTGCCGGAGGATCCCCGCCTCGTCCGACTGTGCACCGGCATCGAGCCGCCGGCGTGTCTCGGGGTCGGAGAGCGCGACGATGCGCGCCTCGACCGGCAGCGCGAAGACCTCGCGCCACCCGGGCAGGCCGTCCAGGATGGCGCCGTGCTCGAAGCTGAGCCGCAGCTGCATGGTGTGAGGCAGCGTCAGCGCCACGACGGTGGCACCTCGACCGGAGGCCGCGGTGCCCGCGGCCAGCTGCCTCCGGGCGCCGTCGGGATTCATGGCCGACACGCCGAGCACGTTCCAGTTGACCGGGCGGTCCGCCAGCAGCGACATGGTCGACAGGAAGTCGATCTCCTCCTCGGTGAACCCGTTGAGGCAGCCCGGCACGATCAGCTCGACCGTCGTCCCCTCGTGCCGGCTCACGGCGGTGGCGAGTCGCTCCAGCTCCTCGCGACCGGCAGCGCGCGACGGGACGGGTTGGCCGTCGCCGTCGTTGTGGGTGTGCACCTGGGACGTCGAGAACCCGAGCGCCCCCTCGGCCAGGGCCGCGTCCAGCGCGGCCTCCATGGCGTCGGTGTCCGCCGCCGAGGCGACTCCGCCGACGGCGCGCTCACCCATGACGAGGCGGCGGAGCGTCGAGTGGCCCACCAGGAACCCGGCATTGACGGCGACGCGGCCGTCGAGGCGGCCGAGCCAGTCACCGAAGGAGGACCAGTCCCAGGGCAGTCCCGCTCGGAGGGCTGCGAGCGGCATGCCTTCGACCCGCGCCATCATGCGCGAGATGTAGTCGACGTGCTCCGGCGCCATGGGCGCCAGGGAGAAGCCGCAATTGCCACCGAGCACCGTGGTCACGCCGTGGAGCGGTGAGGGGCTGGCGTTGGGGTCCCAGAACAGCTGGGCGTCGTAGTGGGTGTGCAGATCGACGAAGCCGGGGGTGACGAGCATGCCGGTGGCGTCGAACACCGTGTCGGCGCCGACACCGGCATCAGGCCCGATGGCGCGCACCCGTTCGCCCTCGACGACCACGTCGGCCCGAACGGGCGGCGCCCCGGTCCCGTCGACGACGGTCCCACCGCGCACGGCCACCGTCATGACTGTGCCCCGAGCTCCGCCGGGGCCGGCCGGCGCACCCGCACCCGCTGGCGTGCGAAGGCCTGCATGCCCTCGGCCCCGAGCTCCACGCCGAAGCCGGACTGCTTCCAGCCGCCCATCGGCGCGTACATGTCGAGGGCCGACAGACCGTGCGCGTTGACGAACACCGTGCCGGCCGACAGCCGCGACGCCACGTCGGCGGCCAGCGCGTCGTCATTGCTCCAGACCGACGCGCACAGGCCGAAGGTCGTGTCGTTGGCCGCGTCGACCGCCCGGTCGAGGTCGTCGTAGGGAATGACGGGCAACGCGGGGGCGAATTGCTCCTGCCGCACGATCCCGCCGTCCGGGGGCGGCGCCACCACGAGCGCCGGGGACACGAAGTACCCACCCGACCCCTCGTCCTCGGCCCGCACCCGGCCCGGCCGCAGGACCGTGGCCCCCGTCGCCGCCGCTTCTGTGACCAACGCCTCGACCCGGTCGCGCGCGCGCGCCGTGTGCACCGGGCCCATCGTCACGCTGTCCACCAGGCCGTCGCCGACCACCTCGGCCGCGAGCCGGGCCGCCAGCGCGTCCACCGTCTCGTCCAACCGGCTGCGGTGGACGTAGAGGCGCTTGATCGCCATGCAGACCTGCCCGCTGGTGACGAAGGCCGCTTCGACGATGCGATCCGCCAGGGCCGCGTCACCGGCCACGTCCGGGGCGAGGATGGCGGCGTCGTTGCCACCGAGCTCGAGCACGACCGGCCGCGTCGTGGCGGCCGCAGTCGCCATGACCGCCTGGCCGGTGCCGACGCCACCGGTGAAGGAGACCATGTCGACGTCGGGATGGCCGACCAACGCGGCACCGAGGCCGGCGGCCGGGCCGTTGACGACGTTGAGCACGCCCGCCGGCAGGACGGCGGCCATGGCGGCCGCGACCAGCAACACCGTTCCCGGGCACGTCGGCGGCGCCTTGACCACGACGGCGTCCCCGGCCAGCAGCGCGGGCAGGACCTTGTTGGCCATGACCGACACGGGCCAGTTGAACGGCAGGATCGCGGCAACGACCCCGTGCGGCACCCACTCGACACGCGTGGCCCCACCCCCGAGGTCGCGCGGGGCGAGGGCCTCGGCCACCAGCGGCGCGAAGGCCGATGCCATACCGGCCATGGTGGCCGTGTCGAAGATCGCCTCCAGGTGCGTCTTGCCGTGCTCGCGGGTCAACAGCCGGGCCAGGTCCCGCGTCTCGACCGCGGCGACCCCCGCCTCGGCCGCGGCAACCACCTGCGCCGCCCGCTCCTCCATGGCCAGTGCGGCCCAGGCCCGCTGCGACCGCCGGGCGGCAGCCACGGCGAGGTCGAGCTGGGCCGGAGAGGTGGACGGCGCGTCGAAGACGACCTCGGCCGGACGGGCCGGGTTCGTCACCGGGTAGGTGCCCTCACCGCCGGCGACCACGTCGCCGCCGACCAACAGGCCGACGCGGGTGATTGCGTCCTCGATGTGTGTTGTCATACCCACCCCCGGGCCCGGCGACGTTGCTGACGATAGTGTCACCTTCTCGTGGGAGCCGTCGACACAGGGCCTGCCCCAGGGCGGGCCACCCTGCTGCCCGACCCCGAGCCGCGCGCGATCCGGGTCCCCGTCATTTCGGTCGACGACCATCTCATCGAGCCGCCCGACCTCTTCGAGGGCCGCCTGCCCGCGTCCCTCCGGGACGGAGCGCCGCGAGTGGTCGAGGACGACGACGGCACGCAATCGTGGGTCTTCGAGGGGAACCGGTACCCCAACGTGGGCCTCAACGCGGTGGTGGGACGTCCCCGGGCCGAGTGGAGCATGGAGCCGGCGCGCTTCGACGAGATGCGGCCCGGCTGCTTCGACATCGCGGCCCGGATAGAGGACATGGACCTGGCCGGCGTGTGGGCCTCGCTGTGCTTCCCGTCCCTCGTGTCGGGGTTCTGCGGCGCCGTCTACTCGCGGGCGGGCGACCGCGAGCTGGGCCTGGCCTGCCTGCGCGCCTTCAACAACTGGCACCTGGAGGAGTGGGCGGGCCCGCGGCCCGACCGCATCATCGCGCTGCAGCTCCCGTGGCTGGCCGACATCGAGGCGGCCAGCGCCGAGGTCAGGTCCAACGCGGCGCGCGGCTTCAAGGCGGTGAGCTTCCCCGAATTCCCGGCCCAGCTCCACCTCCCCTCCATCTTCAGCGGCGCATGGGACCCCTTCTTCGCCGCCTGCGAGGAGACGGGCACCGTCGTGTGCCTGCACACGGGGGCCTCGTCGTGGGCCCCGCTCCCCTCGCCCGACCCGCCCTTCGAGCTGCTCCCCACCGTGTTCCCCGTCAACGCCCTGCTGGCGGCCGGCGAATGGCTGTGGTCCGGCGTCCCGCTCCGCTTCCCGCGCCTGGCGGTGGCGATGTCCGAGGGTGGCATCGGCTGGGTGCCCATGCTGATGGACCGGGCCGATTACGTGCTGGCGCACTCCGCGTCGGGAACCGAGAGCCACGCCTGGCCCTCCGACCTCCTCCCGAGCGAGGTGCTGCGTCGCAACTTCTGGTTCTGCTCCATCGACGACCCGTCGGCCGTGGCGCAGCGCCACTTCATCGGCGTCGACCACATCATGGTGGAGAGCGACTACCCGCACGCCGACTCCTCGTGGCCCGACACCCAGGACGTGCTGTCCGCCACCTGGGGCGCGCTGCCCGACGACGAGCTGCGTGCCGTGGCGGGCGGCAACGCCTCCCGGCTGTTCCGCCACCCGCTGCCGGCCCTCGACGACTGGCGCCGACCGGTGCCGTGAGCATGGCGGAAGGGATCGCCCCGCTGCCGCCGCGCGCCGGTCCGGTGGTCGACGCCGACGGGCACGTCGTCGAGCCGCTCAGCGCCTGGGCCGGGCTGCCCGACGCACACCGCCCGGTCATCACGGCGGACGCCCACGGCTACGAACACGTCACCGTCGGCGAGAGCGAGATCCTGGCCGTGCCGCTCGGGACACTGGCCCGCCCGGGCTCCACCTTCGACGACCCCGCAGCCTTCCGGCCCCTGGCCGACGCCCAGCCCGGCGGCGGGGACCCGGTGGTCCGGCTGGCCGACATGGACGCCGAGGGCATCGACCAGGCCGTGCTCTACCCCACCATCGGGCTGTACTTCTGCGCGGTCGAAGACCCCGAGGCGGCGGTCAGCCTGGCCGTGGGCTACAACGACTGGCTGGCCACGTACTGCGCCGCGGATCCCGCCCGGCTGTTCGGCGCCGCCATGGTGCCCCTGCAGGACCCCGCCGCGGCCGCCCACGAGCTGCGCCGCGCCGTCACCCATCTCGGCTTCCGGGCGGGTTTCGTCCGCCCCAACCCCTGCCTGGGCCGCTCGCTGTCCGACCGCGCCTACGACGGCGTCTGGGGTGCCGCCGGGGAGCTGGGCGTGCCCATCGGGATCCCCGAGGGCAGCTCGGTCATCGTGCCGACGCTCGGGTCGGACCGCCCCTTCAGCCCGTTGATCCTGCACGCCGTCTCGCACCCGTT